>OATI01001296.1_pt1 | contig 11372 bp, 6 predicted proteins | sample 1494981 | NCBI WGS metagenome assembly OATI01 (sample SAMEA2579952, study PRJEB22360) | human gut metagenome
TTTATGGAGCTTGGGAAAATCATAGCGATAAATCTAAATGAATTAAGAACAGAGCGGAACCTAACACTGGGCCAATTATCAAAAATTTCTGGAATAAGTAAGGCCATGCTATCCGATATAGAAAAAGGTAATAGCAATCCAACAATCAATACACTCTGGAAAATTGCAAACGGGTTGAATGTGCCATACACAAGACTGATGGAGGGAATAGAAAAGGAAGCAACTGTTATCAGGAAATCTGAGCCAACCGTTCAAACCGGCGAAACGGACCATTATCGTATATATTGCTACTTTACAAACACACCTGTCAGAAATTTTGAATTGTTCTATGTTGAATTGGATGCCCACTCGTCCAACGCGACTATCGGACATTCGGAAAAGGCACAGGAGTATATCTACGTTATCCAAGGTGCGCTCGTTCTTCAGACTGATATGGGGAATCATTTACTAAATGCAGGTGATGCCCTCGTTTTTGACTCGTCTATCGGACACACCTATATCAATGATCAGGACACGCTCCTTACTTTTATTGTTATAAACTATTATCCGAACTAATCTACTCTGGAGACTATGCTCGTCTAAAAATCAAAGGGCGCGCAAAAAACGCAATGGCGGGGCGCTGTTCCAGGGCGGCGGCGATGGCGGCGCGGAGCCGGGCCTGATAGGACGGCTGCCACCCGGCCCGTTTCCGCCTGATACTGGCTTTTGGTGAGCAAAAACTCGTCGGGGGCCGTGGCCGGGTCGCAGAGGGAGGGATTCATTATATAGGTGGGGGGCCGGTCCGAAGAGGTAGGCGGACACCGCCCCTAGCTTTTCCGGGTACAAGCCATAGTCGAAACGGCCTTTCAGGCTTTGCAGGGCCGTCCGCTTGGCGGCGGGTAAACCCGCTTGAGCCCCTTTCCGGCAGCTCGTTTTCCTAATAAAACACAATCATATTTAGTTTATAATAATGATGAGTTTGTTGGTGAGGGCGGTGTAAGCTTCTTCCAAGTTATGCCTACTTATCATAATCCAAGTGGGAGGAAAGCATATATAATGAATTTGTACACAAAACTGGATTATAGAAGAAATGGAATAGCATATAAAACTTTAGATATGCTTATTTGTGACACAAGGCAAAAGCCCTAAAATGGCTTCCCGCTTATTTCAATTTTTAAAAAGAATGTGAGTGCAAGTTCGGGACATTTTATCCCGAAGCCCGGTGAGGGACGGAGGAGGTAAGTTTCATATACCCCCTGTCTGCTGATTGCTAATGGGAGCTGCTTTGGAAACACCGGACAACAAAACAGGCGGCATGCGCCCCTCTTCGGGAGCATACCGCCGTCTGTTATCAGCAGACCGTTTCCCGGTCTGCGTGTAGTTCCTTGTAAACTGACGGAATGGCCCCAGACCTGCAGGAATCCCATAAGGATGATTATTTCAGTGTCCCGGAGGATGATAACCCGCTGAGAGGATGGCTGCATGCTGCAGACCACAAATGGAAGCCAGTGAGGACTGCCAACCGGAACTAAGCGGTTTTTGCGCCATACCCTTGGCTATTAACCGTCCGGCTGGACGCGGTAGCCGCCATGCTCTGCGTGATATTCGATTTACACATTCTTTGTTAGGCTGGGGATTGAGAGAATTCTCAACAGGCGGAGCGTATATTCCTTTCTAGTGCTTGCAGCTAACAACTAATATTTTTCTGGAACTCGAATATTAGCTACGTTATGAAACTTATATTTTTCCACCATGTTTTTTTTCATACAAATCAAAATATAACGGTAGCAATCAGCCATACCATCCGCAAAGGAACTTGCATTTCCCTCATATAATTGCCGAAGTGCGGTAATGGCTTTTTTGTTCAGATGAGAGAGAGTATGCCTCTTGGACGGATAGTAAGCAAAATGATGTCCCCATTCAAGAAGGTGATTGGTTTCGGACAGTATAACATATAAAGGTTCTAACGTGGTATGTTTCAATACGGCTTCTTGAATATCTGCTAAATAAACAGAACCTGGTGAAGTAAATCTGTCTGTTAACTCGTCCAATTCTTCTCTGGTAAACCGCGCTGCCGCGGCTAACGCCGCCGGACGGATAATTAATACCATTAGCTGCAAGGCATGAAGATAACGTAATGCTTTTTCTACATATCCGGAATTAAGAGCCAGCTGATGAAGTTTCGTATCATCCGGTTCTATGACTATAGTGCCTTTACCGTTTAATTTTTTTACGAATCCCCGCTGTTCGAGTTCTGACAATGCCTTTCTGACTGTCGATAAAGAGACATCGTACTGGTTAGCCAGCTGCTTTTCATATGGAAGATATATTCCAACAGAATATTCTCCAAGGCCGATTTTCAGATTCATGTCATCAACAATTTTTGAGTAATAATAATCCTGGCCGCGCATGGGATTCCACGAAAACTTCAAACCAGTTCGTGCAGGACATTTGGGCGTTGTCTCTGATAGATAATTTAACGTATGTTCAATGGAATCCGTAAGTTTCTGATACATATCAGATAACTGGTTGTACTTTGTGAGTGGCTCACCGCCCTTTAATGTATCTATAATAACACTGGTTACAGACACAGACCCACGCAAAAAGTGCTTAGAAAAATAGGGACAGTCTTCTGCAAAGAATGCAAGCTTATTATAAAGGCCAAATGTAGAATATAGTTCGCTGAATAAGGAATTCCCACCTATCCTTAGTATATCATATCCTAATTTAGAAGGAGAAGACCATTCACCTGAGGCATCTCCCAAACGCAATGCTTTCATAGCCTGTTTATAGTGAGGCATTATCTCCACATCACACCCCTGCAAAGAAAAAACCATAAGTGAAGGCAGTATGAGAGCAAAAGTCTGATATAGCTGTAAAATGCTTTCTCTTTGTTTCAAAATCTCGAAAACAGTATTTGATGAATTACAAGAATCTTTTTTTGAAACAACAATTGGTGCAAGGCGAGGCTGAATATCCACCAGCCCTTCTGCCCGCAATGCGTCAAAGACACGGTTAATCGTATATCTGCTTACATGAAATTGCTCGCAATACATCCTTGAAGATGGCAGGGCATTTCCGGGAGGTATTTGGCCCTCCAAAATACACTGCTTAATTTCATTATATACAAATGTAAATTTTGTTTCTTGTGGTTTCACAACCCGCCTCCTCTCTGTCTGAATTATATCATGTCAAACCAATGCTGTCAGTATAAAAAGTTATCAACCTATTTGTACACCTTACCAATATGGATGTTGCCAGAATGTTAAGATAAAATTATAATAAAACCGTAAAATTATTTGGAAAGAGTTTAAGAACCATGGAAAAACAAAAAATCTTAATTGCAGACGATTCAGAAATGAATCGCGCGCTTTTAATAGATATCCTGGAAGAACAATATGATGTGGCAGAGGCTGAAAATGGTGTAAAAGCAATTTCTCTTCTTTCAAGGCATAGAACAGATTATTCCCTTCTGCTTCTTGACATTATGATGCCTGAGATGGATGGATTTGAAGTATTAGCTTACATAAATAAATATCACTGGAATGACACCTTCGCTGTTATTATGATTTCGGCTGATGATTTCCCCGCGGATATAAAGCGAGCCTATGACTTGGGAGCTTTTGACTATATCAGCCGTCCGTTTGATTCGACCATTGTCCAGCGCCGAATTTCTAATACAATGTTTTTATATGCAAGACAGCAGCGGCTTGAGAAAATTATTGCAGAACAATTTCATGAGCAGGAAAATAATAATAGGCTAATGATCTCAATCCTGTCTCATATTGTGGAATTCCGTAATGGAGAGAGCGGCTTGCATGTATTGCATGTGAATACTATTACAAAATATTTACTAAAGCAGTTGGTTCAGTGTACAGATCAATATCCTTTGTCCAAAGCAGAGATTTCTTTAATCAGTACTGCTTCTGCGCTGCATGATATTGGGAAAATATCAATTTCAGATGAAATATTGAATAAACCTGGACGTCTTACGGCAGAGGAGTTTGAAGTGATGAAAACTCACTCGATGGTCGGCGCCAATATGCTGTTAGACCTGCCCATTGAACAGCAGGAAGCTCCGCTTGTCAAAGTGGCTTCTGAGATTTGCCGATGGCACCACGAAAGGTATGATGGCAGTGGTTATCCGGATGGATTAAAGGGAGATGAAATCCCCATAGCTGCCCAGGTGGTTGCGCTGGCCGATGTATACGATGCCTTGACCAGTGAGCGGTGCTATAAGAAAGCCTATTCACATAAAGAAGCCTTGAAAATGATTTTAGAAGGACAATGTGGTGTATTTAATCCTACTCTTTTACTGTGTCTGCAGGAAATTGCTGATACACTTGAAAGTGAGCTTATGGAAACCTCTCCTGAACAGGAGACAAAAAATATTCAGGATATAAGAAATAAAATAGACTACGACAGATTGTTTTCCTATGAAAAATACGCCTTCCTGTCCTGCAAACAGCGGCACCTGCAATTATTATATATTGATTCGTTAACCAGCGTCTACAATCGCCGTTATTATGACGAGCATTTTCAAGGTTCAGATGATATTCAAGCGATGGCCGTAATAGATGTAGATAATTTTAAGCATATCAATGATAATCATGGCCACGATATAGGGGATATCGTGTTGCAAAGCATTGCACAAACTGTTTTATCCTGTGTACGAAAAACAGATGCCGTAATCCGTTATGGCGGCGATGAATTTGTAATTATCTTTTTTAATATACCTCAGGATATATTCGGGAAAAAACTGGAGAGGATTAGGCATTCCGTTGACAGTCTGATAATTGATGACCATCCTGAATTACATATGTCTGTAAGCATAGGCGGAGCTTATGGTATCGGAACTATAAAGAAACTCTTCAAAGCTGCAGACAATATGATGTATCAATCAAAAAAGGCGAAAAACCAAGTGACCATATATTATTTTGACAGGAATGAGGACAACACAGACAACATTTAAAAAGACCAGGAGGAAATGGGATTGTGAATCTAAAAGATTGTTATATAAAATTTGGCGGCGATTTTGATGAAGTACTGGGCAGACTGCGGCGTGAACAGACCGTTCAGAAATTTGTATATAAATTCCTGGACGATAAAAGCTTTAGCTTGTTTGAAGCATCTATGGGTAATAAAGACTATGCCGAGGCTCTTAGAGCCGTTCATACGCTAAAAGGAATTTGTCAGAATCTTTCTTTTACCAGATTATTTGAAAGCAGCAGTCTGGCAACAATAGCGTTAAAAGAAGATGATTGGAATAAGGCTCTCGATATGATGCCGCAATTATCAAAGGACTACCATGCAATTATTAATGCTATTGAGGAACTTAAGATTTCCAAGGAGGAATAGCGTCAAAGGGCAACAGTAAAAAGAAGAATCCTACAACGTGTTTTCTGATATGCAGTTTCATTGGACTTTTAATCTTCAGTATTATTATGTTCAGCCTGCTGGGGATATACATGAGTCGAAAGAGTAAAAGGGCCGTTTACGAAATTGGAGAAATTTATATGTCCGGAATGAATGAGCAGATGTCCAGACACTTTGAATCTGTCATTAAATTACGTTTTAATCAGGCCAGCGGCATTGTTTCTGTTGTCCCGACAGATACGAACGATAAAGACAGGCTGTATGAGGAACTGACTTACAGGGCACAGGTCAGGGAATTTGACTATTTAGCACTGTGTTCTGCCGACGGGGAGTTTCAAACTCTTTATGGACAACCCATACAGCCCCTTAACCCCAAACCTTTTGTAGAAGCATTATTACAAGGGGAGCAAAGAGTCGCTGTAGGCATTGATACGGCTGGAAATGAAGTCGTATTGTTTGGTGTTGATGCTGCTTATCCTATGCACAATGGCGATCGGAGCATCGGTCTGATAGCAGCCGTTCCTCTGGAATATATCACTGATTTCCTTTTCTTAAAGGAGGAAGGGCAGCTGATGTATTATCATATTATCCGGCCGGACGGTAGTTTTGTAATACAAAATCCCAACACGGAGCTGCGGTATTTCTTTGAACAGCTGCAAAAACAGTCTGATTCTGCAGTGAATGAATCATCAGCTGAAAATCCGGTTGAAAAATTTAGTGCTGCTCTGAAAAAACATGAGGAATATACGGCAATATTGGAAGTAAATGGTGAAGAACGGCAAATATATGGTATTTCATTACCTTATTCTGAGTGGTACTTAGTATCGGTGATGCCGTATACTATATTGGACAATGCCATAAATAATCTGGGCAGCCAGCGTATATTCATGACATTGTTGTCTTGTGCTTCTGTTTTAATCATTCTAACAGTGATATTCCTTCGGTATTTCTCCATAACCCGGTCACAGATGAATGAATTGGAAAAGGCCCGGCAGGCAGCTCTTGAAGCGAACAAAGCCAAAAGTGAATTTTTAGCAAATATGAGCCATGATATCCGTACCCCTATGAACGCGATTGTAGGCATGACTGCGATTGCCGCAGCCCACATAGATGACCGGAAACAAGTTGAGAACTGCCTTAGAAAGATTACATTATCGAGCAAACATCTATTAGGGCTGATTAATGATGTTTTGGATATGTCTAAAATTGAAAGTGGTAAATTAACTTTGACAACAGAGCAAATTTCATTAAAAGAAGTTGTTGAAGGAATTGTTAACATTATGCAGCCACAGGTAAAGACAAAAAAGCAAACTTTTGACATACATGTGGAAAATATCTTGACAGAAAATGTGTGGTGTGATGGTGTACGCTTAAATCAGGTTTTGCTGAATCTCTTATCAAATGCAACGAAGTATACACCGGAGGGAGGAGCAATCCATTTATCTCTCTTTGAAGAAAATTCTCCAAAAGGAGAAAGGTATGTCCGGATTTATATCAAGGTCAAGGATAATGGAATTGGTATGTCGCCGGATTTTCTAAAAAGAATATATGAATCCTATAGCCGTGCGGATGGAGCCAGGATACATAAAACCGAGGGAGCCGGTTTGGGAATGGCGATTACAAAGTACATTGTGGACGCAATGGAAGGAACCATTGATATACAAAGTGAGCCTGATAAAGGTACCGAATTTCTTCTTACGTTTGATTTTGAAAAAGCGGCCGCAATGAATATGGATATGGTTCTTCCCTCTTGGAATATGCTGGTGGTTGATGATGATGAATTATTATGCAGAACAGCCATGGACGCACTAAAATCCATCGGAATAAAAGCGGAATGGACATTAAGCGGAGAAAAGGCAATAGAACTGGTAAATGAACACCACAAAAGGAGAGAGGATTATCAAATTATTCTGTTAGATTGGAAACTACCTGGCATGAATGGGATTCAGGTCGCAAAAGAAATCCGGCATAATCTAGGAGATGAAGTACCGATTCTGCTGATTTCCGCATATGATTGGAGTGAATTTGAATCGGAAGCCCGTGAAGCGGGTATTAGTGGTTTTATTTCCAAGCCACTTTTTAAATCTACTTTGTATTATGCTCTGCGTCAGTATATGGGCATTGAAACAGAAAACGGCCAGACATTGAACCCCAATATTGATTTATCCGGACGCCGTATCCTGATTGCCGAGGATAATGAGCTTAACTGGGAGGTTGCAAATGAATTATTGTCTGACTTGGGCGTAGAACTGGATTGGGCAGAAGATGGACAGATATGTCTGGACAAATTCCAAAAATCACCAGAGGGTTATTACGATGCTGTTTTTATGGACATACGGATGCCCCATATGACAGGTTATGAGGCCACAAAAATGATTCGGGGACTAAAGCATCCGGATGCTCTATCTATTCCAATTATAGCTATGAGTGCAGATGCTTTTTCAGATGACATACAGCATTGCCTGGAGTGCGGTATGAACGCCCATATAGCAAAGCCTATCGACATCATGGAGGTATCCCGGTTGCTGAAAAGGTTTCTGACTTAAGGTGCCGTAGAGGATTTTTAGAGAACAATTTGGTAAAATTTGACTATAATCAGCAGAAATATTTATAAACTGCTGATTATATGTTTGTGGCGGCTACGGTGGTAATCATCAAATCCACCACCTCAGAGATGGGATAGTACAGGTAAATGCGTCCGTACTCGTCCGCCCACCCGTTTTTTACGGGATAACTCCGCCCGCCACAGTCCGGGCAGTATTTAACTTACGGCAGACCGAGAAAGAAACGATCTGCGGACAGGTGCAGGTGTCCCCATCGTCAAGGACAATGCAGTTGCCGTCCTCACAGTTACAGCACTCCCGCCGTATTAAGGCGTTGGCCTGTTTCCGTTGTGCTGGCGTTATGCGGTAGGGCGTGCCGTCCGGCTTGCGCTCCAACGGCGGCAAGCGTTTGTATGGAGCTTCCTGCCCCATTCCTGCGGCGTGTTCCGGCGTTGGCACGCTCCCCGCAGCTTCGGGTCACAATGGCCCGAAGCCACCTCTGGACACTTTGTCCAGAAGTCGGCTCCTTGCGGTGCTTCCCCAGCCGGGGTATTCCTTTTCGGACGGTCATTCTGTTTTCAAGGTGCTGTCCACCGATGAACTACTCTAAGTGTAGACCTTTTTGACCGCCTGTTCCGTATATCCGAAAGGTAGGAAATCGGCCCGAAAAACTCTCTATTTCCACGCTCTCGGAATTGTGGTAGAATAAAAATAGCGGAACGATAAATCAGAAGTTGAGGTGAAGAATAATAAAAAAGATTATGACTATTTTTAGTGCCATGTTACTTATCATATCACTGTCTGCTTGTTCACCAGACTTCAATGGAAGCAGAACAGGGAATGACAATCAACTAATTATGGAATATACAGCGTTTAATACTACTGATTCTCAAGATTTAGTTGTTGAAGCTGGAGACACCATTCATGTGGAAATTGTAATTGAGGACGGTCATTTATCATATAAAATTCAGAAAAACGATGATGAACCTATCGCTGAAAGTGAAAGCATTTTCTTTTCGGAAGAATTTGATGTTGAAGTAAAAGAAAGTGGAACATATACAGTAACTGTAACAGGAGAAAAGGCAAAGGGGAATGTAAAATTCGTAGTAGAGAATGCTGAGTAATTTATTGGAGTAAATTAACAGTCCCAGTTTATCAGGTAGACAACCGCCGATTATCTACTGGGGCTGTCCGAAACAAAAAATCACCCAACCGCTGATCTTGCAGACCTGCGTTTGAGTGATGATACGCCGCCGTTGACAGTCCCGCCCGTCTTTGCTAAAGGGTAATCAAGAGAAAATCTTTGTCCACAGGTCGAAGCGTGGGACGAGGGACGGGGGCATTTTCACGGCAACGCCGACAGAGCGTATAACACACTGCACTTTGCGTTGCAAAGTAGTGTGCCAAGGGGCAAGCCCCTTTGGAAACCCCGGACAACAAAACAGGCTGAACACCTCGCGCTTTCCTGTGCTTGATGTTCAGCCTTTATTTTGTTGTCAGCAGTCCGTTTCACGGTCTGCGTGTAGTTCCTTGTAAACTGACCTAAGACCGACAGGACTTCCAAAATCGGATGTCCTTTACTATGAGTTGGAGGAGAACGCATGGTGTTGTGTTCTTCCATCTGGAACAGAGCCGAAGATTAAATATTACTTTGGTGTAAAGGGTACGTCTATGGAGGATGCTAAGAAAAAACTGAAAAGAATTGAGGAAGACCTTTTAAAATAAAGCACAGGGGGAACATGCGATGATACGATTTATGGAAGAACAGCAGGTCTTCTGGCTGGATACGCCAAACACCAGTTATGTGATTGGTATCTCCGATGGTAAATATGTGGGTCATATTTATTACGGGAGGAGAATAGAAGGCGGGAATCTTCGCTATCTGCTCCGTGAAGAAGAGCCGCCGTTTCTCCCTTCCGGCAATGCAAGGGAGAAAGTGTCTTTCCTTGACAGCTTTCCTATGGAATATTCCTTTGGAGGCACCGGGGATTTTCGTGAAAGCTGCATTGACATCATGACAGAGGAAGGGCAGCAGGGACTGGAACTGTGGTATGTCTCCCATAGCATTTACCAAGGGAAAAAGCATCTGGAGGGGATGCCGGCCACATGGGGCGAGACCTGTGACACACTGGAAATTGTGACAAAGGATGCGGTTACAGGGATAGAGGCAGTGCTTTCTTACAGTGTATTTACAGATATGGATGTAATCACAAGAAGCGTCCGGGTAAGGAATACCGGGGAAGCCCCGGTCTGGCTGAATCGGGTACTGTCTGCCTGCATCGACATGGAGGCGGAGGACTTTGAGCTGCTTACCCTCCACGGCTCATGGGCAAGAGAACGCCATATGCAGTACCGCGATATCGGGTACGGGAGCCTTGTTACAGAATCTCTGCGCGGTGAATCAGTACATCAGGACCATCCATTTCTTGGGCTGGTTTCTAAGGATTGTACGCAGACAAGCGGACAGGCGTATGGGATGCATCTGGTGTACTCGGGAAATTTCCTGGGAAAGGTTCAGAAAAACCAGTTTGACCGGATACGCGCTGTCATTGGGCTTCATCCGGAGTATTTTTGCTGGAAGCTAAATAGCAAAGAGTCTTTTCAGGCACCGGAGGCGGTGCTTGTGTATTCTCAATGCGGCATAGGAAAAATGACGAGGACCTTCCATGATTTGTACCGGACGCATTTAATCCGGAGTGAATGGAAAGACAGAGAAAGGCCGGTACTGATTAATAACTGGGAAGCGCCTTATTTTGACTTTGACACGGATAAGCTTCTCTGCATTGCCAGAGAGGCAGCAAAAGCCGGTATTGAAATGCTGGTTATGGACGATGGGTGGTTCGGCCACCGGGATTCGGACAACAGCAGTCTGGGAGACTGGTATGTGGATGAGAGAAAAATAAAAGGCGGACTGAGGCTGTTGTCTGATGAGATTCATGAGCTTGGCCTGAAGTTCGGGATATGGTTTGAACCGGGTATGTTATATTACAGCCCTCAGATTTGGTGTTCGGATGATACAGATGGAGTGGAGCGCCTGAGTATTCAGGAAGGAACACAACTGTTATATCCCTTATCTGCAATAGGTGCCCACGTATCAGACTGTCCGAATCATGCCACAGGCAGGAACACTCCCTTTGATACAAGAGCGAAGGTGGCTATGGCAGGTACCTTTGGATACGAGTTGGATATTACAGAGATACCGGAAGCAGACAGAAAAGAGATTTCCAGTCAAATTGCCTTGTATAAGAAATATGGAAGTCTCATCCGGGAAGGGGATTACTACCGGCTTGCATCATACCGTGAGAACCATCTCTATGATTGTATAGAAGTGGTATCAAAGGATAAAAAGACTGCCCTCCTGACATACGTGCAGGTTCTGGCAGAGCCTAATATGCCAAGTCGGAGGATTCTGCTTCAGGTATAGTGGCTCAGTTGTCAAGACAAAAATCTAAGATTTTTATAATGAACTGATAT
>OATI01001301.1_pt1 | contig 11328 bp, 8 predicted proteins | sample 1494981 | NCBI WGS metagenome assembly OATI01 (sample SAMEA2579952, study PRJEB22360) | human gut metagenome
GGTGCTAACCGGGGGAAAAGCCGGAGATAACATCAAAGGCTTACCTATCGGAACCTTTCGCCTATCTGCGGAGTGAAAAGGATATTTTGAAGCTGGTTAACACCATTATCCTCAATACCAAAGGAGAGGGACAGCAATCCGGCGAGGATTTTTGGGTGAAAGCAGAGAAACTGTATTATACGGCGCTGATCGGATATATCTGGTATGAGTGCGTGGAGGAAGAACAAAATTTCATCACGCTGCTGGATATGATTAACGCCAGCGAAGCAAGGGAGGATGATGAAGAATTTAAGAATCCGGTTGATCTGATGTTTGATGAGCTGGAGGAGAGGGAGCCGGATCATTTTGCGGTGAAGCAGTATAAAAAATACAAATTAGCCGCCGGCAAAACAGCTAAATCTATACTTATTAGCTGCGGCGCACGTCTGGCTCCCTTTGACATTAAAGAATTGCGTGATCTGACAAGCTACGATGAACTGGAACTGGATCTTCTGGGAGACCGGAAAACGGCATTGTTCGTTATCATTTCCGATACAGACGATACATTCAATTTCATCGTGTCAATCATGTATACCCAACTGTTTAACCTGCTCTGTGACAGGGCGGATGATGTATATAACGGGAGGCTGCCCGTCCATGTTCGGTGCTTGTTGGACGAGTTTGCGAATATCGGGCAGATTCCCAAATTTGAGAAGCTGATTGCGACGATCCGAAGCAGGGAAATATCAGCTTCTATTATTTTGCAGTCAAAATCCCAGCTCAAAGCAATTTATAAGGACAATGCGGACACCATAGAGGGCAACTGTGATACCACCTTATTCCTTGGAGGAAAGGAAAAGACCACCTTGAAAGAGATGGAGGAAATTTTGGGTAAGGAAACGATTGACCTCTACAATACCTCGGATACGAGGGGAACAAGCCAGTCCTACGTCCTGAATTACCAAAAGACCGGAAAACAGCTTATGAGTCAGGATGAGATAGCGGTCATGGACGGTGGGAAGTGTATCATGCAGCTTAGAGGCGTGAGACCTTTTTTCTCAAACAAATTTGATATTACGAAGCATAAGCAGTACCGCCTGCTGTCCGATTATGATCCGAAAAACGCCTTTGACATCGAAAAGTATGTGAAAAACCTTTGCCGGGCAAGGGTGAAAGACAGCGATACCATTGATGAGATGGAAGATGCAGGGCTGATTGAAGCGTAGCCTCAAAGTATGAAAACTGAATAGAGAACCGTTGACAGTGGCTTTTGGACGAATTGTCTAAAAGCCTGCTTTATTACAGAAAGGATTTTTTATGGCATTTTTTACAACAGCAGTAACAGGATTAAAGACAGTCGTGACCGCAATCGGAGCGGGCGTGGCAGTGTGGGGCGTTATCAACCTGCTTGAAGGATACGGAAATGATAATCCAGGTGCAAAATCACAAGGAGTTAAACAATTAATGGCGGGAGGAGGCATTGTCATCATTGCCCAGACGGTGATCCCGCAGCTCACATCACTGTTCTCATAAAGCGATGGGCGGAATCATTGAGAAAATCACTGATTTCATAAAGGAAATGCTGCAAGGCTGGGTGCTGTCCAATCTGGAAACCATGTTTACCGATGTCAATGACAAGGTAGGCACGATTGCCGGGGAGGTCAGCACCACGCCCAGCGCATGGAACTCCGGTATTTTTAGTATGGTTCAGTCCCTTTCGGAAAATGTAATTGTGCCCATAGCGGGGATGATTATCAGCTTCGTCCTCGTCTATGAGCTGATTACCATGGTGATCGACAAGAACAATATGCACGAGTTTGATACGGCGCTGTTCTTTCGGTTTTTGTTCAAGGCTTGCATTGCAGTGAGCCTGCTCAGCCAGACCTTTGATATTGTGATGGCGGTCTTTGATGTGGGGAGCTATGTGGTGACACAGGCGGCGGGAACCATATCAGGCTCTACCAGTCTGGATGTGCAGTCTACCCTGACAGCCATGTTCAACAGCCAGCTTGACACCATGGGGATTGGGGAACTGATCGGACTGGGAATCGAAACCATGATTATCAGCTTATGTATGAAGATCATGTCCGTCCTTATCACCGTCATTCTATACGGGCGGATGATTGAAATATACCTTTATGTGTCAGTAGCGCCGATTCCGGCGGCAACTGTAACGAACCGGGAATGGGGAAGCATTGGAACCAACTATTTAAAAGGGCTTATCGCTCTGGCGTTTCAGGGTTTTTTTATCATGGTATGCGTGGCAATCTATGTGGTCTTGGTGTCCGGTGTGACTGTGGCATCGAACCTGCACACCGCCCTGTGGTCGGTGGCGGCGTATACGATTATTCTCTGCTTCAGCCTGTTTAAGACAGGCTCCCTTAGCCGTTCGATTTTCAATGCCCATTAGCATCAAAACGAGCATTGAACCGAAAAAACGAGGAAAAGAGGTGGAAACATGGCGATTAGTGTGCCAGTGCCGAAAGATTTGAGCGGCATCAAGACAAAAGTAGCGCTGAACTTGACAAAGCGGCAAATTATCTGTTTCAGCGCCGCTGCCCTTGTGGGAGTACCACTGTATTTTCTCACAAAAGGCGTAATCGGGACGCAGGCGGCGGCTCTGATTATGGTCGGGGTAATGCTGCCGTTTTTCTTTCTGGCGATGTATTCAAGGGACGGGTTCCCGGCCGAGAAAATTTTTTACTTTATGATACGGCAGAAATTTTTAACGCCGGGGATCAGACCTTACCGGTCAGAAAATATTTATAAGCAGTTGGAGGAAAGGGAGAACATGAGGAAGGAGGTACTAAGGCTTGAAGAAAAAGCAGGAATCGGCAGAAAAGCAGGAACCGCAGAAGAACAGGGGCAGGAAGAACCCTGAGAAGAATAAGGAGTCAAAGAAACCGGGCAGGCTCAGTTTCTCCGAAAAGCGGAGGCTCTCAGAACTTCGCCGGACACTTGCAGGAAAGGGCCGGGGGCAGGCGGTACCGGACACGGCGCAGAAAACCATAACATTCCAGAAAATGTACCGGGACGGCATCTGCCAGGTTACAAATGCGTTTTACACCAGAATGGTGGAATTTTACGATATTAACTACGATTTGCTGGAACAGAGCGATCAGGAGGATATTCTGGTGGAGTACAGCCGGTTTATCAATTACTTTGATCCGTCCATAAAGTTTGAACTGTTTCTGTTCAACCGTCAGGTCAATGAAGCCGTGCTGACGGAACAGTTTGAAATTCCTTTGCAGGATGACGCTTTTAACGACATCCGGGAGGAATATGCCCAGATGCTGAAGAAACAGTCGGCAAAGGGGAATAACGGCATTTTAAAATCCAAATACGTTATTTTCGGCGTGGAAAGTACGGGAATCTGGGAGGCAAGAAATAAGCTGAACAATATTCAGACTGATGTGGTCCGCAATCTGGACAACATAGGAACCAATGCCAGGATACTGGATGGAAAGGCAAGGCTCCGTATCCTCCATGAGTATTTCAACCAGGGGACAATGGAGCCTTTCCGTTTTTCCTTTCAGGAACTGGCGGAATCCGGAAAATCGGTTAAGGATTACATTGCGCCGCCGGGCTTTGATTTCCGCTATCCCAGCCGGTTCAAGTCCGGCGATATGTACGGCAGGGTGTCCTATCTGGATATGATTGCCCCCAGCGTTTCCGATGGACTGTTAAAGCGGCTTCTGGACATTGACGATAACCTGACCGTTACCCTGCATATGCAGACCATTGATCCGGTAAAGGCGCTGAAAAAGTTAAAAGGGGCGCTGTCCAACATTCAAAAAATGAAGATCGAGGAGCAGAAGAAGGCATTTCGGGGCGGATACGATATGGACATACTTCCCACCGACATTGTGACGTATGAAAAAGATACTATAGACCTGCTGGAAGATCTGAATACCAGCAACCAGAAGCTGATTCAGGTGACTTTTCTGATTACCTGCTACGGCAGGACGAAGCGGGACTTGGAAAACATTACCCAGCGGGTATCCGGCATTATCCAGCAGGCGAACTGCAATCTTCGGTGTCTCCAGTATTTGCAGGAGCAGGGCCTGATGGCATCTGCGCCTATCGGGTGCAACGATACGGGAATCGAGCGTGACTTGACGACAAAAAGCGCTGCCGTTCTGGTTCCTTTTTCTACCCAGGAACTGTTTATGCCTGCGCCGGCTGTCTATTATGGCCTGAACGCTCTCAGCAATAACATGATTATGGCAGACCGGAAACGGCTGCGGACACCCAACGGCGTGATTTTGGGGACGCCGGGAAGTGGCAAGTCATTCAGCGCAAAACGGGAGATTTTATCCTGTTTCCTGATTACAAAGGACGATATTATTATCTGCGATCCGGAGGGCGAGTATTTCCCTCTGGTGCAGGCGCTTCACGGGCAGGTGGTGAGGCTGTCAACCAATTCCAACGATTTTTTAAATCCGATGGACATTCAGCTCAGCCATAAAAGCGACAAAGATGCGCTGAAATTAAAAAGTGACTTTCTGATTACGCTCTGCGATTTGATTGCAGGCGGAAAGGATGGTCTGGAAAATGACGAGAAAGGCATCATTGATACCTGCATCAAGCACATTTATGATAAGTATTTTGCGAATCCGTTGCCTGAAAATATGCCGATTCTGGAGGATTTGTATCATGCGCTTTTAAAATACGATCCGAAAGATATAGAGCCAGAGCTGGCAAAGGCAGCAAAGGCGAAAGCCGTGCGAATTGCCAACAGTCTGGTGCTGTATGTGCATGGTTCCCAGAATTATTTTAATCACCGAACAAACGTGGATTCCCATAACCGGATCATGTGTTTTGACATCCGGGATTTGGGAAACCAGCTAAAGGAAATCGGGATGCTGATCGTGCAGGATGCGGTGTGGAACCGGGTGTCACAGAACCGGGAACGGAAGATTGCTACCCGGTACTATTGTGATGAATTTCATTTGCTTTTAAAGGAAAAACAGACCGCTCTCTATTCTGTGGAAATCTGGAAACGCTTCCGGAAATGGGGAGGGATTCCCACGGGCCTGACGCAGAATGTGGGCGATTTTCTGCGGTCGGAGGAGATCGAGGGGATTCTGGGAAACAGCGATTTTGTGTATCTGCTGAACCAGAATGCCAAAGACCAGCAGATTCTGGCGGATAAGCTGGGGCTTTCTGAGAAACAGCTTGCCCATGTGACCAATTCCGAGCCGGGCTGCGGGCTGATTCTGTTTGATAATGTAGTGATCCCATTCGTGGACAAGTATCCGGCTAATACAAAGACATTTGCAATTATGAACACGAAGCCGGAGGATGCGGGGGTGGCAGATGGATCATAAAAAGAAATCGGATTTTCAGCCGAGGGATGCGGATAGGAAAAAGAAAAAGCGGCGTCCCTCCGGGACCCGTACTCAGGAGGACACCTTTGGACAAAATGTCCAAAAGCCTGAGACTGCTTTTTCAGCCGAACAGGAGACATTTTCAGGGAAGTCGGAGCCTAGAGGTGAGGAAAATTCGGAGAGAAAGCAGAGCGCTACGGGAGATTATCACCGCAGGGATACGTACAGACCGTCACGGAAAACAGGAAACTATCACAAAAAGAGAGCGCAGGGAAAACGCCGGGGCAGGAATGAAAGCAAGGCTGAAGCTGGGAGAGAGGGATTTTCAAAGGCACAAAGGGAGGATTCCTTTGCAGATACTGGAAATGCTGATTTTCATAAAACAGAAGCCGATGCAGATATTTCCGGGAGCCGGAAGCTGCGAAAGCGGAAACGGCAGGCGGAACGGGCCGGAAGAAAGCTGGAGAAAGCGAGAGCGAAGCTGCCGAAAGAGCAGGATTATACTTTTCAGCGGGTGTATGACGAACAGACTGGACAGGCGAGATATGAGCTGGTTCCGGTGATCCGGGAAAAGCCGTTCGGACAGGAGGGGCTTGCAAAGACCGCCATGCGCCGGATGCAGAATGAGAGCCGGAACTTTGTCCATGGAAAAGTATCGGAGGTGGAGAAAGATAATTCCGGCGTGGAGGGCGCACATAAGACGGAGCAGAAAGCGGAGGACCCCGCCCGTTTTGTGAGAGACCGTTTCACAGGGAGAGAGCAGAGACGGCGGGCGAAAATCGCAGGGCTGGAAAAGAAGCAGTTTCAGGCGGAGGTAAATTTCCAGTATCAGAAGTTTTTAGAGGAAAATCCGCAGATGAAACGGAAATTCCTGCAAAAGCGGCTTCGGAAACGGCAGATCCAAAAGGAGTACCGGAAAGCAAGACAGCAGGGAGTGGCGGCGAAAACGGTGCAGGGGACAGCGGCAAAGTCAGCGGATGCGGCGGGAGCGGCTGTGAGAAAGATACAGGAATTGGCTAGGAAAAATGCCAGCGTGCTGGTTACGATGGGCGTGGCCGGCGTTCTGCTGGTCATGGTGATGACTTCGGTATCTTCCTGCGGAGCCATGTTTGCGGATATGCAGTCCACAATCCTTGCAGCCAGCTATTTAAGCCAGCCGGAGGAAATTGATGCGGCGGATATGCAGTTTACCAGACTGGAAATGGATTTGCAGAATGAGATTGACCATATCGAGACGGAGCATCCGGGCTATGACGAGTATTCCTATAATCTGGGCGAGATCGGGCATGATCCGTTTACGCTGATTGGCTTTTTATCGGCGGTACATACAGAATTTACCGCTGGCGGCGTAGAGGGCGATGTGCAGGGACTTTTTGAGGAAATGTATACGCTGACACTGACGCCGGATACGGAGACACGGACAGGGACGGATTCGGACGGAGAGGAATATGAATACGAAGTCAGCATTCTCAGGGTGACGCTTACGGTAAAGCCTTTGGAGGCAATTACAGCCAGAAAAATGAATGAGGAGCAGCGGGAAATCTACGCCATGTATGGGGAGACGAAAGGTCTGCTTCAGGAATTTGGTTCCCCGCTGAATCTTTACTGGTACAACTATATCAGCAGTTATTACGGGTATCGGAAAAATCCGAACACCGGGAATGAGGAACTTCACCGGGGCGTGGATATTGCAGTCCCTACGGGAACCGCCGTATATGCTGCCCATGATGGAATGGTTACGGAAGCTGCATGCGATAGTTATTATGGCAACTATGTAGTGATCGAGCAGGACGGGTATACGACAAAATATGCCCACATGGACAGATTAAATGTGAGCGCAGGTCAAGCTGTGAGGAAAGGGGCGCAGATCGGCGCTACGGGAAATACCGGGAGCAGTATCGGAAGTCATTTGCATATCGAATGTCTGTATCAGGGGGAATACTATAATCCCCTGTTTTATTTTGATGCAGGCACGGAAACGCTTTACGGGGAGGGCGCAGGCGGGGCAGGAGGAAATACCATTCCGCCGGATTCTTATGATGATGAAGAAGTGCAGGCGCTTATGGAAGAAGCGGCAAAGTACCTTGGGTTTCCGTATGTGTGGGGTGGTTCGTCCCCGGCTACCAGTTTTGACTGTTCCGGTTTTGTATGCTGGGTATTCTCCAACAGCGGAGTCCATAACCTGTCCAGAACAACGGCGCAGGGGATTTATAACCAGTGTACGCCGGTATCGGCATCGGACGCACAGGCGGGAGATATTATCTTTTTTACAGGCACTTACAATTCTTCCGGCCCGGTGAGCCATGTGGGAATTTACTGCGGAAATGGGGTGATGATCCACTGCGGAGATGTGCGTCCAGATAGGACGGAAGTAGAAGTAGACGAAAGGAGGGTAGCTTGAAGGTACTACCCCGTAAGATAACGCGGGAATCCACCTGACTAACCGAAAGGCGAAAGCTGGCACGGGACAATAGCACGTCAGGAAAGCGGTAAGTCACCTAAAGGCAATCGGGTGCGACTGAACTGCGAGGATAAGTGAATATGAGGATAAATCTGGGTTTGAATCTTGTGAGTTCCCAGCCCCTGTTCAGTGTGGGCGTAGGAAATTTGCCTGAAACCTATGGTGCAAACAAGGTCAGAAAGGCGAGCCTTCTGACCTGTTATCAGAATAAAGGGTCGCCTTCCGGTAGGTTATCAAAGAAATGCACGGCGCGCCGGAGAACCGGTGTCAACGGAACGAAAGCATATCCGACAATTCACACTTACCTACTACTTCCGTTAACTGGAGATTGCCTAAACCAGAGCGCCCATAAGGGCTATGTGGCAGACACTGAAAATCTGGCATGGCAACGGAGCTTCCATAGTAGTCTGAGAACCCTGAATTGACAGGGAAAGCCGTAAACCGGATGCGGGAAAGCCGCTCACATGGCGAAGGGAAGCAGTCTGAGCGTATTAAAATCGAAAATTGATTAGGGAGGAAAACCTCATTGAAACCAACAATAGAGATTTTAACTAAGTTACAAGAAAACTCAAAGAAACACCATGATGAAGTATTCACAAGGCTTTATCGCTATCTGCTCCGCCCTGATATTTATTCTATTGCTTACCAGCACCTCTACTCCAATGAAGGGGCTGGAACAAAAGGCGTGGATGAAGATACGGCGGATGGATTCAGCGAGGAGTATGTGGAGCGTATTATTGAAGCATTGAGAACGGAGACATACCGCCCGAAACCTGTACGGCGCAGCTATATCCAAAAATCGAATGGAAAAATGCGCCCGTTAGGCCTGCCAACATTTACGGACAAGCTGGTACAGGAAGTCATGCGAATGATTTTGGAGGCGGTCTATGAACCTGTTTTCTCGAATTACTCTCACGGATTTCACCCCGGCAGAAGCTGTCACACAGCACTGTCCCAGCTCAAACACGAGTTTATCGGTGCGGGCTGGTTCGTTGAGGGCGATATAAAAGGCTGCTTTGACAACATCGACCATACGGTACTGATTGCTGTTATCGGCAGGAAAATCAAAGACGCCAGATTTCTGAAACTCATACAGCTGTTCTTAAAATCGGGCTACATGGAGGACTGGAAATACTACGGTACTTACAGCGGCTGTCCGCAGGGCGGCATTATTTCGCCAATCCTTGCGAACATCTATCTGAATGAGCTGGACAGCTACATCGAGGAATTGAAAAAGGAGTTTGACGTTAGAACGCCGTACAGAACCACTCCGGCATACCATGCGATTGAACGAAAGCGGGCAAATTTAAGGAGAAAAATAGACCGGCGTGAAGCTGGCCCGGAACGTGACTTGCTGATTGCGGAGTACAAAAAGCTAACCAGCGAATTGTATAAAACGCCAGCAAAGTTGTGTGATGATAAAAAGCTTAAATATGTTCGCTATGCGGATGATTTTCTGATTGCCGTCAACGGGAGCAAGCAGGATTGCGAATGGATAAAAGCGAAGCTCACGGAGTTCATCCAGGATACTCTGAAAATGGAGTTAAGCCAGGAAAAAACGCTGATTACCCATAGTAACACACCTGCGAGATTTCTCGGTTATGATGTGCGGGTACGCCGTGACCAGCAGGTAAAGCCGTGGAAGAAATGCAAACAGCGCACGATGAATAACACCGTGGAACTGCTTATCCCGCTTCAAGACAAGATTGAAAAGTTTCTGCTTTCAAAAGGCATTGTAAAGCAGAGAGTCGATAATGGAAAGCTGGAACCAACCAGCAGACTTTCCTTATTGCGCCACACAGATTTAGAGATTGTGACGGTATTTGACGCAGAACTGCGGGGAATTTGCAACTACTATCACCTCGCCAGCAACTACCGAAGCCTGAACTATTTCAGCTATCTCATGGAATATAGCTGTCTGAAAACACTGTCCGGCAAGCACCGCTGTAAACTGTCCAAGATTTATGACAAGTACCGCATTGGTGAAAAGCGTTGGGGTATCCCCTACGAAACAAAAGCCGGAAAGAAAGTCCGCCGACTCACGAAGTTTAACGAGATTGACGGTAAAAAGTGTGAGGACATTGAACCGAAGGTTATTACGATTGTAGCCAAAGGACGCACTACAATAGATGACCGTCTAAAGGCCAGAGTGTGCGAATTATGCGGCAGAACAGACGTAAAACTGGAAGTCCATCATGTGAACAAGGTGAAAAACCTGAAGGGAAAGGAACCTTGGGAGCAAGTGATGATAGCAAAGCGGCGCAAAACACTGGCGGTCTGCCATGACTGCCACCAGAAAATACATCATGGGTTCTAAAAGTTATTTTTGTAATGGAGCAAAGATGGCGAGCCGTGTGCATTGAGAGGTGCAAGCACGGTTCTGGGAGGGGTCTGCGCAGACCTACCGCAGAAATGCGGCAAGGCGGCGCTTTCCTACTCTACCCCATCCAATACGCAAACATCAATTCAAGCTACTGGCAGACACATTTCTATGCCTTCGGGCGCTTGTGAGCCAGAGGAAATGTCTATAGGTAAAAAAGTTGAATATTTTCGGTAATATTGTTTGATATTTTGCAAAAAAGATGTATAATATTTGCACAGGACAATATTTTGAAATAAAGTCGGATAATAAATGTTGATTTTGTAATAAAGATTGATAAAAGGGTGGTGTCTATGCCAAAGAGAATGCGAACTTGGAACGAAAACAAATACCGCAGATATCTGGCAGAAGGGAGAGGCCAGGGGGAACTTTCAGAATATGTGCCGTGGGTTCAAATCCAAGATTTCCCATCAAAAGGCATCGTTTCCCGTGTAAAAGGGCGTACTACTGGCAGGGTGCACCATCTGGTATCCAACTTGGAGTTATGGTATTTTTACTTGCTTGACTGGTCTGAAAAAACGACAGACATCAGGGAGCAGTTTCCGCTTAGCGATATATCTGATGCCATTGGGATTGCTGACAGCTGCGGAATATCATATCCTTATGATAATATCAGCGGTTTCCCATATGTGATGACGACAGATTTCTTGATCACGACGCACAACGGATATCTTGCGAGGGCTATCAAGCCATCGGAGGAGCTTAAGAAACAGAGGGTAAAGGAAAAGCTTGAAATAGAGAGACGGTACTGGTTCAAGAGAGGAATTGACTGGAAAGTGGTGACGGAACACGAACTTCCAAGAACGAAGATCAGAAATATCGAATGGATGTATTCCGGAAATGACTTTACCAAACTGATACACAACAAAAAAGTGGAACAGGAATGCAAAGAGCTTTTTATGGAAATGTATCGTGGCGGGAAATCGGCTGTTGCAGCTATTGCCATGCATGTGGAGAATATGCATGGCCTTGAGAAAGGCGTTGGCATAGCATTGTTTAAGCTCTTAATACGGGACGGGCTAATTGCGGTCGATTTAAATAAGCAGATTAATCTGACAGAGCCAAGGCGTGAGGAATGTAATGGAACGGAATATTTTTGTAAATGAGGTTTTATACTGCAATGACGAAGAACAGCTATACAGGGTATTATGGATTTCAGCCGGACAGGAATACGGGTA
>OATI01001302.1_pt1 | contig 11315 bp, 10 predicted proteins | sample 1494981 | NCBI WGS metagenome assembly OATI01 (sample SAMEA2579952, study PRJEB22360) | human gut metagenome
ACCTTATAAGGGCTCGTTCTCCTGGTGGAATAGTCATAGGCCAGTATCAGTTTTTCAAAGTCCTGGTCTGAATGTATGGTTTGTTCGTCCACCACCATTTTCCCGTCTGCCATGCTGCCTTCTATAAATGCTTCAATCTCCTTCTGGCTGTAACGGTTCCTGACCTTGTTCAGGTTCAGGACTTCCTCCATGGACAGTTCCTCGGATTCTTCCTCATCCTTTAACTGTTCCGTGAAATCCGCCTTGGTCTTACGGCGTTTGTACAGGGATTTTTCTGACAGTATGGTCATCTGGGACAGATTCATCCTGGCGCTTACAGCTGTCAGTTCATCTTCCGGACAGCCGTATTCCGACATATGGTTCAGAAGTTTGATTACAAGCCCCTTCATGTTGTCCTCCTGGTTTAACAGGTAATTGAGGCGTGTGACCGTTGCCTTGACATAACGGGTGTGCTCCTTGTCCATGTTGGAGATGCGGTGTTCGATATCGTCAAACCCATGCTCCAGCTGGTCCAGCTTCTCCACAATATCGTATTCTGTCAGGGGCGTCTTCTTCTGCCCCCTGGTTGAAGCCGCGCTTTTGGCGCACATTTTATTGATCCAGGAACTGTCCTCCCGCATGGCGGCTATCCAGGATTTAATGTCTGTCTTGTAGAGATAAAAATTGTCTGAGGTCTTTAATATATGATATTTTTTATTGACAATTTCCGTCACGTATCCTTCCAGGTGCTCCTTTAACAGGGTACCGTAATTCTTCTGTTCCAGCAGGCTGCCAAAGAACTTATCCATATTGTGAAGCATGTCCTGAAGGGACTTGTTCAGTTTTTTCGTGTTTACCAGAGCCGTATTTAACAGGCTGACGCTGGAGCGGGGGTCGTTTTTCAGAGAAAATAGAATGGCATAGACATTCTGGATATAAACCTGGGTCTCGTCCTCATCGTCGTTAGACAAACGGGAAAATGCCTCAATCATCACCGCGGCGTAATCCGGGAGGACGATGTTGACTGTCATACTGGCGTAATCATCCACCTTGCGGAGCCAGCCGGTCCGCAGCAGCCAGTTAAGAACCCTGGTGGCAGGCGGTTCCAGTTCATCCCAGTCATCCTCGGTCTCATCCTGCCATATGACATATTTTTTCCGGGAGAAATATTCACTTAAAAGCTGGATGCAGACTTCCCTGCTGAGGAAGTAATTGCTGTACTCGTACTCCTCGTTGATTTTAAGAAGGGCTTCTATGTAAGTAGACCGGTTAACAGAGCGGAACAGGCTCCAGAACCGGTCTGGTATTTCATTCATCAGTATCATTTACAAACCTCCGTATTTCCATATCATTATAGCAGGAATTACCGGAAGTGACAATCAGAAATCATTTCGCCCTTACCTTACCCTGACTCCAGAAGCCGGGCTTTCAGATACTCCAGAAGAACCGGCTGGATGTCCGGATAGGTCCAGTTATCGGGCGGTTCCCTAAACAGCGCTATGCGGGCTATCTCATACCCTTCAGGCATGGGTCCCAGTTCTGTGATATTGCCGTAATAGAGCATTCCGTAGTTTATGACAGGAGTGTCCGTGTCTTCCAAGGTCTCACGGACCGAATATGCGCTTAACGGCGTCAGGGTGAAGCAGGCTGCCCCGGTCTCTGGACAGGATGACTGCAAACTTCAGCAGGGAATCATCCACTGTGTTGTGAAATTCGACGTTTATCATGTAGTCGTTTCCTCGGTTTTACAATAAACGTGCATACAGCTCTCTAAATTCTTTCTCCGAAAGTCTTAACTCTGTTTCGTTATAATAAGGAGCACCATCTCTGATTCCGAATTCAAGAGCAGTAGGTCCATCCAAGTAGTAAGCTTTATATGCGTAGTTAATCGGTTCTGCCTGTCGGACATAATCTACTAAAGCCTTTGCTGCCTTTCTGGATTTTTCGTCCGACATACCACCAACTGCGGGGCCTGAGCCTGCGCAGTAAATATTTAAGTAAACTTCTTCCACTTCTTCCGATGCCGCCAGAATGCAGTATGAAAAAAGATTCTCCAGATTTTCCGTCTTATAGATTGGTTGACCAAATAACGCTTCGATTTTACCGCATATAAGAGAAAACTGATTTCCATAATCTGAAAAGCTTTCAATAAAATTACATAGTTTACTGCTATCTGTTAATTTTTCCATGTTTTTCACTGATTGAAATGTGTACGGCATTTTATTCTCATCTGCTTTAGAGCATGTTTGAAAAATTCAAATCTTTTCTAATCTGTTGCACCCTTATAATATAAGGCGTTTTCCATGTCGGAGCAAAACTATTTCAAATGTTCCTCGCATCTAAGCATCCGTTCCTCGTAGCCGTCCAGTTTCCAGTCCAGCCTTGCCAGGACCTGGTTCAGCTCATTGATTCGGGCCACAATCCGCTCCCGCTGTTCCAGAAGAAGGTTTTTTCTGGCCTGGATGGTGGAGGTTCCCTGATGGAACAATGTCACATATTCCAGCAATGTCTCCACAGAAACCCCTGCACTGCGCATGCACTTGATATACTCCACCCAATGGCAGTCATCCTCGGAATAATTGCGGATGCCGCCGGACGTGCGGCCCACATGGGGAAGAAGGCCCATTCGCTCATAGTAGCGCAGTGTATCGGCCGATATGTCATATTGTCTGCTTACCTCTGCTATGGTCAAACCTTCATCAGCTCCTTTACACTGTAATCTAGTATGATTTGATACATCTGAGTTCATATCCGCGGCTGCCAAGGCCAAGAGAATGGGCGGCCTCCACGGTGTGTATCCCGTTCCGGGATTCTATTCGCTCTATCAGAGCAGCCTTTCCGCCATCCTCAGAAGCGTATACCGCATCCACGCACGCCTGGTCCAGGGCCACAGGGTCAGTGGAGGCGAAAATGCCGATGTCCCCCATTTCCGGATCATGTGGATGGGCGTCGCAGTCGCAGTCCACGGATAAACGGTTGGCCACATTGATGTACACTATATTTTCCCGGCCCATATAGTCCATGACAGAGCGGTCAGCATCCGCCATGGATTCCAGGAATGAATCATGGTCAGCTGTGAATACATCCTCAAACCTGGTGCTGGTGCCGGAAGAATGAATCCATATCTTGCCGTAAGAAGATGCCAGGCCAATGGACATGTTCTTTAAGGCTCCGCCAAAGCCTCCCATGGCATGGCCCTTGAAATGAGAAAGCATGAGCATGGAATCATAGCTTTGAAGATGGGAGCCCACATAGTTTTCCGTCAGATGAAAACCGCCTGTTACCGGAAGGGGCATGTGGTCCTCCTCGTCCAGGATATCACAGGGTGCAATGGCTGTGAACCCATGGTCCCGCATGGTTTCCCAGTGATCCTTGGAAGTGTTCCTTCTTCCCTCATAGGCAGTGTTGCACTCAACAATGGTACCCTTAAGTTCCTGTACAAGGTTCCTGATAAGTTCTGGTTGCAGAAAGTTACGGCCACCCGGTTCACCTGTGGAGATCTTCACCGCAACGCTGCCGGGTAACGAGATACCCAATGCATGGTAAATCCGGACCAGGCTTTCCGGTGTGATTTCCTTTGTCATGTAAACAATAGACATAATGATTGTCCTCCTTGAAATGTTGTCAGGCTGTAGTCCGCATATCGGCAGTCTGCATTTCAGCAGTTCTTACAGACTGTGGTGCAGAATGTCCAGGACAGGTAAAACCCCTGACAGATGGCCTGTTGGGGTGATAAATCCTGGATATAATGAGAGTCTACAACTTAAAGTCAACTCCAAGTCAAGAGGGATTGTGTAGAATGTTTGTAAAATGTTCTTAAAATGTCCAAAAACCTAAAATGTCGTAAAGCGCAATTTAATCCCGCAATCAGTCCCCGCCTTTTCAATATCCCGGATAACGGTCTGGTTCGGCTTAAAGGCCACGAAATCAGTGTAAATGACATCCTGAATGCGGCTGCTGTCCAGGTCCTCTAACGGTAAGGATACGATTTTTTCTGATTCATCGTAGAATGTGACCGTGTTTTTCTCCTCATCAAGCTTATAGGCAAGCGCCGTTTGTTTCCAGTGTTTCCACGCTGCCGGTCACTACCCTGACCCCATAGATACGGTTATCATAATCACTCATGTGAACAAACCCGTCAATGGGATCCATGGCCGTGATATCGTGAGTATCCTTTTCCGTACCCGTGAGCATAATCCAGTGCACTGCTCCGCTTTTCCGCCTTACCTTTACAATGGGATACATTTTTTCTTCCAGCAGGCGGTCGATGCTCTCACTGGCTGTACCGCAGTCCAGCCGGACCCTGGCATAGGGCAATGCCTGTTCCAGTTCCTTCCTCACAATGGAGCCCTGGCCGTTGTAAACATTATTTTCATTGAAAACCTGATTTAGTTCCCCCGGTGAAAAACTGTGTATTCCCTGAGCGGTCAGGGATGCGGCGATACAGCTGGTCAGGCATCCGGAACTTCCCATGGTGTCCTTGAAAATGCCCAGAGGACTGCTGCTCCAGCGCGTATCACGCTGGGAATATGAGGTATAGATTTTATTATCCACTGCAGCTTCATGATAATTCATACCGGCTATCACGGTGCCGGCGTCCCTGTTTCTTGTCATGAATACAGCCATACCGGCTGCTAAGACCAGTATGGCGGCCAGGACTGACACATCAGATATTTGTTTTTTCCCTGCTTTAGTCCTGTTTTTTCTTCTGTTGTTGGTTCCATATAAAATCGTTGCTCCTCCTTACGATTTATTACGATTCCCGTACCAGGTTTCCCACTGTTCACGGCTTCCGTAATACACGTTCATGTCAATGAAGGTCTCTTCTCCTTCATATCCCGCCAGACGCTGGCGGTTGGTATACTGCCACAGCAGCCATGGTTTTCCGTCTGTGCGGGGCTTTGTCTTTACGTTGCAAATCCAGAGGGGATATTGGTCAAATCTTCCGCGGATGTACAGGTTCCAGGATTCCTCCGTGGCATAGATGACAGGAACCATCCCGTACTGTCTTTCCAGACCTTCAAGCAGGACCGCAAGCTCCTGCCCCACATCCGCCGGGTTTGGAGGATTGGCAGCCTTGTCTCCGTAAAACTCCACGTCAACTGCCGGCGGAAGCATCCCGTCCCCGGGGGGCAGACACTGAATGAAATGCGCCAGCTGGTCTTTTCCGCTGCTGTCAAAGCTGAAAAAATGGTATGCTCCCACAGTCAGTCCTGACAGGGCCGCCCCGGACCAGTTCTGAGAAAATTTCTCATCTATATGGAAGCTGCCCTCCGTGGCTTTGATGTAAGCAAAATCAATATCCTGCTGCCCCAGTACTACCCAGTCAATTTCTCCCTGATAATGGGACACATCCACACCGCGCACCGGATAACGGGTTCTGGAAGGATTATTTAAGAGAATCCGTCCGTTCCATATCAGATAAGCCATGATGGCGGCAGCAAAGGCTGGGAGCATACGGGAAGCAAGGGCCCCAAAAACACCCAGACCTGCCAATATGCGGAGCCATTTGTATCTGCGTTTCATTTTCCATCCTGCTTTCCGGAACCTGTATCCGTATATTTTATCAAGATATACGATAGAGATATCGCAAGGTTCACGTTTTATTATTTATTATTATGCATGACTTGTCCCGGCTTTTCAAGTGCAAATGATTAAAACATAATCGTTTCCGGGCTAAAACACAATAAAAGGATGCGTCTGCTCTTGTTTGGAGCCTGCATCCTTTTATTACAGATAAACAATACGCTATTTATTATCATGTTTCAGCAAGGCGGGATTATTCCCGCTTCCCGCTTTCTGCGCGTCACACGCCTTCTACGCAGTCACGCCCTTGCCTGAAGCCGCCTTATCAGCCTCCGTATCCTTAGCCCAAAGCTTGCGGATGCCTTCAAAGGCAACAATCACGCCCAGAATCAGAAGAAGAATTGCGAACACCAGCTGAAGGGCATTGCCGAATACAAACTGGTTTGACAGGGATGATACGAGGTCCTTTATTTTGAGAGTCAGGGCCGTAAAGGTGACGCCCAGCATGATGACCATGGGACCCCAGAGCATAACGCCCTGTCTGTGGGTCTTTTTCAAGAATACGGCGCAGGCAATCAGAGCCAGTGCGGAAAGCAGCTGGTTGGCAGAGCCGAACAGCGGCCAGATGCTTGCATAACCTGCCCTGGATAACGCATAGCAGAGAGCCAGTGTCAGTATGGTGGAGAAGTATTTGTTTGTCAGCACCTTGTTCAGGGAACTCTGCTTTGCCGGATCAATATCATCATTGGTGAAAAATTCCTGGAAAGCAATACGGCCCACACGTGCCACTGAATCCAGGCTGGTCAATGCAAATGCGGAAATGGACAGCGTTATCAGCGTATAGCTGATGGAATCCGGCATTCCCAGTGCGGTAAGGAACATGGCGATGGCCTTAGCAAATACCTGGGGAGGCGTACCGGTAGGAAGGCCTTCGCTGGTAGCCAGCGCACCCACAGCAATCAGCGCGGTGATGGCCAGAAGGCTCTCTAACAGCATGGCGCCAAAGGATACCGGCAGCATGTTCTTTTCATTTTTAATCTGCTTGCTGGCTGTTCCGGAGGATACCAGAGCATGGAAGCCGGATACGGCGCCGCAGGCAATTGTCACGAACAGGGTTGGAAACAGATAGGAAATATTTCCCTTTGCATCTGTAAATACAAATGATGTAAAGGAGGGAAGGCTGATGGCCGGATTATAAACACATATTCCCAAAACCGCACCGATAATCATGGCCAGCAGCAGGTAACTGTTCAGATAATCCCTGGGCTGAAGCAAGGCCCATACCGGAGTCACGCAGGCAACAATCACATACAGGAATACGAAAATGAGCCATGCGCTCTGGGGCACATAGACGGGAAACGCCAGTCCAAGCGCAACAGCCAGCACAAGAAGGCCGATGGCAACCAGGGTGTTTACCAGTTTGCTGCATTTTCCATACTTCAGGAAGCATCCCAATACAACCGCAAATGCAATGAATAAAAGAGATGTGGTGGCAACGGCTCCGTTAGCAGCGATTCTCTCGCCGGTGGCGGCATCAAAACCATTGAATGTGCCTGCCACAATGTCAGCAAAGGCAGCCACTACCAGGATGGAGAACAGCCAGGTAAATAAAAGGAACAGCCTTTTACCAAGCTTGCCGATATAGACCTCGATTATGTAGCCTATGGAACGGCCCTTGTTCTTGACGGAAGCATACATGGCTGCAAAATCCTGAACCGCGCCAAAGAATACGCCTCCCAGAAGAATCCACAGCATGACGGGCAGCCAGCCGAACATGGCGGCCTGGATGGGTCCGTTGATGGGGCCCGCCCCCGCAATGAGGCAAAACTGGTGGCCGAATACCACATTGGTATCAGCCGGCACATAGTCCACACCGTCCTCCATCTCATAGGCCGGTGTCTTTGCATCGGGGTCAACGCCCCATTTCTTTGCCAGATATCTGCCGTAAAGCAAATAGGCACCGCCTAATACCACTACGGCTAAAAGCATCATCACTAAACCATTCATCATCAAGTCTCCTCACATATATAAAGTAGGTTTCAAAGAGTTTGTTCAGGCAATGCCTCAACATCATGCCCCAGCATCCTGCCCTGAAAAGAATAATGACCGGGCCCGTAAAAAGAAAAGGTCCCTGCACCTTGCGATGCAGAGACGAATCAATCCGCGTTACCACTCTGTTTGCCGCCCCGTTAAAAGAACAGCCCCTTAAATTCCTGCTGCTCTCAGTCAGCCGGAATCTTTGTTAACGGAAAGAAACCCGTCCATCCCTACTATCCTCCCTCTCAGGAAAGGGGTTCAGAACAGAAGCTGTTGGGTGAGGCCATGATTCCTCGCGCGCGCCCTTCCACCAGCCGGGCTGCTCTCTGTGCCGGAATCTGAAACCATGACATGTCCCAGTCATTGCTTTTCTCAAGTATCAAACTCTTGATGTCAAGAAGTTTACCACTTTAACACAGAGAAATCAATGATATTTTAACACTTTTTTTATACTTTATTTATATATTGTTCATAACTACAGGTTATACAGATGCCGGTCCCTCCGTCTTACGGGATATGGCGTCTTTCACAATGGCCTGCACCAATCCCTGTATATGGTATGTTCCGGCAGTGATATCTGCTTTTGTTCCATGCTTTTTTAGCTCTTCTGCCGTTATATCCCCGATGCATACAAACTTTGTCTGCCCTGACCTTTGTCCTGGTTTTATAACCAGGCCACTTGAAAGGTAAGCCCTTACCCCGGATGCGCTGGCAAAGGTAATGTAATCAAATCCCTCTTCCTCAGGAGATTTGGCATCCGCCGGACCTTCTGTATCCTCCGTGCTCTGCTCATTCACCGGCCTGCCTTCCACCTGGTAAAGAACAATATCATCATAAACCAGTCCGGCTTCTTCCAGTATTCTGGTAAGAACCGGGGAGCCGCCCCTGGAACGGGCAATCAGGATACGGTCGCTGCCGGTAAGGACGGATGCCAGCCCCTGCGCCAGTGCCTCTGCGCAGAAGGAATCCGGCATATAGTCTGCGTGGAAACCGAAATTCGTCAGTTCCCTGCCGGTGCCGTCGCCGATAACGGCAAATTTCACATGACCGAGTGAGCGGTAATCCCTGCCGGCCTGCTGCATTCCCTGAAAGAACAGGCGCACGCCGTTGGCGCTGGTAAATATCAGCCATGTATATGCGGACAGGTTCCTGTAAGCTTCCTGCATGGCAGGATCTGCTGCATGGGAAATCACTTCCATTTCCAGGATTGGGCGTGCCTCTCCTCCCTCCTGTTCCAGGGCATGCCCAAGGCTGTCTGTAAAATGCCGTGTGCCAATCATGCCGATTCTGTATCCGGCCAGAGGACCGGTAAAACTGCATTTCATATCGCAGTTCATATGAAAGGAGGCGGTTTCGCCCACAACAATGACGGCCGGGGTGCCGATCCCCTCCTCCATGACCTTGGCGTGAATCCCTGAAAGCGGCGCCCGGACTACCTTCTGGTCCGGCAGCGTGCCCTTTTCAATGACAGCCGCAGGCGTGTCCGGGGCTAATCCTCCCCCAATCAGCCTGGCTGTAATGGTCGGAAGCTGTCCCAGGCCCATTAAGAACACCAGAGTGCCCGGCAGGGACCCGTATGTTTCAAACTCAGGGGGGAGACAGTCCTTTCCGTCCAGGGTGTGGCCTGTAATCACATGGAAGCTTCTGCTTACCCCCCGGTGGGTTACGGGTATCCCGGCGCATTCCGGGACCGCTATGGCGGATGTCACGCCGGGAACGGTTTCGTAGGGAATACCGTGGGCTTCAAGTGCCTGGATTTCCTCGCCGCCCCGCCCGAACACAAAGGGATCCCCGCCCTTTAAACGAACCACTGTAAGCCCTGAAAGGGCCAGTTCCACCAGAACCGCGTTTATCTCATCCTGTTTCATGGAGTGATGCCCGGCCCGCTTGCCCACATAGATTTTGCGGCATGTGGAGGGCACCCATTCCAGGAACCGTCTGGATGCCAGATGGTCATAGACCAGGGCGCCGCAGGCGCTAAGAAGCGCCCGGCCCTTCAGGGTCATCAGAGACGGGTCTCCCGGACCTGCGCCTACCAGATATACCATTCCCGTATTCTCCATATCACATCAATCCTTTCCATGCTTCTAACGCCAGCTTTTCCATATCCTTCCGGGACGTACCGCCGGTAAGATGAATCCTCTTTACCTCTCCCCTGCGGCTGCTGATGCCCCATACCTCCAACTGCCCATTATCAGGGACAGAGTAGATGCCGATGGGCTCATGACATCCGGCACCCAGCAGTTTAAGGACTCTCCTCTCCAGTTCCAGGCACAGCCGTCCGTGGGCATGGTCCATGGCCTGTGTGAGGCTGTGAGCCATGGTTCCCGCCTTTGCCTCCACCGCCATCAGGCCCTGGCCTCCGGCAGGTATGAATTCTTCCGGATTGAGAAAGGTATATTCGTAGGTATCCTGTTCAAGCAGTCCCAGTCTCTTTAATCCGGCAGCCGCCAGGATGATGGCGTCAAAGTTTCCCTCCTCCAGTTTCCTGAGCCGGGTATGCACATTGCCCCTGAGGGTGCTGCATTCTGTCCCGGCAGCCCCCGGCCACAGTGTTTTACGCATCAACCCGGCCTGAAGCTGCCGCCTTGGGCTGGAGGTGCCGATGCGGACCATGCTCTTTGGCTGAATCTTATGGCCTCTCATGGTGACCAGCACATCTCTCGGGTCTTCCCGCCCGGATACCGCTGCAATGGTCAGTCCTTCGGCCAGCTCCATGGGAAGGTCCTTGGCGCTGTGGACCGCCAGGTCTATGACTCCTTCCTGTATGGCCTGCTCAAACTCAGATACAAAAACACCCTTGCCCCCGAATTCCTGTAAAGGCTTGTCCAGTATCCGGTCTCCCAGGGTATCCTTTGTCACGATTTCCACCTGTATGCCGGGACAGACCTGCCTTAATTCATCAGCTACAAGCTGTGTCTGAATCAGCGCCAGAGCGCTTTTTCTTGTTCCAATGCGGATGATATCATTCATGTTTCTGTTCCAGCTTTCTGTTTATTATGATTTGCGCCTGTTCCTGTGTGAGACAGCCGTTATGGCTGAGCCCTTCCTCCGCCAGCTCGTAAAACAGGGCTGAACGGACCTGGGGCGAGTCAGGGAACAGGTCTTTGACCGTCTTTCTGTAAGACCCCAGCCGGGCTGTCAGCTCTCCCAGGCTGTCCGGCATTGCGGACTGGATTCTGGCCTTCAGATACCTGGCTATGACAGGGCTCATGCCGCCGGTAGAAATTCCCACCACCACAGGACCGTCCCGCACAATGGACGGGAAGATAAAGGAACATTCCTCCTTCACATCCACCACATTTACAGGAATCCTTTTTGAACGGCACAGGGCGGATATCCTGCTGTTAAGGCCAGGCTCAGACGTGGCCGCAATGACAAAGTCGGCCCCGTCCAGGTCCCTGTCCCCGAATTCTTTTCTTGTCAGCTTAAGGACGTCCGTGTATGCATTGTCTTGCGCCAGCGCATCCAGACCAGGGCACATGTCCGGGGATACCACCTCGATGACCGCTCCATAGGGAAGCAGATCCCGCACCTTTCTCAAGGCCACGCCTCCGCCGCCCGCAATCAGCCATTTCATTCCCTCAATATCTGCAAAAAACGGAAAATATGCCATGAAGTTTGCTCCTCCCATTATATCCCCGGGCATATCCGTCCGGGCGAAAGTACCGAAAAAGACGCAGACAGCCATTCACGAAACCTCCTGTCTGCGTCTCTTTCCTGCTATTTTTATCTGTCACATAATGCGGATCAGCGCATGTCATGCTGCTTTC
>OATI01001311.1_pt1 | contig 11226 bp, 4 predicted proteins | sample 1494981 | NCBI WGS metagenome assembly OATI01 (sample SAMEA2579952, study PRJEB22360) | human gut metagenome
GTCCGCAGAAAAAAAGAGGATTTTCTGGACGAGGATGATGAGGAAGATGAGGAGATGGAAGAAGAATACGAGGACGATGAGGACGAAAGCACGGATTCTGATGCGGATTTCTTTGAAGATGACGGAGAGGATGAATGAAAAAGTATGGTGTGATTTACGCTGATCCTCCATGGGAATACCGGGCATACGGCAGGGGAGGGCTTCGCGGCGTTGCGGGCAACCATTATCCGTCGATGAAGCTGGAGGCGATCAAGGCGCTTCCAGTGGCTGAGATTGCGGATAGGGACTGCATATTGTTTCTTTGGGTGACATTTCCCTGTCTGATGGAGGAAATGGAAGTGATGCAGGCATGGGGATTCCAATATAAGACGGCTGCATTTGTATGGATTAAACAGAACCGGAAAGCGGATACGCTGTTTTGGGGAATGGGGCATTGGACACGGGGAAATGCAGAACTATGTCTTTTGGGAACGAGAGGCAGACCGAAGCGTGTGGATGCCGGCGTACATCAGGTGGTCATAAGTCATATCGAGGAACACAGCCGGAAGCCGCAGGAAGTGCCGGAGCGGATTATCCGCCTGACAGGAGAGGTTCCGAAAATTGAGTTATTTGCCCGGAACAGGCGGGAGGGATTTGACGCATGGGGGAATGAAGTGGAATCAGATATTGAATTTACGGGAGGAAAACAGAATGATGCAACATAAGCTGGTAATCGCAGAAAAGCCCAGCGTGGCGAGAAGTATTGCCGGGGTGATCGGCGCTGGGGAGAAAAAGGACGGATATTTGGAGGGAAACGGTTATCTGGTGTCCTGGTGCGTGGGACATCTGGTGGAGCTGGCGCAGCCGGAAACTTATGGGGAGCAGTGGAAAAAGTGGACGTATGAAAGCCTGCCGATTATCCCGGAACATTGGGAGTATCAGATTAAGGAAGAAACAAAAGACCAGTATGAGGTGCTGCGCCGCCTGCTCCATGACAGCCGGGTGTCTGCGGTAGTCTGTGCCACGGATGCCGGACGGGAGGGAGAACTGATCTTCCGTCTGGTTTACCACATGGCAGGCTGCAAGAAGCCTGTGGAGCGGCTATGGATTTCTTCCATGGAGGAAAGTGCTATAAGAGACGGATTCGCACATTTAAAGCCAGGACAGGAATATGAAAATCTGTACCGTTCCGCCCTGTGCAGGCAGGAGGCGGACTGGCTGGTAGGCATGAACGGTACAAGGCTGTTTACCGTGCTGTACGGCGGAAAGGTATTAAAGGTGGGCAGGGTGCAGACGCCCACCCTTGCCATGCTGGTGGAACGGGAAATGCAGATTATGAATTTCAAAAAGGAGCCATATTTTGTGGCGCATATCCTCTGCGGGGATATGGATGCGGCGGCAGAGCGGGTTAAGATGAGGGATGAAGCAGAGCGGATTACAAAGGACTGCCGGAACGGGCAGGCATCTGTTTTATCTGTGGTGAAAGAGGAAAAGTCCGTGCTTCCGCCGAAACTGTATGACCTTACCATGCTTCAGCGGGATGCAAACCGTTTCTTTGGTTTTACTGCGAAGCAGACGCTGGAATATACCCAGAGCCTTTATGAGAAGAAGATGGTCACATATCCGAGGACGGACAGCCAGTATCTTTCCGATGATATGGAGGATACCGCAGAGCAGGTGATCCGGGCGGTTTTTACGTCCATATTGTTTGAGGAGCCTGCCGGATTCCAGCCGGATGTGAAGCGGGTTTTAAACAGTAAAAAGGTAACGGATCATCACGCTGTCATTCCCACGCTGGAGATTGAAAAAGCGGATCTTGCTGCGCTGCCGGATGCGGAGATGAAAATTTTATCCCTTGTGGCGAACCGGCTTTTGTGTGCTGTGGGGGAGAAACACTTATACCAGAGTGTCCGGGCGGAGATTGCCTGCGGCGGCCATAGTTTCCACGTTTCCGGGAAAATCGTTCTTTCTGACGGCTGGAAACAGTTGGAGGATGCGTTTAAGCGTTCGTTTAAGACAGCGGAGGAGGCCGGGGAGGACAATAAAAAGCTGCCGGAACTTACGGAGGGGCAGACCTTTGATAACGTACAGACGAAAATCAGTGAGCATACGACAACGCCCCCGAAGCATTTCACGGAGGACAGCCTGTTAGCTGCCATGGAACGTGCCGGAAATGAGGATATGGGGAATAATGTGGAGCGGAGAGGTCTGGGAACGCCTGCCACCAGAGCAGACATTATTGAGAAGTTAGTCAAAGACGGTTTTGTGAAGCGTGAAAAAAAGCAGATGATCCCGACTGAGGACGGAATGAAGCTGACTACCGTGCTTCCTGATGTGGTAAAATCCCCGAAGCTCACGGCGGATTGGGAAAATGCGCTCACACTGGTAGCGAAAGGTGAGATGGAAATGGATGCGTTCATGGATGGGATTGAAGCGATGATTTCCGATCTTGTCCAGATTTATCACGAGGTCAGCGACGAGCAGAAAAAAATGTTTGCGCCGGCGCAGGAGGCGCTGGGAATATGCCCGAACTGCGGTGGCAAGATCGTAAAAGGAAAATATGGTGCGTACTGTACGGAAAAATGCGGTATGAATGTAAACCGGATTCTGGGTGCGGCGCTTACGGACGGACAGATCCGGGAGATTCTTTCCGGTAAGAAAATCCTGTTAAAAGGGTTGAAAAATAAAGAGGGAAAATCCTATGACGCCTATATTATCCCTGCGGGGACAGAAAGCTATCATTACACAAAGGACGGGCAGGAGCGAAGCGGCGTACAGATCAAGTTTCGTATGGAGTTTCCGAAGAAGAAAAAGAAATAAAGACAGATGAGGAGGATATGGATGTTTACCACAGGAGATAAGCTGCTTCATAAAATGAAAGAGAGCGGGATCGGTATTGCGGAGTTGGCAAAAGTGTCAGGAGTGCCGGAACGTACCATTCTGGACGTACTGGCTGGAAACCGGGAGCTGGATTTTGATTTTATTTGTAAAGTATCGGACGGGCTTGGAATCTGCGTTCAGGAGTTGCGGGCCGATGAGGACAGCTATGCGGTTTCCGTGAAAAAAGATACGCTGGCGAAGCTGATTGTAGTCAGTGAGTTAAACGGCATGGAGTTGGATGCGCTTCTCCATACGATTCTGGAAAAAGGGATCGAGGAATACGGGTTTTATGAGGATTAAGAATTAAGAAGAGGCGGCGGGGTATTGCGGTATTCTGCCGTTTTTTAGCGGAGGTTTTAGCATGAGAAAATACCATTTGATTTCCGCACTGGCAGAAGAAATGTCCAAAGAGGTGGTGCGGAACGAGGATAGCTGGAGGCGGTATTTAAATACGGCTTCCCGGCTTTACAAATATCCGTTTAAGGAACAGCTTCTGATTTACGCCCAGAGGCCGGATGCACAAGCCTGTGCGTCCATAGAGATATGGAATGAAAAAATGCACTGCTGGGTAAACAAGGGCGCAAAGGGAATTGCCCTGATTGACGAGGAAACGTATTCGGGGCTTAAATATGTATTCGACATTTCCGATGTCCATAAGGCAAGACGGATCGGGCGATTTCCATATCTGTGGGAAATGCAGGAGAAACATGAGGATGTGGTTCTTCGCCGTTTGGAAAAGACTTATGGAGAGACGGACAGAAACGCCGGATTCACGGAAAGAATCCGGGAAATTTCCACCCGGATTGCCATGGACTGCTATGAGGAACTGGCGGCGGATATGGAATATCTGAAAGAGGGCAGCTTCTTAGAAGAACTGGACGGGTTCAATGTGGAGATGCGGATTCGGGAGACGCTTGCGGACAGCATCGCCTATACGATTTTAAAGAGATGCGGCATGGAGGAAAAGGAGCTTTCCGAGGTGATGGAATTTCCGTATATCCATGAGTTTAACACCACGGAGACATTAAGCCTCCTTGGAAGCAGCGTGTCTGATCTTTCCAAACCTGTTCTTATGGAGATTGGAAAGGCAATCCGGGCATTTGACCGGGAGCAACAGCAAAGGCTTTCAGAGCAGAGCCGTATGGAGGAAAATTTTTCTGAAAAAGGGCTTGCAAATACGCCTGGCATAGACTATAATGCTTTAAAGCATGAAAGCAAAAGCGATAAGGAAAATATTTCAAAGCCCGGTGGAACCGGAGAAAGGGGAAACGATGATGAAACTGACATACGAAAAGAACGGGGATTACCTGATTCCCATGGTACAGATGGACGAGCAGCCGAAAGGGACGCTGACAAAATACGGACGGATGAGGAAGAATTATCTTCAGGAACACAAGAATGGCATTTACACAGGGCTTCTCCTGAAAGGGAAATTAAAAGAGCATCTGTTGACGATTCAGGAACAGGCAGAGGAGCGGCTGGAACTTCTGATCGAGCAGATGAAAGCGAACGAGGGAGTGACGGAGGCGCTGAAAGAGGAGAACCAGATGCTTTGGGTGCAGAAGATGAACAACATCCAGCACTCGGCGGAGGAGATCGTGCTGGAGGAACTGATTTACAGCTAGAAGCGGATACACAACAAAATAGAGAAATATCGGAGCCGGATAGTGAGGATTCATCATTATCCGGCTCTTTTTCGTCCAATGGGCCGGTATCCGGGGCAGAGCGGGAGGAAGAAGCGGAACAGGTTGAAACGGAGGGGATTTACCAGCAGCTTGACCTTTTTACCATGTTTTCCGAGCAGGTGGGGAATGTTGCCGTGCTGCAGGCGGCGGAGAAGATTCCCATGCCGCCTGCATTTCAGATTTCCCAGGAGCAGATTGAGGATATTTTAAGAAGCGGCGGAGGGCGAAACGACAGCCGGAAACGGATTTATGCCAAATACCAGCAGGGGAAGAACCCGGAGGAAATGGCGGATTTTCTGAAAAAGGAGTACCAGACCACGGGAAAAGGTTTTGACTTTGGAGAACATCCGCTGTCTGTGTGGTTTGACGAGAACGGGATGCAGATCGGATACGGGACATCTGCCAGAGAACATCCGGTAGCGGCGATGGACTGGCGGGAAGTGGAAAGCCATATCCGCTCCATGGTGGAAAGCGGTACTTATATGAGCGCCAATGAGACGTTTCTGGTAGAGGAGAGCGAAAGAAGGCGGATTGCAGGACAGGTCTATTTCTTCTTCCGGGACGGTATGGGAGAGATCCCGGAGGCGCTGGATGTAAAAACAGGGACAGCGCCGGACTGCATGGAGCATCTTGCCAGGATGCTGTCAGAAAAAGAGGGAATCCAGACGATTGCAGCTTATATGGACGCTGCCCTGAGACAGCTTGAAAGCGGTGAGGCAAAACTTCGGGTGCGCTTTATAACCACGCCGCAGGAGCTTGGAGAGGAATTGGATAACCTGCTTTTAAGGAAAAGGGAATTTCCGGCATTAGACAGCGTGAACGTCCGGCAGGAGGACTTTATCACGCAGGATGAGATTGACGCAAGGCTGAGGGGCGGGAGCGGATTTGAAGGCGGACGGTTCCGCATCTATGAGTATTTCATGGCGGGGCATGACCGGCAGGAGAATATCGCCTTTTTAAAACGGGAGTACGGGACGGGAGGACGTTCCCATGCGCTCCCCGGCAGCGACAGCGCACATGAGGATCACAACGCAAAGGGAATTCGGCTGGAAAAAGGCACTTATGGCAGCCCTTACGCAGAGATTCTGCTGAACTGGAATGTCGTTGAGAAACGGATTGGTGAGCTGGTAAAGGCGGATCAGTACCTTACGCCGGAGGGAAAGGAAGCCTACGCCCGGTACAAACAGAAGCAGGCGGAGGAAGCCATGCGCCGGGAACAGGAGAAGCTGGAGCATGGGGTGCGGCTGGAGTGCAAAAACGCCATTGAACAGGCGATTGCAAGAAACTTCGACGGGTATCATCTTTCCGATGATGCGGCGCAGGAGGTCATAGCGCAGTACGGAAGTGAGCGGGTGGAATACGTGCTTGCCAATACGATTGCACATCTTTCCCACGATGGACGGTTCTCGGCAGATAACAAAGCATGGGCGAAAACCATTGTTCCGGGGGCGGACTGGAATACTAGAGATTTGATTGTTACGTCGCATCTGGCTGTGCTGGACGGCTTTACCGATGAGGTGAGGCGGTATGCAGAGTTGGAAAAAAATTGTGAAGCGGAAAAGCCACAGGAGCAGCTTTCAGAAATATCCGACATGGAGAATGGGCGGGCGCATGAGGAAAGAGACAATCAGGTTCTTCAGGAGACAGAGCAGGAACCAGAGACGCTGCCGATAGCGGAATCAGAGCCGGATTTGGAGGAACAGCCGCAGGAAAAACCTGAACCAGAGCCACCTGCAATCGAACCGCTGACGCCGGAACCGGAGAGAACGGCGGAACCAGAACCGGTGATGCAGCCCGCGCCCAGTTCACAATTTCGGCGGAACATGACCAGGTGATGCAGCCGGTGATCGACAGAACCGGCGCAGTCAATTACCGTATTTCACCGGACACATTGGAAACATCAGGAAAAGGATTTTCTCCAAAAGAAAAATTCCGTCAGAATGTAGAAGCGATCCGGACATTGGGGCGGATTGAGGGAGAAAACCGGATTGCTACACCGCAGGAGCAGGAAATCCTTGCAAAATATGTGGGCTGGGGAGGTCTTGCCGATGCCTTTGATGAGAGCAAGGCGAACTGGGCGGGGGAATATCAGGAATTAAAAGAACTGTTATCTCCTGAAGAATACGCTTCTGCCAGGGAAAGTACCTTGAATGCCCATTATACAAGCCCGGTTATCATTCAGAGCATTTATGGAGTATTGGAGAGGATGGGCTTTTCCAAAGGAAATATCTTAGAACCAGCTATGGGAACTGGAAATTTTTTCGGTATGCTGCCAGAGAAGATGCAGGAGAGCAGGCTTTACGGCGTGGAACTGGACGGAATTACCGGGCGGATCGCAAAACAGCTTTATCCCAATGCCAGTGTGAAGATTGCCGGATTTGAAAAGACGGATTATCCCAACGACTTTTTTGACGTGGTGGTGGGCAACGTGCCGTTTGGCCAGTACAAGGTGGCGGATAAGGCGTATGACAGGCATAATTTCCTGATCCACGATTACTTTTTTGCAAAGACGCTGGATAAGGTCAGGCCGGGCGGCGTAGTGGCGTTTGTCACCTCAAAAGGCACCATGGATAAACAGAATCCGGCAGTACGGAAGTATCTTGCACAGCGGGCGGAACTTCTGGGGGCGGTCAGGCTTCCCAACACAGCGTTCAAGGAAAATGCCGGGACGGAGGTTACGTCGGATATTCTGTTTTTAAAGAAGCGTGACAGGGTGGTGGATCTGGAGCCGGACTGGGTGCATCTGGCAGAAAATGAGGATGGCATTGCCCTAAACCAGTATTTCGCAGACCACCCGGAGATGATTCTGGGAAAAATGGAAATGGTCAGTGGGCCGCATGGCATGGAAGCCACCTGCTCACCGGATACGTCCATTCTGTTATCACAGCAGCTTGAAAATGCCGTATCCAGAATCGAGGGCAGCATCGAAGCGGCGGAGTTTGAGGAACTGGACGATGAATTTGCCAGAGAAAACATTCCTGCAGATCCGGAAGTGAAAAATTACAGCTATACCCTTGTGGACGGCAGGGTGTATTACCGGGAAAATTCCATTATGAAGCCTGTGGAGGTTTCCGAGGGCATGGAGCAGAGGATGAAAGGCATGATTCAGATCCGGGACTGCACACAGGAACTGATTGCCTGCCAGCTTGAGGAATACCCGGATACAGTGATTAAAGATAAACAGGCAGAGTTAAACCGTCTGTATGATGCGTTTTCCAAAAAGTATGGGCTGCTCAATTCACAGACCAATAAGAGGGCGTTCAATCAGGATTCCAGCTATTTCCTGCTCTGCTCTCTGGAAAAGCTGGACAATGAGGGAAACTTCAAGGGAAAAGCAGATATGTTCACGAAGCGGACAATCAAGCGTCAGGAGGTTGTGACTAGCGTGGACACGGCCAGCGAAGCGCTGGCGGTATCCCTTGGAGAAAAGGCAAAGATTGATCTGGCTTATATGTCGGAACTGACCGGAAAGAGCGGGGAGGAGCTGACCAGAGAACTGGCGGGTATTATTTTTCAGAATCCCGTCACGGAGCAGTGGGAGACGGCGGACGAGTATTTAAGCGGCAATGTCCGGGAAAAGCTGGCTACGGCGAAAGCATTTGCGGAGAACCGTCCGGAATACGGCATCAATGTCGCTTCTCTGGAAAAGGTACAGCCCAAAGAACTGGACGCTTCGGAGATTGAGGTGCGAATCGGAGCCACATGGATTGAGCCGAAGTATATCGAGGACTTTATGCGGGATACCTTTGAGACACCGGATTATCTGTTTGACCGGGATATTGTGGGCATCCGGTATTCGGAGGTGACGGGACAGTGGAACGTAAAAGGGAAAAACGCAGACCGGGGCAACGCTCTTGTGGGAATGACCTACGGGACGGGCAGGGCCAACGCTTATAAGATTTTGGAGTATTCCCTGAACCTGCGGGACAGCCGGATTTTTGATGTGGTGACGGAGGATGGAAAGGAAAAGAGAATCCTTAATAAAAAAGAAACCATGCTTGCCAGTCAGAAGCAGGAGGCAATCCGGGAAGCCTTTAAGGACTGGGTGTTCCTTGATCCGGAACGCCGTCAGGCATTGTGTGCGAAGTATAACACGCTTTTCAATTCTACAAGACCGAGGGAGTTTGACGGCTCCCATTTGAAATTTCCGGGAATGACGCCGGACATCACGCTGCGTCCCCACCAGCTTAATGCGGTGGCGCACCAGCTTTACGGGGATAATACGCTGCTTGCTCATTGCGTGGGAGCCGGAAAGACCTTTGAGATGATAGCGGCGGCGATGGAGAGCAGACGGCTGGGGCTGTGCCAGAAAAGCTTGTTCGTGGTTCCGAACCATTTGACGGAACAGTGGGCCAGCGATTTTCTGCGCCTGTATCCGGGAGCGAATATTCTGGCAGCCACGAAGAAAGATTTTGAGCCGGCGAACCGGAAAAAATTCTGCTCCAGGATTGCTACCGGGGATTATGATGCGGTGATTATCGGCCACAGCCAGTTTGAGAAAATCCCTCTCTCCACGGAGCGTCAGATTGCCATAGTCGAGCGACAGATTGAAGAAATTGAGATGGCGATAGCTGCCACGAAAGAAGAAAAGGGGGAGCGTTATACCATTAAGCAGATGGAAAAGACGAAGAAATCCCTGAATGCGAGACTGAGCCGCTTAAACGATGCTTCCCGGAAAGACAACGTGGTGACATTTGAACAGCTTGGAGTGGATCGGCTGTTTGTGGACGAGAGCCACAATTATAAAAATTTGTTCCTTTATACGAAAATGCGGAACGTGGCGGGGATTGCCCAGACGGAGGCGCAGAAATCCTCGGATATGTTCGCAAAATGCCAGTACATGGACGAACTGACCGGAGGAAAGGGGATTACATTTGCAACGGGGACGCCGATCAGCAACAGTATGACAGAGCTTTATACCAATATGCGCTATCTCCAGTACAATACGCTTCAAAGGCTGGGACTGGGGCATTTTGACAGTTGGGCGGCTTCTTTCGGAGAAACCCAGACAGCCATAGAGCTTGCGCCGGAAGGGACGGGATACCGGGCAAAGACCAGATTCGCAAAGTTTTTCAACTTGCCGGAACTGATTGCATTGTTTAAGGAGTGCGCCGACATCCAGACGCCGGATATGTTAAAGCTCCCAGTGCCGGAGGCGGATTATGAGAATGTAGTTTTAAAGCCCAGCGAATACCAGCAGGAAATGGTGAAATCCCTTGCAGACCGGGCGGAGGCAGTCCGGGACCGGCTTGTTGATCCCAGCCGTGACAATATGCTCAAAATCACCAACGACGGGCGGAAACTGGCGCTTGACCAGCGGTTAATCAACAATATGCTGCCAGATGAGGAGCAGTCCAAAGCGGCAGTCTGTGTGGAAAATGCGGTGAAAATATGGGAGGAAACGAAAGAGAAGAGGTCGGCACAGCTTCTTTTCTGCGATTTGTCCACGCCAAAGGGGGACGGAACCTTTAACGTGTATGAGGATATCCGGGACAAGCTGATAGAAAGGGGAGTGCCAAAGGAAGAAATTGCATTTATCCATGACGCCAATACGGAAACCAGAAAAGCGGAGCTGTTTGCAAAGGTAAGAAGCGGACAGGTTCGTTTTTTGTTGGGTTCCACGGCGAAAATGGGAGCCGGAACCAACGTGCAGGACAGGCTCATCGCCCTGCATCATCTGGACGTGCCATGGAGACCGTCCGACATTGAACAGCAGGAGGGCCGGATTCTGCGCCAGGGGAACCAGAATCCCAAAGTGAAGATTTACCGGTATGTGACGGAGGGAACCTTTGACAGCTATTCCTGGCAGCTCATTGAGAACAAGCAGAAATTTATCGGGCAGATCATGACGAGTAAATCTCCGGTGCGAAGCTGCGAGGACATCGACGAGGCGGCACTTTCCTATGCGGAGGTCAAGGCTCTGGCCACTGGAAACCCTTATATTAAAGAAAAAATGGATTTGGACATTCAGGTGTCGAAGCTGAAACTGTTAAAAGCGAACCATACCAGCCAGATTTACCGTTTGGAGGATAATATCGCAAAAAATTATCCGGCAGAGATTGCTTCCATGAAAGAGCGGATTGCGGGCTATCAGGCGGACATTCAGACGTATGCGGCACATAAGCCGCAGGATAAGGAACAGTTTTCCATAAAAATTGGGAACCGTACCTATACAGAGAAAAAGGAAGCCGGTGCTGCCCTGATTGATATGTGCCGGAGCGCAAAGAAGCCGGGGATTGCGGTCACAATCGGGGAGTACCAGGGATTTAAAATGAGCGTGACCTTTGAGCCGTTTTTCCAGAAATTTACGCTTCAGCTAAAAGGAAGTTTAAGCCACGAGATTGAACTGGGCGCTGATCCGTTTGGAAATCTCCAGAGGATGAACAATGCGCTGGAGGCGATGACGGGGAAACTGTCCGACATTGAGAAGAAGCTTTCCAATGTGGAACACCAGCTTGAAACGGCGAAGGTGGAGGTCACAAAGCAATTTCCGCAGGAACAGGAGCTGAAGGAGAAGCTGGAGCGTCTCAATGAATTAAATGCGCTTTTGAACATGGACGAAAAGGGCGATGATGCGGTCGGAATGGAGGACGAGCCGGAAACTGGTGAGCAGGCAGAGCTGGACGATGCAGAAGCCCCATATCTGCCGGAGCCGGAAAATTTTGAAACACCTGTGCCTGCG
>OATI01001313.1_pt1 | contig 11192 bp, 11 predicted proteins | sample 1494981 | NCBI WGS metagenome assembly OATI01 (sample SAMEA2579952, study PRJEB22360) | human gut metagenome
GCAAGCCGCTCCTCGTGCGGCGCCGCGGACAAACCCGGGTCGGCAATCTGCATGAGCCCCATGATCAGAATTCCTTACGTACATCACTGCCCGCGAGTTCCGCGCGCATCTTTTCAATAAACATGAGGCGCCGCACGGACTGAACCGCCGCGTCATTGTCCCTGGCGTCATCAAGCGCCGCAGCCAATACGCCGATTTCCTTCGTGCGCGCGGCGTCCACTTCGCCGATCAACTTGTCCCGGGCCTCACCCTGCGCTTCCGGTCGCCCCCCCCCCGCCCTTCCCCGGCCCCTCCCCGCCACTGCATCTGCTGCATGAGAAAGGCCGTGTCCATGTGCGTGTCGGTTTCGCTTTTGATGTCGCGGCCCCTGAGTTTCAGCAATTCCGTAGCCCGGGCAACCGGCGTCATCAAAGCATCGCGCGCTTCATTGATGCGGCCCGCCCACTGCTCGGCCACGCGGCGCTCGGCGGCTGAGCGGTCGGCAAAGCGGTCGGGGTGCACCGCGGCAATGGCTTTTTTCCAGCCCGCTTCAATCGCGGCCGGATCAAGCCTGAACTGCTCGGGAACCCCGAGCAGTACAAAAGACGTCATCTGCATGATCAAAAATCAGACGTGAAAGGACTTACCGCACCCGCAGGTCTCTTTTTCCTGCGGATTGTTGTACTTAAAGCCTTCCTGCAGGCCCTCCTTGACATAGTCAAGTTCGGTGCCGTCAATGTAGGGAAGACTCTTTGCGTCAACAATCACCTTGACGCCGTGACTTTCCCACATCTGATCATCGTCGTTCACGGCATCGGCAAACTCAAGCTTATAGGCCATCCCCGAGCAACCCGAGGTTTTTACGCCGAGCCTTAAACCAATGCCCTTGCCGCGCTTGGCAAGATAGGCTGCAACGTGCTTGGCGGCGGCTTCCGTTAGTGTGACTGCCATAATCCTTTACTCCTGAAATCCGGTGTCCTGCGCGGGCTTACTTTGCCTGCTGCTTCTTCTTGTAGTCGTCAATGGCGGCCTTTACCGCATCTTCGGCGAGAATCGAGCAGTGAATCTTCACGGGCGGAAGGGCGAGCTCCTCGGCAATCGCGCTGTTGGAGATCTTGGCTGCATCGTCCAGGCTCTTACCTTTCACCCATTCGGTCACCAGAGAACTCGAGGCAATCGCCGAGCCGCAGCCGTAGGTCTTAAATTTGGCGTCTTCAATCACGCCCTTGTCGTTGACCTTAATCTGCAGGCGCATCACGTCACCGCAGGCGGGGGCCCCCACCATACCGGTGCCGACGTTGGCGTCATCCTTGTCAAGCGTTCCCACGTTGCGGGGATGCTCGTAGTGGTCCATCAGTTTTTCGCTGTAAGGCATTTCTTCTTCACTCCGGAAAATTCGTGATTTTCCCCGGACGCGCTTTATAAAGCAGAGCCCGGGGTACGGTCAAAGACTCAGTGTTCGCTCCACTTCACCTGGGCCATGTCGATGCCCTGCTGGTGCATTTCCCACAGGGGCGAGAGCTTACGCAGCTTCGCGACTTTTTCCGTGAGAAGCTTCACGGCAAAATCGATTTCTTCTTCGGTCGTAAAGCGCCCGAGCGTAAAGCGGATCGAGCTGTGCGCAAGTTCATCGCTTCTGCCCAGAGACTTCAGCACGTAACTCGGCTCAAGCGAAGCCGAGGTGCAGGCAGAGCCAGAACTCACCGCCAAGTCCTTGACGGCCATCATGAGGCTTTCGCCTTCGATGAAATTGAAGGACACGTTAAGGTTGGAGCAGACGCGGTGCTCCATGTCGCCGTTAATGACGATTTCGGGGATGTTCTTTTCGATCCCGTCCTTTAAGCGGTTGCGAAGAGCGGCGATACGCTTGATTTCCTCGGCCTGCTCCAGGCGCGCGAGGCGGTAGGCTTCACCCATACCGACAATCTGGTGCGTAGGCAGCGTGCCCGAGCGCATGCCGCGTTCGTGTCCGCCCCCGTGAATCTGCGGTTCAATACGAACACGGGGCTTGCGGCGCACGTAAAGGGCACCGATACCCTTGGGGCCGTAAACCTTGTGACCGGAAAGGCTCATGAGGTCAATCTTGAGTTTTTCCGTATCCAGATCCATCTTGCCCACGGCCTGCGTGGCGTCGCAGTGGTAAAGCACGCCGTGCCTGCGGCACATTTCGCCGATTGCGGCAATATCCTGAATGACGCCGATTTCGTTGTTGACGGCCATCACGGAAACGAGCGTCGTGTCCGGACGGATGGCGGCTTCAAGCTTGGCAAGATCGAGAAGGCCGTTTTCCTCAACGTCCATGTAGGTCACTTCAAAACCTTCGGTTTCAAGATGGCGCATGGAGTCAAGCACAGCCTTGTGTTCGGTCTTGACCGTAATGAGGTGCTTGCCCTTATCCTTGTAGAAGTGCGCAACCCCCTTGATTGCGAGGTTGTCGGCTTCCGTTGCGCCCGAAGTCCACACGATTTCACGGGGATCGGCATTGATATAGCGGGCCACTTCGGCGCGCGCTTCTTCAACGGCCTTTTCGGCCTCCCAGCCGTAGGCGTGCGAGCGGCTTGCGGGGTTACCGAACTTTTCGCACAGGTAGGGAATCATTTTTTCGGCCACGCGCGGATCCACCGGGGTCGTTGCCGAGTAGTCAAGGTAGACAGGAAGCTTCAGGGTCATTCGTTGTTACTGCGGCCTTTTGTTGCCGCATCCTCATGGATTAAAAGTGTCTTCTGATGAAAAACGGGTTCTTCAAAAAAAATCAGTGCGCGGGCATTCTCACCTGCACGGGCGACTCATTGGCGGCCTCGGCGGCATGCGCGTGGCGCGCTTCGTAGCGGTCGCGGATGTCGGAGAGCGTCTGCGTATTTAAAAACTCGGCCATCCGGTCGTTTAATTCCGACCACAGACCGTGCGCGAGGCACTCGGCGCCGCCGCGGCAGCTTGCGCCCCCGCGGCACTGCGTGGCATCAACCTTACCTTCCACCGCAGAGACAATTTCTCCGGCGGTGATTTTGTCGGTCGGCCGTGCCAGGCGGTAACCGCCTCCGGGGCCACGGACGGACCGGAATCTGTCGGCGCGCCTCAGCTTACAGAAAATCTGTTCAAGATAGGCCACTGAGATCTGCTGGCGGCGGGCAATGTCACTTAAGCGCACCGGGCCCGCGTCACCGTAGAGGGCCAGGTCGATCATGCTCGTCACCGCAAAGCGGCCGCGTGTCGTCAGTTTCATAATCGTGTCGCTCAGCCTCAAAAAAATAAATAGCCGAGTAATTTTGTCAGGAATGATACAGATTCCGGCAGAAAATAGCTGACTAAAACTGTCAGGTTTAGAAAAACCCTGCTTCCGAACTAAGACTTGTTACGGTGTCCTCCTCCGGCTTTATTACAATGTTCTGCTAAGACGAAAGGTGCGCCGGACGTAAGGGCGCGCCTTCTTTGTGTTCGGAGAAACAAACCATGAGAAAAACGACGCTTTGTGCCGTCCTTTTTGCCGCTGCGTTCGGCGTCCACTGCGCGCAGGCCGCCCAGACCCTGCGCGTTGCCACGGAAAGCACCTTTCCGCCCTTTGAGTACGTGAACACCAAAACCGGTGACATCGAGGGCTTTGACATGGACCTCATCCGGCTGCTCGCGAAAAAAGCAGGCTACAACATCGAAATCGCCAACATGGGGTTTGATGCGATTGTCCCTGGCATTCTCACAAACACCGTTGATATCGGCGCCGCGGGCATTTCCATTACGCCGCAGCGCGCTAAGCGCGTTCTTTTTACGGATCCCTACTACACCTCGGGGCTTTCCTTCGTGATCCGCGCTGAAGACAAAACGAAACTCAAAAGCATCAAAGATCTCGACAATCAGCCGATCTGCGTGCAGATCGGCACCTCGGGCGCCATGCGTGCGGCCAAGATCCCCGGCGCCACGGTCCGTACCTATAACGGGCTCAATGAAGCCTATACGGAACTCTTAAACGGCGGCTGCCGCGCCGTGCTTAACGATAAGCCCGTAAACGGCTACTTCATGGCCAAGTCAAATAAGAGCAAGCGCTACCACCACGTCACCGACGAGAGCCTTAAAGCCGAAGAGTTCGGGTTTGCCGTGAGTAAAGAGCGCCCGGAGCTGCTTGAAAAGCTCAACAAGGCCCTAAGAGAAGCCCGTAAAAACGGCGAGTACCAGGCGCTTTACACGAAGTACTTCGGGGAGTAATCCGCCCGCCGTATGCGGTGTAAGCCGCACGCGGCGCGATTCTTCTTTATGATGCGTTGATAAGAAAGCCCGTTTCCGGGACGTCCAGCGTTCCGGGGGCTTATTTCGTCCGCTGTTTTCACTGTTTTTCTGCGTTCTCGGCCGCGGCTGAGAGCCAATCTTGGGAGCCACACATGGAGTTTGATTTTTCACTGATTACCGGGTCGCTGCCCCTGTTACTGCAGGGCGCACTTGTGACGCTGGAAATCACAGCGCTCTCCGTGGGCCTGGGGCTCGTATTCGGTCTGATTGCGGCGCTCGCGCAGATTTCCAAGTTTGCCCCGCTGCGGCTTTTGGGCAAGATCTACGTGGACTTTATCCGCGGCACACCGCTTCTGGTGCAGATCTTCATCATCTACTTTGCCCTGCCCGTCATCATCGGCCAGCGCATCGACCCGTTTGTGGCGGCTGTGGCGGCCTGTTCCATTAATTCGGGCGCCTATGTGGCGGAAATCTTCCGCGCGGGCATTCAGTCGATTGACATCGGCCAGATGCGCGCGGGTCTTTCGCTCGGGATGAACTGGACCATGACGATGCGCTACATCATCCTACCGCAGGCCTTTAAGCGCATCATTCCGCCGCTTGGAAACGAATTTATCGCCATGCTCAAGGACTCGTCCCTTGTGTCCGTGATCGGCTTTGAAGAGCTCACGCGCTCGGGGCAGTTGATCATTGCCGAAACCTACGGGTCACTGGAAATCTGGTCGGCCGTGGCGGTGATTTACCTCGTGATGACTCTGACCATCACGCGCCTTGTGAGTTTCCTTGAAAAGCGCTTTAAGACGAGCGACGCACGTTAGAAAACTTTCAGGCAACACGCAAAAGGCCGCATTCCTTTTTTTGGAAACGCGGCCTTTTTGTTGGGTGGGCGCTTTACGCCTCAGAAAAGTTTGCCTGAGGCAATGTCCCAGGCGGTCTGCACGAAAAGAACCACAAGCACGATGAAAATGATCGGCCGCACGATGCGGCTGCCGTTTTTAATCACAAGGCCCGCGCCGATGTAGTGGCCCGCGATGCTAAACAGCGCAGCCGCAGCACCGAGCACCCAAAGCACTTCGCCAGAGGCGGCAAACGTCACAAGGGCCGCTGTGCCGCTTGCAAGATTCACAGCCTTCATTTCGCCCCCGGCGTTACGCACATCAAGCCCCGCAAAAAGGGAAAAGCCGATCAGCATAAAAGTGCCCGCACCGGGCCCGTAAAAGCCGTCGTAGATCCCGCAGATAGCGGACACCGCAACAAGCATGACGATGCGCCGCTCAAAAGGCATCTCCCGGCGTTCCGCCGCGAGCGACCCCGACCGAAAAAGAAGAAAACCGGCCACAAAAGGCAGCGCCGCCACCATCACAATGAGAAAAATATCCGCCGGCACTTTAAGGGCAATCAGAGCTCCGAGTGTGCTCCCCGCAAGCGCAGCCGCCACTGCGGGCACGGTCTGCCGCCAGTGCATGCAGCCCGCGCGCGCAAGCCTCACCGCCGACACGGCCATCCCCACGCAGCTTGAGAGCTTGTTGGTGCCGATTGCCATATGCGGGGGCACCCCGGCAATGAGGTATGCAGGCAGCGTAATGAGGCCTCCGCCTCCGGCAATCGCATCCACAAAACTGCCCAAAAACACCAGCGGACAGACGATGAGAAAAAGTGTGAGATCAAGCTCAGGCACGACAAAACCTTCCTAAAGATCAAGGCGCGGCACGGCCTTTAAAAGGCGCTTTGTGTACGCAGCCTGCGGGTTGCACAAAACTTCTGCCGCGTCACCGGCTTCCACCAGGCGCCCTTTTTCCATCACCGCCACGCGGTCGGCAAGATACTCCACCACGGCAAAGTTGTGGGTAATAAAGAGGTAGGCCACACCCGTCTCTTTCTGAATCGCCTTCATGAGGTTCAAAATCTGCGCCTGTACGGAAACGTCAAGCGCGCTCGTCGGTTCATCACAGATAATGAGCCGGGGATTGGCGGCCAAAGCCCTTGCAATGGCAATACGCTGGCGCTCTGCCGCTGATGCAGGCAACCCCACACGCTCCAGAAGCCCGGCGGCGCGCTTTAAGCGTTCTTCCTTCGTTTCTCCGATGCCCAGCGCCCGCATGCCTTCGGTGATGCTCTCCCCCACACTCATACGGGGATCGAGGGAACTGAAGGGGTCCTGGAAAATCATCTGGTTTGCGCGCCTCAATTTCGTGAGGTCTTCACCCTTGGCGGTCAGCGCTTCAATACCACCGCAGACCACACGTCCCGTGATACGCACGTCTCCTTCAATGAGTCGCAGCACGGCTTTTCCGAGTGTTGTTTTCCCCGAGCCCGACTCCCCGACCAAGGCCACGGTTTCCCCCTCACGGACCATGAGCGTCACGTCATTGACTGCCGGCGTGAGAAGCGGCTTTTTAAAGAGCCCCCGCGACTTTACAAAAGTAACCGAAAGGTGTTCTGCCCTCAGCACTTCGTGTGAGCCGGTTTCGGTGAGAGGGCTTTCCGTCACATCAGCGTGAGCTGCGGGCAGTCTTCCGGGATTAAGGCACCGCACCCGCCGATCCGGATCCCCCTTGACCGGCACCTGCGGCACAGGCGCTTTACGGCATGCTTCCCTGGCTTTCGCGCAGCGGTCTGCAAACCGGCAGCCCGCAGGCATCTCGTTTAAGTTGGGAACGCGTCCGGCGATCCCCGAGAGGCGCTGTCCGCGCTTTGCTGTTGAAGGCACGGCGGAGAGGAGGCCCGCGGCATACGGGTGCAGGGGCGAGGCGAAAAACGCACTGCAGGGCGCTTCTTCCACGATCTCTCCGGCGTACATGAGCGCCACTCGGTCGGCATAACGCTTTACGACCGCAAGGTCATGGGTAATCAAAAGAAGCGCGAGATTTCGCTCTTTCTGCAGGTCCTTTAGGAGATCAAGAATCTGCGCCTGCAGTGTGACGTCCAGTGCCGTTGTCGGTTCGTCGGCAATCACCACGTTGGTGTTACCGGCGAGAGCAATGGCAATCAACACGCGCTGCTTTTGCCCGCCCGAAAGTTCGAAAGGGAAAGCGTCAATGCGCTCTTCAGGCTTGTCAATTCCGACGCGCGTGAGCCACTGAAGAACCTTTTGGCGGACAACATCTTTTCCCGGGTTTTCGTGCAGCCGGATCACTTCGGCTATCTGCTCGCCCACCGTCATCACGGGATTTAAGGCGGTGGCTGGCTCCTGAAAGATCATCGCCATTTTGGCGCCCCGCACGCGGCACATTGCATCTTCGGGCAGGTCCGGAAGCAACACACCGTCAAGCACCACGTCACCGGCACTCATACCGGCCTGCGCGGGCAACAGGCGCATGAGCGCAAGAGCCGTCAATGACTTTCCGCACCCGGATTCTCCCACGAGCGCGAGCGTCTCGCCGGGGCTGACGGTAAAGCTGATGTCCTTGAGTGCCGTGACTTTCCCAGAAGGCAGGTAAAAGTCCACGGCAAGTGATTTCACGTCGAGCATGGAGTGCTTCTTTAGTATCCGTTGAGTGAGAACGATAACAGAAGGAAAAACGCACGAGAAAGAACTTCTTGAAGCGCGAAAAAAGTCCGATTTGCGAGAAGTGTTGCCTTTTTCGTTTCCCGGGCACTTACTGAAAACTATGCCCCCGATTCGAATCACTTCATGCAGAGCGGCGGCTTGTACTAAAAAATTCCGGCAGAAACGTCTACCCCTCATGTCTCAGCCGCAAAGGGAAACCACTGAGTTTGCATTAAATGCCATACTATCTTTCGCCACCCCTTCAACCTTTCATGGAGTGGCAAAACATGCGATATTCGCAGGAGTTCAAAGACAACGTCGTAGCGCGCCTGCTGAGCAAGGAGCTCAGCATCTCTGAAGCCGTGGAGCAGTACTCGATCGGCAAATCAACGATCTCGTACTGGCTCAGGATTGCCAGAGAGAGCAAGCGGGTTGCGGCAAGCTGCCCGACGAAACCGCAGCACCCGTCCGCCCGCACCAGATCCGGACCTCGGATCAAACACGTCCCGCACGGCCGAAGCAAAGAGGTTCGCGCACAAAACAAGCGGCACCATGAAAAGAAAACAGGCGGCCAGATTCCACCAGATCATGGGGCTGCGGCTCATCTCAACGGCTGCTGCATTAATCATGGTGCCGAAACTGTCGATCGTCGGATCAACCCCGACCCCCACATAACTTAAAACCGCTTCATAAAGCACAATCCCCGAAAAGTCGAGCACCGCCACAATGAGCACAATGTGCGTGACGTTCGGAAGCACGTGGCGCGCCATGATGCGCCAGGGCGAGACGCCGAACGCCTTGGCGGCGGTCACAAAGTCCATCGCCGCCACCTTCATCGTTTCAGCGCGCAAAAGTCTTGCGAGCGCTGCCCACCCCGTCACACCCATGATGACTGCCAGAAGAAAAAGCCGCACGTCCGCGCGCTCAAGCCCCGTTTCGTAGAGCTGCGGGTTTTTGTCGATAAAAACCTGCACCATCAGAACTGACGCAGCAATCAGAAGCACCGAGGGAATGGACGAAAGCGTCGTGTAAATGTACTGGATGACGTCGTCGGTCTTACCTTTAAAGTACCCGGCGGCTATACCCAAAACAACCGCAAAGGGAAGCGCGGAAAGTGTGGCGAGAGACCCGATCACAAAGGCCGTTCTCACCGACTTTAAGGCTGTGTAGAGGACGTCGTTACCCGTGGCATCGGTGCCGAAAACATGCCGCATCGGCCAGATAAACATAAGAATGACCGCCAAAAGCACGGCGACCTGCACCACCTGCACCGCAGGCCGCGCGGGATTGGTGCGCGCCGTGACCTTCACCAGGCTCAGCGTAAAAGGCGTTTTGCAGACCGCCTTATGCGCGAGCGCCAGGATAATCCAGAGCATTGAGAGCGCAATCACCCCCGTTAAAAACCCCGCAAAAAAACGTTTTCCGAGCTTAAGCCCCGCGCCCTTTTCGGGCACGTCAGGCGAAGCCCCGGTAAGCCTCTGATAGTCGCGCACGCTTTTACCGTCCCTGATGACCGTTGTTTTGTCAAAGTCGTGCAGGGCAAAAGGCGCTGAGTAACTTCTCTCGCGTCCCGCAATGTGCGGCAGCACCAGGGTGTCTAAAAGCGACACGGTCTTCGTGTCGTAGGCAACGGTTGCCTCAGCTGTCTGCTTCGGGAGTTCATTTCGCCAGTGCACGCTGTCGGCAAGCGCCAAAAGGAAAAAGAGCAGCAGCACCGTGCCGCAGGCCTGGGCCGCGGGGCGGATGAGCACTTGTTTCCATTTGGCCGCAAGTTCCGGGGTTTTCGCGGCATAAACCGCAAAAAATAGAACCGCGGCCGCAAGAAACCACATCACAAGATCGGTGTAGAGAACAACAATTTTCACTTTGCCGCATCCTTTACTTCAGCCGTATTCTGGGGTCAACCACCGTGTAGGCCACGTCCGTGAGAATGAGCCCGAGAATATAGGCGGCCGTTCCCAAAAACACCATCGCGCGCACGACGGAAAAGTCCTGGGCGTTAATCGCGTCAATCGTGTAGGAACCAAGCCCCGGAATACCGAAAAAGTTTTCCATGATAAGTGACCCCATAAAAAGCATCGGGATCACGGCCACGGTACTGGTGATCACCGGAAGCATGGCGTTACCGAGCACATGGCGGAAAAGCACCCGCATTTCGCTTACGCCCTTGGCGCGGGCTGTTCTCACGTAGTCTTTTTCGCTTTCTTCAAGAAACATCGAACGGTAAAGAAGCGCTTCGCCGCCAAGGCGCGTAAAAACGCCGATAGCGACCGGCAGCACCAGAAACGCGGCCATGGCAAACCCCTCGGAAAACCCAGAGACCGGCACCCATCTCAGGGTCTTAGAAAAAAGCCACTGCCCCACGATGATGTAAAAAAGCGCCGAAATGCTCATCACCGTGACGCTCATCGCCACACCCGCCCACTCCAGCCGCGTTCTTCTCACCATCACCAAAATGAGCGCAAAACTCACCGATACAAATACACCCAGCAAAAAGGTCGGGAGGGCAAGCGCCAAAGACGCGGGCGCCCTTTCCTTAATTTCGGTATTGATACTGCGGCCGGTGTCCGAGAGCCCGAAGTCCCCGGCCAAAAGGGGCGCTGAGCGCCGGAAAAAGATCGTTTCCGTGAATTTCCCGGTACCTTCGGCCGCACTGTTAAAGATAAGCGGCACGTCGTAGCCCCGCTCCTTTTTCCAAGAGTCAATTGCCTGCTGCGTCACGTAGCGCCCGCCGATTGAAAGCCGGGCCATATCATCCGGCGTGTTGACGGCAAAAAAGAGGGCAAACGTAAGGGCGTTCACACCGAGCAGAATGAAAAAGCCGTAGACAATGCGGCGGAAAATGTAGCCGATCATTTATTTCCCTCCGCAATACGGCCGGTCACGGAACGGCGCGCCCTCACATAATTTCTCACCGCCCAAACCAAAAGTCCCGCCGCCAAAAGAATGATGAGCGCCGGCCAGAGAACGGGCGTATTCCACGCGCGGATTTTTTCAGCCCGCGCTTTTGCGTCAACGGCCATGTACTGCACGTTATCCCGCACTGTCTGCGTGGGCTTGGCGTTTTTCACCCAGCCGTGCAGAGCCGCAGCCTGCCGGGGGTAGTAACCGAAACTCCACGGGGCCTCGGTCTGCGCGATCCGGATCATGCGGTCAATCAAAGCGGCTTTTTCCGGACCGTTTTCTTCCGTGCGCATTTTTTCAAAAAGCCGATCAAATTCGGCGTTGCAGAAATTACTCGCATTTTCGCCTCCAGACGTGCTTCCCACTTTACTGTTGGGGCCGTACAGGAGAAAAAGAAAGTTTTCCGCATCCGGATAATCCGCGATCCACCCCCAGTAATAAATCTGGGCCGTGCCGTTCATCATCTTGTCCTGAAAGCGGTTGTAGTCGGTGGCACGGACTTCGAGCTGAATGCCGATCTTGGCAAACTGCCGCGTAAACCACTCAAGAAACGCTTTGGAGCCCGGGGCCGCGCTCTGCCAGTCAAAATTAAGCACAAGGG
>OATI01001323.1_pt1 | contig 11087 bp, 12 predicted proteins | sample 1494981 | NCBI WGS metagenome assembly OATI01 (sample SAMEA2579952, study PRJEB22360) | human gut metagenome
CACCAATGCCATTACATTCTACAACTTAAACAATGGAAAGGTTAGTCCTAACTGGATGTTGGGCATCTAACTACCACAAAACCTATTATAGGAGGATTCCTCAGATTTTGTCATGCTTATAATGATAGAAGAGTAGAGGAACGTTAGATAGAGGTAGATGGGGGTACAGCTCAAACAGAGCCGTATCCTCGACTTTTGCCGTACCATATTAAACCACCCAAACCTCCTACTAATCCGGAAATGGAGTCTGCGTATTTGGAAAATGATAGAATCATTCTGTTCAAATCTATCCATGAAAAAGAAGCGCTTTATAATCAGCATAAATCCGTCAGAATTTTTGGAGCCGGTGCTGAACTTTAAAAAAACGCAAAGATAGTATCGTGAGGGGTGCTACATTCATGGGGATGACATGCAAAGTTTACTCAAAAGGGATGATTTTTATGACAAAATTTGCTATAATTGCTATAAATTTAACGGAAAGGAAAGCGGATTCTATGTATAATATTGCTGTGTGCGATGATTCCCCAATGGATCGTGAACACTTAATTGAACGTATTAAGAGCATGGATGTCCAGCAAGGACTGTGCATTCATGAGTTCAGTTCGGGTACGGAACTATTGGAAATCATGAAAAATATCAGATTTGCCGCGATTTTCTTAGATATACAGATGGAGGGAATGAATGGAGATGAGACGGCTAAAAGAATCCGGGAATTGGATTCTACGGTTGTTTTAGTATTTTATACTGGTATCGCGACCCCTACACCTGAAAGGTTTGAAGTAACGCCGTTTCGATACTTAGTAAAAACCATGCCAATTTCAAAATTTAATGAGTATGTAAAAGCAACATTAGACAAAGCGGCAGAATGTAATAGCATGCCCAGCCTGGCCGCCAATCTGCAAAAGAGATCGTTATTTATTGATTCCAGATATGTAATCTATATAGAAAAATATAAGAAAAGTACACGGATAGAATTAGTTCCATCCGCCTATGAAATATATGGCATCGAAGCAGATAAAAATGGCAAGTACCCTGATGTCAGGCTCTCAGAAGCCTTAGAACTGACTTATGAAAAGCTGAAGGACTATGGATTTGGCTACCCCCATGACAGTTATATCATAAATTTTCAATATATGAGTACCTGCACCAGTAAATCATTAGGGTTAGAAGGTGTCAATGGTCAGTTCCCAATAGCGCGCAGCAAAGCGAAAGAATTTAATAAACTGAAAGGGCAGTTCATCCGTGCAAAATATGTTGGAAGGGAGTGATCGCGTGAATATGGAAATGATTTCCGTTGGCAGGCTGGCGCTTTGCGCCGTGGATGTGTATATGCTTTACTCTTTTTTTAAAACGATGTTTAAATTGCGGAATTATAATATTATAATGCATGTTTTATTTTCCGTAATGGCTACCGTTCAGATTTTTTTCATAAATGCATATAGCAGCACCTTGCTAAATCTTGTGGTTATTCCTATATTGTATATGTTATTTGCCTTATTGATGTTTAAGCTGTCTTTAGCCGGTGTATTTACATATACGGTGATTTATTATGCGATATTTTCCGGCGGACGCGAGGTGGCTTATGAGATGCTGTTCCGGCTGATTTCCAATTATACGCAATTCGAGATACCACCCTGGTTCACCTCCGAAGGTTTTTATTTTCTTCTCCCGGAATATGTACTTGGTTTCCTGTTCCTTCTGCTGATTGAACGTTCTCTAAAAAAATTGGATATTGGAGAGTATCAGGAGTTTGCCTGGTATCTTCTTGTTATGCCGGTCTCATCTTTGATTGTACTGAGTACCTTTTTATATATAGATTTTCCTGATTCAGTGTCTCTCCAAAAACTGATGTGCATAGGAGCATTCCTCTTATATTTTTCCAATGCCGAGGTATTTATTGTTCTGGCGAAATACAAAAGTATCATGAATCTGGCAAAGTATGAAGAAATGTCTAACCTGAAACAGGCCATGGAGGATGATAAGTTTCAAAATATCGCAAGTCTTCATAAATTATATCGTGATTATATACATGATATACATTTATATCTGAGACAAATCCGTGTATTTGCTTCGAATAAACAGCATAAAAAAATCATTGAAATAGTAGACAAATTGGAGGGTGAGATTCAGATGGGGGGTCATAATATTATTTATAATACGAATGAAGTATTGAATACAATACTCGCGGAATACGTGCTCGAGGCTCAAAATAAAGGGATTGAGCTGTCTGTTTTTGTTGAGGATTGTTTGAATGTAGATTTTATTTCAGATGCAGACATGATTTCCATGTTTGGAAATCTGTTAAATAATGCATTGGAGGCAACTGCTAAATGTGAAGCTGGCCACAGGAAGGCAGACGTAAAACTGTTTATGGGGAATCAATATATGCTTGTTCTATACATCAAAAACAGTTTTTTGGTCTCTGTGCAGTGGGAAGGAGAGGAATTATTGACCACTAAAAAGGAAAAACAATTCCATGGAATGGGGATTGGAATTGTGAAGAGGCTGGCTGAAAAGTATGGAGGAACCCTTATGCTGGAAGAAAAAGGGAGCAATTTCATTACAACTTTAATCATTTCTGCCTGTAAGAAATAGAAAATGTGCAAATTTCGGAAGGGAACGTGTATAATTTTGGCAGTCACCTAGTTTTTAACAACTTTTTGCGTTATATTATAACAAAAAAACAGGAGGATTTTGGATATGAAGAAATTGTTTATGCAGTTAAAAAACAAGTGCAGCATGGTAAATATGGCAAACCTTTGCGCTCTGGCAATGGTACTTTATACCGTTAATGCTACATGCGCTTGGGCACATCACCAGCCGGAAGTTCCAGAAGAAGCCCTGAAGTTCAGGAAGTTCTGATGATCAGAAATCTGGCGGAACGGATCGTTGAATGGCAGATTAAAAAGCATTCTCTACCAGATGAGGATCGTGGGCTGTATCAATATGCTTATGAGGTCTTGCTTAATCAGGTTATAAATGTATTGATTGCAATTCTTATTGCGGTACTGTTCCGCGCTCCCATGCCGGTCTTTCTATTCCTGGCAAGCTATATTCCCCTAAGGTCTTATTGCGGCGGGCATCATGCAAGGACCAATGGGGGGTGTACTGCCGTATCCGCTGTATTGCTTTGTATTATTTGTGTGATATATAGAATCCTTCCCTCGAATGCCGGTGTAATCATGCAGCCGGTGTCTTATATCATATCGGGCTTATTGATTATACGTTTCGCTCCGGTTGAAAATGTTAATAAGCCACTGGCAGAGGAGGAAAGAGTCCGTTACCGCAAAATAAGCCGTTACATATGGTTTGGGGAATCTCTCGTAGGAATGTCTCTTTTTTTTATAAAAAGCCCAGCAGGTGTCGTGATAGCATTAAGCCATATTGTGCTATGTGTGATGCTTTATTGGGGTAAGGTTATAAACTAAAAATAAATCAATCAGCAATTCAACTTTAGCCTGTATAAAAGCAGGCTTTTATTTATTTGGCTCTGTATATCCACAGGCTACCAGATAATTCTTAATAATTTCTTCCAGACATTTAAGCTGAATCTCGTTCAGCGGTTCCATTAGTTCTAATAAATAGTTTCGATCAATCTCTGAGCCCTCTCCAAGAAGAATATAATCCGTACTTACATTCATTGATTTAGATAGCTTTATAATACTTTCAGCCCGCATATTTTTTTTGCCCGCGTTCGATGCAGGCGAAAAACTGATGCGATAGTCCAGCAAGCTCCGCGGCCTGTTCCTGTGTTAAACGCAGCAGATAGAAAACTCGAAAGGATTCTATATTGGGAATATGCTCAGATTGTAATGTATTATATTTATGGCTGTGAAACATCCCCGTTTGATTACTCTAAGATATTTGGAAAGAATCTGCACTTTTTACGTTTAAGTTCCGGCTTTGCAGTCAATGAGTCGGCTCATTTATTGGGAGTCAGTATAGAGAAGCTCCGGCAGTATGAAGCAGAGTATGGAAAATATTGAACTCGAAATAAAAGAACAGAAAAAAGGGTCGATCCTTGTTTATAGCCTCCACTGTATACGATATCCCTTCTTCTGAGATTTTATCAATGGTACTATTTTGCCATATACCAATTTAAGAAGATTCCCGTCTGCGAAAATAAATTCAACGTAATTGTTGAGCGATACAATGTAGGAGGGCTCCCCAAATATATTATATAGACAATGTGACCAGTATATTACGGTTATAGCCATATTTTAACTGGAGTGATACCTCATATGTGCAAATTTTGGAAGGGAACGTGTACAATTTTGTCAAGTGGGTTGTAATTTTTGAAAGATTTTGTAGAATTATGGAAAATAAGGAAATATAACGGAAATAAAATATATTGTTACATATTAATAGGAGTGAATTTATGTTGTTAGAAAAAAGCAACAATAGTTATTATCGTTACGAAGCGTCCTTTCATGTGTGGTATAAAGACAAGACGGAAGAAATTAAAAATATAAGCTATGACACGGATATTTTGTATAACCATCTCCATTTATGGAACAGGAAAAGTCTTACCCGTAAATATAAAAGACTGGTAGTGGAGAAAATGGCTCACGATAAGCGGCTGTTAATGTGTGAGCTTCTTCAGGAGGATTTAGTCCTAATCTCAAGGTTTTATTATACATTTATTGAGTAAAGTATCTATTCCGGGGGTGCGTGTTATGAGAAGATATCAGAAATTGCTGCTAGGTATTGTAATCGCTCTGTTTGTTATGGGTACAGCCAATCGTTCCATGGCGGAAGAAAATATCAGACATAATACAGAAAATGGCGAAGTGGTGTTCCTTTTGGATGCCAGCGGTTCCATGAACACACAGGATAAAAACCGACTGGCCATAGACGCCATCCGTCAGGCTGCCTACAGCCTGCCATCAAATTACAGGATCGGACTGGTAGTTTACAATACTGAAATCCAGGCCATTAAAAGCTTAGACACCGGTATCCAACAGCTAGAAGGTCAGCTTGGGGCTGTCAGTTATTCCGGCTATACCAATGCGGGCCAGGGCCTAAGCCAGGCTGTAGGGCTGTTTTCCGAAACAAAAAATGTACACCGGTACATCATCATGCTTTCTGATGGCGAGATTGATATGCCTGATAAGGAGCAGAGAGAGGCATCTCGCACCATGTATGTCCAGTCTGCAGAATGGGCCAGGGATAAAGGAATTAAGATCTGCATCATAGCTGTGGGAAGCGAATTAAATGATCCCCGGATGCACATATTTGACGGCGCGGAACTGACAGATGGCGCGATATACTGGGAAGGCCAGTCAGGCTCTTTGACCCAGATTATGGAGCGGATTATCACAGATAAGCTCAGCTTTCCAAGGCGAGCTGCAGGAGTTACAGACGCCAATGGAGGAAATGTACATATAGAAGTTCCCAAGGGCGCTGATTATTTAAAGCTTTTAATTACCAGTGAAGCCGGGCTTCAAAACGTCAGGGCCGATTATGGCTCTGAAAGCGGCCAGACCATTGCGGGTCAGAAGTTTGCGATAGTGGAAATGAAACGTCCTATTTCCGGGTCCGTGGATTTTTACTTTGAAACACCGGATATTTCAGGAGTCCAGGCCCATGTTCTCACCGAATTTAAAGCAGAACCTCAGCTTACGGTGCATTACCGGAGCGAAGAGCTGCCCCGGACGGAAACGGAAATTAAAAAAGATGTTCCTCCCAGTTATGAACACTGGGCGGACATTACCATAGGTCTTATGGATATGGAAGGGAAGAAAGAGAACCTATGGGAGCAGGAGCGGTACGAAGGCTTTGAGATTCCCTATACTTTGAATGATGTTTCCTTAAAGGGAACCGTAGAAAACGGCCTAATCAAAACAACCATACCTGCCGACGGTGTGGAGGCCGTAAGAGTATCTGTGAACACTCAGGATATGGATGGGATTTATTATATCAATCAGCCGGCTGAGGCACAAATTGAGAAGTATCCGGATCCTGTCTTTGAACCCTCTCCGGATTACCGCCCTCTCATTGCAATCCTGTCAGCATTGGTCCTTGCCCTGGTTTTAATTCTGATTTTATGGATTAAGAAAAAGAACACCACAGTGATTTATGTGCCCCAGCCGCCGACAGCCAGGGAGCCGGCCAAAAAGATGGGAACTAAATCCTGCACCTATACCGGTAAATTCAACATGTACGTGATCCAGACAGCGGACGGACAGGATGTACCACCCCAGTCCTACAGACTCTTTGGCCGAAACAGTGGCAGGATAACATTAAACCAGATTTTAACCTCCTGTAAAATTAAGTTTGGAAAGATAGGAGCAGATGATATTATTTTTTATCCCGGACCGGAACATTCTGTGATTATTATGGATCAGTCAGAACGGTGTACGGCTTTAAGGGGAACAGAAATCCTGAAAAAGGGGGTTGCTTATCCGGTATTTTACGGTGAAAAGGTGACCATTACCTTTGAGGATGAGGCCACAGAAATGGAAATCCATTATAAAGATTTAAAGCCCAGCGAACGGGAGGGGATTTAAATGAGGATGAAAAAAGCAGGACACGGACTGCCTGGGATAAGAAATCCGGTTACCGGTTTACCAGGGTCCTGCATACGGAAATATAAAAGAAGTATATGGTTAAATTCCCGTATCAGGGACGGATGACAAGGACAGCGCATATGGCGCTGGACAGATCAGGTCGTGTGCGCTTTTCCTTTTCTTCATAGAGAAAGATATATAAAGGAGGAGCATTCATATGGGAAATGCAATAAAACAGACAAACCGAACCATGCTCATGGAGCAGATTAATCCGGAAAAGCCAGACTTCCTTACCGTGGTCGGCGATGTCAGGGGACTGGAAAGCCTGTCAGACGACAAAATCAAAGAAATTAATGATCATCTTCTTGTACGCAGCTTCGATGAATTGTTAGAAAAGTTTAAACCTGCAGTATATTGTTATTTTAACGCGAATAATCAAAAAATAGTTTACCAGCTGGATAAGCCCGATGGAGTACCCGAGGAAATGCTGACAGAGATTCCGTTAAACCGTCAGAACGAATTTATGGGTATGTTGATGTCCATGGTGGATACAAAGCGGTCCGAGGGAACTATCAATGTGGACTTCAAATTTGAAAAGTTGACGGACATGATTTCTCCCAGAAAGGTCATGGATGCTATCAGGCAGAACCGCAAGGAATTGCAGTATACTTATGGCGAGTATGCGAAATTAGATGATGGAGATCCCAAAAAGCTGGATATTGCAGACAAATTGAATGTGATGTTCGAGGAAGCCAGTGCTAATTACAATAATGTGATGGCGATGCTGCCTCTGGCGATTGAGGATACCAAGACCCGTCTCTTACTAGGTGATAGGGGAGATAAGAAGGATAATACGCCTCTGACCCTGGGGGTTCTGAGCATGGGTGAGGGAGGGGAACTTCGGGTTTTAGAGGCTCCGAAGGTGGAGACAACCGCCCTGGCTACCGTAGACGATAATGTGAACACAGGCCTCATAGAAGCGCTGAAGGATGACTATAAAGCAATCAGCGGGGAAAGCAACGGTTATGTGGAGGCATTGGTCGCAAGAACCTTCTGCCCGTTAGCTTCCACTATGGAAAGCAAAATTGACAAAGAGACAGAGGTTGCAAACTACAATTCCTACTTAGAATTCTACAAAGAATCCAAAGACGCTTTCATTAAAACGGTAAAACCGTTAATTGAAAAGCTGTTGGGAATCTGGTGTTTCTTCGAGCAGTATCCGAAGAAGGTTAAGGGAATGAAACCTTCCATGTTAATAACCAATGTATCCAATGACATGCTGGCAAAATCCAGTAATATCTCCCGATTAATTACATACTTAAACACTACCAATGCCAAAAACGATTTTACAAACACGGTTTGGTATTCGATTGTCCCGGACGTGTCCCTGGACCAGTACAGCAAGATGAAGCTGACCAGAGAGCGCTTCCGGGGAAATGCCAAAGTAGAAAAGACCGATGTCAACAGCGTAGAATCATTAATGCGGATTTTGGATGTATTTAAGGAGTTCAGCGTACAGTGCTTTTTTAGCTATGAGGCTGACGACAGCACCACCTTTAATGCCCTGGCCACAGAAGGAATTGAGAAATATGAGGACCGCTGTGCTTCCTTGATGGGGAAACCCTTCAGTGAGTTTGCAATTCCCTGTGTACCAAACTTTACCATTATCCCCAAAGACAAATCTGGCGTGATTTTAGACAGCCGCATGGTCTTAAACAGTGACGATACCGTGGAGCTGTCCAAGGAAAAGGAAGACGTCATGAAGATCTGGATTGATGGGGTCTATGTGGGAGCGGCTTACGTGGCAGCCGGTATCGTGGCTGCTTACCAGTGTCCGGAATATTTAAAGGACAAGTTTACAAAGGCCAGGGTTGACCCAGAGCTTCCGGGAGTGCGGTTTGATATAGAGGCTGACGACCACAGTCTGGTTGCCTGCACTACGATGGCGAAGGAAATCACCGGATTCACTAATTCCATTAAAAATGATATTAACCGCAAAAACTTCGGTTTCGTATTTAGTTCCGAAAATGCTGCCTATAAAGGAAATGACATCACGAATATCATGGTTTATAAGGCCAGAAATTTAATGTCAGATGGTAATATGTTCGAGCCGATTTACAAGACTCAGGTGACTACCTACATAGAACGGGTGATGCGCCATGGGACGGGGGATTTCAAGGAAGACTCCATTGTGCAGTTTTTCAGTAACAATCCAAACAGCCAAAAGAGTCAGTGGTTGTCAAAGAAGGAGTATTTAAACGGTGTTCTTGGAAAAGGCGATGATATTGATTATATCATCAATGAGGAGAACGGCTACTGCACGCTGAACATTACCTTTAATGGCAATATAAAGAATTTAGAGGTTGAAATCAACCGCTTATCAGCCAATAAGGCGTAATGCCTTTGGGGCGGAAGGGTATGCCAGAAACTTCTGCCATTATAAAAACCTATTATTAATGAAGAAGAGGAGGAAAAAGCATGGGATTTCGTATGAAAATTACCGGAGGACCAGAGGAGATCGTATTTGATGAGAGAAGTATTACTAAAGTGGATTTTAATTCCGCATCTTCTGCAGACTCCAATGCCAGAGCAACTGATTTTGGCCTGACTGTAAAGGTATGGGGTAAAATGCTCTATAAGCTGGGAGGAGAAGGAAATGATCCGACGCTAGGTCTGGCAAAATGGTCTCAGGTTCCGTCAGAGAAGGCAGACTGCTACCGTAACGCTGAGATTACGGTTGTATCAGCCAGCCAGGTGGTACGCCAGTTCACACTTCCTAATGCCTTCGTAATGGAATACAGTGAAGAAGTGGATGATGAGAGCGGTGTGGGAACTTTCTACCTTCACATGAAACAGAAGAAGGATGAGAACGCGGCAACCAGGATTGAAGGCGGCTTCGGCGGCGAGTAAACCAGAATTGAACAGGAGGAAATAAGGCATGTCATACAGAGTAACAGTAGAAGGATTAGAACGTTTTGAGATTGCAAAGGAATGTGTGCGCAGCGTAAAGTTCACTACAGATATCCCTCTGGATTCCAATGCCAGAACCAAAGATGTAGGAAGCACGCTGACCATTACAGGAAGAATCTTAACCGCAGTGGATGGTGATCCCTTTGACAGCACCAGAAAGCTTGCTTTATGGTCCGCAGTTGCGGCAGAAAAAGCCGACTGCTACCGCAAAGTAACCATTGAGCATGTAGCAGCTGGAATCATGGAGAGGAAATACTACTTCCCCAATGCCTTTATCATTGATTATAAAGAAGATTACGGCGATACGGAGGGTACAGGAACCTTTACGCTGGTAATTAAGCAGAAGAAAGATAAAATAGCCAATATAACAGTGGAAGGCGGATATCCGGCCGCATAAGAGACAATGGGGGCGAGTCCGTGACAGGACACGCCCCCAGGTTTGATTAGAGGAGAAGGAGGCAGGGATGGAGCCAGACTATTATAGAATATTAGGTGCAAGGGAAGATGCCACAGAAGAAGAGATAAAGAAAAGTTATTGGAAAGTAGCTAAAAAGTATCATCCGGATTCAAATCCCAGGGATAAAGACGCAGAAAAGAGATTTAAAGAGGCTGCGGAAGCCTATGCAGTTTTAGGAGATGCAGAAAAGCGGAGGGCCTATGACAAGGTACGTTTACAGGACCATACAGCAGGACCAGAACAAAAGAGGCCAGATAGGAATAAAAAGACTTCCCAGACAACCGCCAGCTTCGATTTTAACAGTATGTCTTCAAACTTTGAACAGTACTTTGGCTTCCGGCCGGGAAGCAGCCAGGTGGACGAGGACAAACTGAATATAAATAAGAAAACAAAGACAAATCCAATTGACGTGACGGATCTGTTTGAACGATATATGGGAATTAAAAAATAAGGAATGGAGGGACTGACGGATGAAGAAGAGGGTTTTGGATTTACTGATTTCCTGTGTGTGTCTGGCAGTCATAGGAATCGTGTTGCTCTATCCGGAACAGGTAAGGGGAGACAAAGCCATCTTAGCCATTGCGGCGGTGGCGGGTGTCGTATTCCTGATCCTGGCTGTGAGGGAGAAAGGGGAGCGGAGGGAGGCACCGGGACGTCCGGGCGGGGGCATCCCTTCCGAATCGGAGCTGATTACGGAGATTGTCCTGCTGAGTGAGGAGGATAACGAACTGATGGCATGGGACCTGTATGGGAAGACCGCCATGGTAATCGGCCGGGATGTGAAGGAGAACCAGGTGGACATCAACCTGGGAGGAAGCCCCTATGCCAGCATGGTAGAGATTGAACATGCCGTACTCAATTTTTCCGCAGAGAACTGGTATGTGGAGGACCTGGGGAGCACAAACGGCATCAGTGTTAAAAAGGCGGGGGACGGGAGAACATATAAGCTGTCCTCTGATACACCCTGCCGGCTGGAACGGGGAGACTGCCTGTACATAGGGCTGAACCGGCTGCTTTTAAGGTAGCAGCTGGCGGCTGCTGAGGAAATAACCAGGCTGCAGGAGAGTGGAGATAGAAAAAAGAAAAGGAGCTGAACAAGTATGAACGGGAATCTGATCCGGTGCCAGAACGGGCATCTGTTTTCATCCAGG
>OATI01001327.1_pt1 | contig 11077 bp, 10 predicted proteins | sample 1494981 | NCBI WGS metagenome assembly OATI01 (sample SAMEA2579952, study PRJEB22360) | human gut metagenome
GGCTGGGATTCGCCCAACAATTTCCCTTCCACCCCGGGCTGCCATATTCCCATCATCCCCGGCTGCTTCCAACCGCCATGGTTTCCAAAGCCCGTTCCTCTGTAAAATATCCGCATTTCACCAGACGGTCCAGAACCTGCTGCTGGCGTCTGGCTGCCAGTTCCTGGCTCACAGTGGGCGCATAGCAGGATGGGGCGTTGGGAATCCCGGCCAGCAGTGTGCTCTCATAATCCGTCATGTCCTCAGGCTCCTTGCCGAAGTAGCCATTGCTTGCATCCTTCACACAGTAATATCCGTTCCCATAATAAATGGTATTCACATACAGCTCCAGAATCTCATTTTTGCTGTAATTCCTCTCTAAATCAAATGCCACCAGGACCTCCGCCGCCTTGCGGACCAGCTCCTTTTCCTGGCTGAAATACATGTTCTTGGCCAGCTGCTGTGTCACCGTGCTTGCGCCCTCCACAAAGGACCCTGCCTTTATATCATTGAATACAGCCCTTCCAATGGCTATCACGTCGATTCCCGGATGGTTATAGAACCTGTGGTCCTCCACGGACAGCACCGCATCCACATAAATCTCAGGAAGCCGGTCAAAGGTGGTGTAGTTTTCCTTGGCACGTATGGACGCCACCTTATCTTCAAGGCTCACACTGTCAATGGCCTCCCGGTACAATCCGTAACCCTTCACGGCCACTGTCACGCTGAAACACAGAACCACCATAAGCATTACAGCTGCCGCCCACTTGATACCTGTACGCACCTTCATCCTTTCACCCGCTTTCTCTTCTGAATCATATATTATGGAATCATCCTATCTCATATATGTATCATATCATAAGAGAATACAATAATCTTTGAATTTGCCTTAATATACCGTGACTATTTTCTGACTATTTATGAAATTTTTTCTAAAGGTCTGATTGGTTTTTCTTAAGGTTTCCGGCCCTTATTCCATAATGGATTTTAAGATATTCCGCCCTTGCATAACACCACATACTATGCTAAACTATAACCGTTGTGATGCCTGTATAAGTTCATGATTGGATGAACGTTTCTACCAGCTACCGGAATAGTTGACTACATGCTTCTATTTTGCATACTGGTTTTTTTGTGCCATGAAACCAGGCAAATCAGGCAGTGAAAGAAAGGAGTTTTCCTATGAATCCATCCACAAATTACGACGTAATCATTATTGGAGCAGGTCCCTCCGGCATCTTCTGCGCGTATGAATTAATCCAGAAGAAACCCGATATGAAAATTCTCATGGTGGAAAAAGGACGCCCCATCGAAAAGAGAGTCTGTCCAAAGCGTACCACCAAGGTATGCGTGGGCTGCAAACCCTGCTCCATTACCACCGGCTTCGCGGGCGCAGGCGCGTTTTCCGACGGCAAGCTGTCCCTGTCCCCCGATGTGGGCGGCAACCTTCCGGAAATCCTGGGATATGATAAAACGGTTGAACTCTTAAAGGAATCTGATAACATCTACTTAAAATTCGGCGCTGACACCAATGTATACGGCGTTGACAAACAAAAAGAAATAGAGGAAATCCGCCGCAAAGCCATCGGCGCTAACTTAAAGCTGATCGAATGCCCCATCCGCCATCTGGGAACCGAGGAAGGGTATAAGATTTATACCCGGCTTCAGGAGCACCTTCTGGCCCAGGGCATTGCCATGGAATTCAACACCATGGTCAGGGACATCATCATTGAGGGCGATACCGTAAAGGGTATCATCACGGACAAGGACGAGACTTACTATGCGCCTGAGGTGGTTTCCGCCATTGGACGGGAGGGTTCTGACTGGTTCTCACATATCTGCGGAAACCATGGAATCCAGACCCAGGTAGGCACTGTGGACATAGGCGTGCGTGTGGAAGTCCGGGATGAGGTCATGAAGTTCTTAAACGAGAACCTGTATGAAGCCAAGCTGGTATACTATACCCCCACCTTCGACGACAAGGTCCGCACCTTCTGTACCAATCCTTCCGGGGAGGTGGCCACAGAATACTACGAGAACGGCCTTGCAGTGGTAAACGGTCATGCGTACAAATCCCAGGAGTATAAGACAAATAATACCAATTTTGCCCTTCTGGTGAGCAAGAACTTTACCAAGCCCTTCAATGAGCCCATTGAATACGGCAAGCACATTGCCCAACTGTCCAACATGCTCTGCGGAGGAAGAATCATGGTTCAGACCTTCGGTGATTTCCAGAGAGGACGCCGGACCACAGAGGAGCGTCTCTGCCGCAACAACCTGATTCCCACTCTGAAGGATGCCGTGCCGGGAGACCTGTCCCTGGTATTCCCCCATCGTATCATGACGGATATCAAGGAAATGCTTCTGGCCCTGGATAAGGTAACTCCCGGCATTGCCAGCGACGAGACTCTTCTCTACGGCGTCGAGGTCAAGTTCTACTCCAATAAAGTAGTTGTCAATGCTGACTTTGAAACCAGTATCAGGGGACTGCGGGCAATCGGAGACGGCGCCTCCGTCACCAGAGGGCTCCAGCAGGCATCCGCAAATGGCATAAGCGTGGCCAGGAGTATATTAAGGCAGATGGGGGTCTGAATATAGAGACGCCCATAACAGATGGACGCCGGCAATCTGCTGTCATACACGGGGCGGAAAATCCTGTGTGGCGGTTTTTACAATTCCAAAACGTTTGGATTCCCCCTTATTTTAAGGGGACTCCAAACGTTTTTTGGTTTTTTTCACACAAAAACAGGAGCCGTCCCGGTTAACTTCCCGTTATCCGGAAAACAGCTCCCGTTCATTATTCTGTCTGTATCTTATGCCATTCCATCCGCTGCCGCCTCATTCTCCAGCAAGGTTGTCTCGTATTTATTCAGAATGATGGTCTGAATCATATCCCTTGTGTTGGAATTAATAGGATGAGCAATATCGCGGTACTCTCCGTCCGCTGCCTTGCGGCTTGGCATGGCTATGAATAAACCCTTCTCCCCCTCAATTACCTTGATGTCATGAATGACGAATTCGTTGTCCAGTGTGATAGAAACAATTGCTTTCATCTTGCCTTCCTTCTCAACCCGTCTCACTCTCACGTCTGTAACCTGCATGTTTTCTACCCCTTCCGTCTTATCCCGCCGGTCCCCCGCTCTGCGCTCCCCGTGCGATTTGCGGGGCTATGTGCGTATTATAATGTATACCTTTCGTTTTTCTCCACAACGATTTTGATGTTCTCCGGTGTGCCGATGTGTGTGGTGTTGGCACGGATGGTATCCCTGCTCTCTACGATACAGTTCTCAATCACCGTGTTGTCGCCAATATAAACGTCATTTAAAATAATAGAATTCTTTATTACACAATTGTTGCCCACGTATGCCTTTTTAAAGAGAATGGAGTTTTCAACTATACCATTCAGGATACATCCGCTGGATATCAGGCTGTTTCTGACCAGAGCGCCAGGGTTGTACTTGGCAGGAGGAAGATCATCGATCTTAGTGTATACATCAGGATACTGCTTGAAGAAGTAATCCCTCACCTCAGGTTTGAGGAAATCCATATTTGTCTTATAATAGGAATCCACGGAAGCAATGTTGCTCCAGTAGCCGTCCAGCTTATAAGCATAAATTCTCTTAAGATTTTTATAGCGCACCAGAATGTCATTGACCAGGTCATACCTGTCCTCTGCAGCGCAGCGCTCCAGCAGTTCAATAAGCTGCCTTCTGCGGATAACATAGATACCGCAGGAAATGGTGGTGGCGTCAGATGCCATGGGCTTCTCCTCGAAGTCCGTGATACGGCCGTCATCATTCAGCTTCACACAGCCGAACCGGGTCACATCCGTGCCCTCTTCCATGTCCTTGCAGACAACGGTGATGTCTGCCTTTTTCTCAATGTGATACTCCAGGACCTTATTATAATCCAGCTTGTATACGCCGTCGCCTGCCGCTATGACCACATATGGCTCATGGCTGTTTTTTAAGAATGTAAGGTTCTGGTATAATGCGTCCGCTGTTCCCCTGTACCAGTCGCCGTTCTCCGGTGTGATGGATGGGGTAAATACAAAGAGTCCGCCCTGTTTACGTCCGAAATCCCACCACTTGGAGGAACTTAAGTGCAGATTCAGGGACCTGGAATTATACTGTGTAAAAACTGCCACGTTCTGGATGTGGGAGTTTGTCATGTTGCTGAGTGCAAAGTCAATGCTGCGGTAGCTTCCTGCAACCGGCAGCCACTGCCCTCTTATTAGAAAGTTCCCGCATCCTCTTGCTGTTACCGCCTGCTAATACGATACCGATTGCTCTCATTTTACGCCACCTGCCTTTATAATGTAATTTCCGCCAGCCAGTAATCCGTCAGGATAATCGCCTACGGTTGTCTCGCCTGCTATGGCAGTGTTCTTGCCTACCTTAACCCCGTCAGGAATCACAGAATTCTCACCAATGGTCACCAGATCGAACTGATATACCTTGGGGTCATATGTACTGGGCGCATACTCTCCTATACCCAGTTCCACACCAGAGCCAATCCTTACATTCTCGGCAATGATGGCCTTGTTCACAGCGGTACCCGCTCCGATGACGGTACCCTGCATTATAATGGAATCCTTCACCACGGCTCCCTTGGCAACGGTGACGCCTGCTCCGATAACGGAGTTCATTACCTCGCCGTAAATCTCAGTTCCCTCACCGATAATGCTTCTCTCAATATTTGCCTCATTGGAAATAAACTGGGGCGGAATCACATCATTCTTGGTGTAAATCTTCCAGTATTCCTCATACAGATTGAACTCGGGAATGATATCAATGAGTTCCATATTGGCCTCCCAGTAGGAGCCCAGCGTACCTACATCCTTCCAGTAACCATTATATTCATATGCGAATATCCTGTCGCCTCTTGCGTGGCAGTATGGAATGATGTGTTTGCCGAAATCGCACCCCGGCTCTTCCTTCATCTTAATCAGAGCTTCCTTTAATACAGGCCAGCTGAATATGTAGATACCCATGGATGCTAAGTTGCTTCTGGGAACAGGAGGCTTCTCCTCGAATTCCGTGATGCGGTTAGACTCGTCCGTAATCAGGATGCCGAAACGGCTGGCCTCCTCGATGGGTACTGGCATGGCAGCAATGGTGATATCTGCATTATTGGCTTTATGATAATCCAGCATTACCTCATAATCCATCTTGTAAATATGGTCACCGGACAAAATCAGAACATATTCCGGGTTATAGGATTCCATATACTCCAGGTTCTGATAAATGGCATTGGCAGTTCCTGTGTACCAATCGCTGCCTTTGCTGCGCTCATACGGAGGTAAAATGGTTACACCACCAACGTTCCGGTCTAAATCCCACGGTACTCCAATTCCAATATGAGAATTTAAACGTAATGGCTGATACTGTGTCAATACCCCGACCGTGTCAACTCCGGAATTGATACAGTTGCTCAGCGGAAAATCAATGATTCGGTACTTCCCCCCAAAAGATACAGCCGGCTTGGCTACTTTTTGTGTTAGCACGCCAAGGCGGCTTCCCTGTCCGCCTGCTAATAGCATAGCTATCATTTCTTTTTTAATCACGTTATCACCTCTTGCTGTTAAAATTTTTGTATTTTAATTATACCACAAACTTCGTAAATAGTACATAAATTTTTAAATTTATTTCATCGTTTTTGTGCATTTTTCCGACATTTTTTCCGTTTTTAACCATTTAATGTTGTTTTATCTATATCTTGTACCTCTCTCAAAATTTACCACTAAATAACTCCCCCTCGCGGGCTGTATATTCACGGACATTTTTGTCAAAAACAGCTATAAGCATAATATCAGATAATCTGTACCCGGTGCATTCCAATTTCTGGAACGCGAAGTTCCGCGGTCATCTGACAAAATCCGCTACAGTTAAGTAACGTCCCTTTTGCGAATTTTTCCCCGTCTAAACATCATGATAATCTAATCATATTGAAAATACAGGCTTCGCACCTGGCTCCGGGGAAAGTTAAGCCTTGAAACATGGCGGGAAATATCATATAATCACGTATATGTAGTTACCGTCCATTTCCAGGGGAATTGGGGATACTGAATATATAGATGAGAGAAAAGGAGAATATCAGTCATGGATCTGATTACCGTAAGAGAACTTTACAAACATCCGGAGGAACATCTCGGCAAGGAGATAAATGTGGGAGGCTGGGTTCGCAGCCTGCGTGACTCCAAAGCATTTGGCTTCATTGTTGTCAGTGACGGAAGTTTCTTTGAAACATTGCAGATTGTCTACCACGATACCCTTCCCAACTTCGCGGAAGTTTCTAAATTAAGTGTGGGAACAGCCATTCTTGTCAGGGGAACCCTGGTAAGTACTCCCCAGGCCAAGCAGCCATTTGAAATTCAGGCCGCCGAGGTCACTGTGGAGGGAACCTCCTCACCGGATTATCCTCTTCAGAAGAAGCGTCACTCCCTGGAGTTCCTGCGCACCATCTCCCATCTGCGTCCCAGGACCAATACCTTTCAGGCTGTATTCCGTGTGCGCTCCTTAATTGCGTACGCCATTCACCAGTATTTCCAGGAGAGAGATTTTGTCTATGTTCACACGCCTCTGATTACCGGCAGTGACTGTGAGGGCGCCGGGGAAATGTTCCAGGTAACCACCATGGATTTAAACAATATCCCAAAGACAGAGGACGGCAAGGTGAATTTCAGCCAGGACTTCTTCGGCAAGGCCACCAACCTGACCGTCAGCGGGCAGCTGAACGCTGAGACCTATGCCATGGCCTTCCGCAACGTATATACCTTCGGCCCCACCTTCCGCGCCGAGAATTCCAATACCACCCGCCATGCGGCTGAGTTCTGGATGATTGAACCGGAGATGGCCTTTGCTGATCTGGATGATAACATGTGCCTGGCAGAAGGCATGCTTAAATATATCATCCGGTTTGTACTGGAGCATGCGCCTGAGGAAATGAACTTCTTCAACCAATTTGTGGACAAGGGTCTTCTGGACCGTCTCCACAATGTGTTAAATTCCGAGTTTGGCCGGATAACCTACACCGAGGCCGTGAAGATACTGGAAGAACATAACGATGAATTTGACTACAAGGTATCCTGGGGCTGCGACCTGCAGACAGAGCATGAGCGCTATCTGACAGAGCAGGTATTTAAAAAGCCTGTATTCGTAACCGATTATCCGAAGGAAATCAAAGCCTTCTATATGAAGATGAATCCTGACAACAAATTGGTTGAAGATAAACCCGGACAACAACCCGGGGGCAGCCGTAGACTGCCTGGTTCCCGGTATCGGCGAGATCATCGGCGGCAGCCAGAGAGAGGACGATTACGGCAGACTGACAGCCAGGATGGACGAGCTTGGCCTTAAGAAGGAGGACTATGACTTCTATCTGGATTTAAGGAAATACGGCTCCACACGCCACGCAGGCTTCGGCCTTGGTTTTGAGCGCTGCGTCATGTACCTGACCGGAATGTCCAACATCCGTGACGTAATCCCATTCCCAAGAACAGTAAACAACTGCGAATTATAAAGACCCCAACATTTGACAGGAGGCAGACATGAAATTCATCCACACCGGGGATATCCACTGGGGTATGTGTCCCGATGCAAACAAGCCCTGGGGCAAGGAACGCGCCCAGGCCATCAAAGATACCTTCCGGATAATCATAGAAAAGGCAAAAGAGATGGATGTGGACTGCTTATTCATCAGCGGAGACCTGTTTCACAGGCAGCCGCTGATGAAAGACCTTAAGGAGGTCAATTATCTCTTCTCCACCATTCCTGCCGTAAAGGTCATCCTGATAGCAGGCAACCATGACCGCATCAGGGAGAACTCTGCCCTGTTAAGCTTTACCTGGAGTCCCAACGTGACCTTCATTATGGATGAAGCTCTGACCTCTGTCTACTTTGAGGACATTAACACGGAAGTTCATGGTTTCAGCTATCACACGGCCGAAATCAAGGCGCCTCTGCTGGAAGATATACAGGTTCCTTTAAACAGCCGCATTCAAATCCTCATGGCCCACGGCGGCGACACCGCCCACCTGCCCATTAATTTCAACAGCCTGGAGCTGTCCCCATTTTCCTACATTGCCCTGGGACATATCCACAAACCTCATGTCCTGGCGGACGGAAAGATTGCTTACTGCGGCTCTCCCGAACCTCTGGACCTGACCGAGACCGGTTCCCATGGCTTTTATGCGGGAGAGATTCATCCTGTCACCAGGAAACTGATAAACCTTCAGTTTATTCCTGCTGCCAGCCTCCAGTACATACCACTGGCCGTGAATGTGTCCAGGGACACTACCAACGGAGAGCTTTGCGACCGCATATCAAATGAGATTGAAAACCGGGGTTCCCAGCATATTTACCGGTTCCGAATCAGGGGCATGAGGGACCCTGACATTGAATTTGACCTGGAGCAGCTCACAGTCAGATACAGGATTGCGGAAATCATTGATGACTCTGAGCCTCAGTACGATTTTTCAGCACTGTTTGCCGAGCATTCCAGCGATATGATTGGATTCTATATCCAGGCCCTTCAAAAAGAAGATATGAGCCCGGTGGAAAAGAAAGCCCTGTATTACGGGGTAAATGCCCTTCTTCATACCACCGATGAAAGGAGCTGAACCCATGAAGATATTAAGTCTGCACATCGAGGGATTCGGTAAATTCCACGACCTGGACATTTCCTTTAAGGACGGGCTGAATGTAGTGTACGGCAAAAACGAGGCCGGCAAATCCACCCTTCACACCTTTATCAGGGGAATGCTCTTTGGTATTGAGAAACAGAGGGGCCGGGCAGCCAGGAATGATGTCTACAGCAAATACGAGCCCTGGAAGGGAAGCGGCACCTACGAGGGATGGATGCGGCTGGAGAGGGGAGGGCAGATATAACCGATCCAGAGAAGATTTCAGAAACAGAACAAGGAGCTGACCATTGTCAATGAAACACGGGGCAGAGAGGTTGAGCCTTCCCGAGCCCTTCTGGACCAGCTGCGCTGCGGCCTGTCGGAAACAGCCTACGACAACACCATCAGCATCGGCCAGTTAAAATGCGCCACGGACGGAGGCATGGTGGCTGAGCTGCGCAATTACATCGCCAATCTCAATACCTCCGGCAGCATTGCCCTGAATATAACCAAAGCCACCGCATACTTAAAAAGCCAGAGGCGGGAACTGGAGAATCAGATGGTTCCTGAGGCTGCACGTAGTTATACCGCCCTTTTGGGGGATATACGCAAAACAGAGCAGGAGATATCCGCGCCCCAGTATGCCAACCAGTTAATTGCGTACCGCAACAAGAAGAATGAAATCAGAAAACAGCTGGACAGCTGTCAAAAGGAAAAGGAAGGACTGCTTGAAAAGTCTGCCAAAGGACGGCAGATTCTTTTAAACAGCCAGTTTACTGATCAGGAATCCGTGCAGAAATACATGGAGGACACCAGAAAGCTTTACGGCGAATACCAGAACACCCTGGCTGCATGCAGCAGGAAATCCAGGACTGTCTGCGCCGTATTCATGTTCCTCATCACCCTGGCCTTCGCAGGAGCCTCCGGGCTGTGCCTGGCGGCGCCGGACCTGGTACGCTCCCTTGTGCTTCTTCCATTTCCTCTTACGGCCGCAGCAGGGATATCTGGCGCCATTGCCCTGGCTGCCTGCATAACCGGCATCCTTAAGCTGGGCAAGAACCGCCGGTTCCGAAAGGAGCTGGACACCAGCACCCGTCTTCTGCAGGAAATATTCGCCCGCCACCTGGGTGACTCCAGCATTTCCCAGGATGCCATGAACGCATTGGAAGGGAGGATGGCGGAGTTTCTTCGGCTCAGCAAGGCCGTGGAACAGTCGGAACAGACCCTGATGCAGTTATCAGAAGAGATTGCAAAGCTCCAGTCCAGCGAGGACCAGTTTTCCGGGGAGATAGAGCAGCAGCAGCGTATCCAGTGGGAACTGGAGCAGAAGCTGGAACGTCTGGCTGACTGCAAGACCAGAGCCGAAGCCCTGAAACATGTGCTGACGGAAAACGAGCGCATTCAGGAGGAACTGGACGCCATCGATCTGGCCCAGGACACCATGACCGCTCTGTCCACCTCTATCCGCGATTCCTTCGGATTATACCTGAACAGGGAGGCTTCTGACCTCATATCCGGTATCACCGGTGGAATTTACACCAGCATGAGCATTGACGAGAATCTGGATGTCTTCATGAACACGCCGTCCAAGCTGGTTCCCATAGAGCAGGTCAGCAGCGGCACCATGGACCAGATTTATCTGGCCCTGCGCCTGGCTGCCGCCAAGCTGGTCCAGAACGGCAGAAGGGATACCATGCCCCTGATTTTTGACGACAGCTTTGTGCTGTATGACGATGAACGCCTGAAGACAGCATTAAAATGGCTTGTGAAGGCATATGATAATCAGATTATTGTGTTTACCTGCCATCAGAGGGAGGCGCAGCTGCTGACGGCGAATCAGGGGAAGTATCATCTGGTGCGGATATAGAGCCGAAAAACGGGCAGCCTGCCGGCCGCCCGTTTTTCGTCCGCCTTATTCTGTTTTAATTGTATCATTCCTAAAGTACTTCCTGCAACCGTATATTTTCCATACGGCAAATATAACCGGCAGCGCGCTTCCTATCAGAAAACCCATGTTGATTATCCATAAAGGATATTTAACTACAGCTGTTTTTTCATTTGTGGAAAGCTGCATTAATATGATATTAAGACCCCAGTTAGTCGTCAGGACTCCAAATACCAGCCCAAGGGTATACTGAAGAATTTTTAAACCTCCATACGCCTTTTTGTTATCAGATATTTTCTCCTGAATAAGATCCAGACCGATTAACTCATCGCCCATAAAAGCCAGACTGGAACAAACAAATATAGACCATACAAACAGCATTTTCAGTGTTTCATCTGTCCAGGGCGCCGGCGCTTTCAGAACATTACGGGCAAAGACAGCATATGTCTCAATTAAAATCATTATAATTCCCACATAACCAAATATACTCTTTACCCCTGAATCAAGCTTTGAAACCAAACCCTTCATGTCCATTCCTCCTAGTATAATAATGGTGTAGTCAAGAACGACTACTGGTTAATAGTTACAAA
>OATI01001344.1_pt1 | contig 10954 bp, 10 predicted proteins | sample 1494981 | NCBI WGS metagenome assembly OATI01 (sample SAMEA2579952, study PRJEB22360) | human gut metagenome
GCCGTATCTGGGGCGTTTTTAACCGGGGCCATATTTGAGAAAGGCAATATCACGGGAGCGTATTACTGTACCTATCCAAGCTTTGTTGACTACTGCCGTCTGCTGCTTCGGGCCAGGGAGCGCCATGACCTGAAGCCGGTGCTGATGTTCCTCACCTTGGGACAGCAGGGAAAAAGAAGAGGGCAGGATAACCGTATATATCAGATGGAGCTGCTGAAAGACGCAATCGGCAGTTCCCTGAGAAAAGGGGATGCTTATACACGGTACGGAAGCCGCCACTATATCCTCCTTCTCACCAAGATTAATAAGGAATCCTGCAGTATCATATTTCAGAGGATTGAATCCGCCTACAATAAGGTGCCAGGCAGCCGGGGAGAGCTGTGGTATCACGTGACCATGACCCAGGAACTGGAGAAAACTATGTTGGAATAGAACCTGTATCGCCATTGCATTGCCGGATGGCGATATTTTTGCGTCATCCATAGAAAAATGGGAAGAGGCACCAGATGTGGCAGGATGCGGGATACCTCTTTGATAAAGTGAGGTACGGAAACCGTCACTGTATCCTCCTTCTCACCAGGATTAAAAAGGAATTCTGCAGTATCATATTTCAGCGGATTGATTCCGCCTGCAATAAGGGGCCCGGACCGCTGGGGAGAGCTGTGGTACCATGTGGCCATGGGACGGAAACTGAAAAGATTATGTTGGAATAGAACCTGTATCGCCATTGCATTGCCGGATGGCGATATTTTTGTGTCATTCATAGAAAAATGGGAAAATGCACCGGATGTGGCAGGATGCAGGATACCCCTTTTGATAAAATTAACATTAAGGAACGATGCCCTGGATTAAGAAAAATATAAGAGTTTGCAGAACATACAGGAGGTAAATGATGAATCGGAGATTGGAAGCGGGCTGGAAGAGAATAACGTCTGGTTTTTTGGCGTTTACCATTGTAAGCATACTGATACTGGGCAATTCCGGTATTGCATTTGCCGAAGAATATGATGACAGGTTCTACCGGGAGGAGACGGATTTGTCGGAGCTTGGCGAATTTTCCAAGGCCACGGTCAGCAATGCCAGCTTTAAAAATTCAAAAAAGGATGATGTTGTAATCAGCATTCTTTCAGAGGAGGGGGATTACCGTCCAGGAGGTCTGGTTACCCTGGATGTACACCTTAAGAATGAGACAGGAACCGTGGTCACAGACGGCTCACTGACATATAGCGCAAAGGGGATTCAGGAGGGCTCGGCGGAGTTTTCTCTTTTGGAGGAATCAGGAGAGGATGCGTTTGATACCGGTATAGTGGATGACGGTGCACCGGACAATGGCATGGCAGATGAAAGTGCACCGGACAGCGGCATAGCGGATGATGGCACAGAGGGACTGGAGCGGATTGAGGGGATTGAACTGGTTCCCGGACAGATTTATTCAGTACGTTTTACATTTGTCATTGATGAAGATATTGAGGGGGTACGGAGCCAGCAGGTAAAATTCCGGTTTAACGGAAAAAGCGAAGAAAAAAGAATACGCGTCCATGAGAATTTTTTATATACAGTCAATTATCTGGACATAGATTCTGTTGAGTTTCAGGATGGAAACCGCATAGGAACAGGTGAAATGGTCACCATGGGAATCCGTGCATCCATGTTTGACTTTGATGCAATCCTGGAAGATTCCTTTAAGGATGAGACAGATATTGCACCTGCTACACCGTCAGAGGCTACCCCGGCCATTCCACCGGCTATTCTTTTTTACCGTCACAGGCGCGGCCGGATATACCTTCAAAGCCGGCACCAGAGACGCCGGAAGAAGGCGCGGGCATACCACAGGAAACGAAACCCCAGGAACCCGCTGATACGGGGGAAAACCAGACCCAGACTTCCATAGAGACATTGCCGACAGCGCCAGAGAAAGCCGAAACAGAGGATTTTACGGAGACGGAGGAAACCACCCCCCTGCTTCCCGCTGAGGAAGCGCCCGCCAATCCGGAGGAGACTGAGACCCAGAATCGTCAGCCGCTGATACGGGGGAAAACCAGACCCAGGCAGCCACGGAGACAGAGCCGGCCGATTCAGAGGAAACCACAACCCAGGCATCAGCCGGGGCAGAACCAACAGAAGCAGCAGACACAGAAGCAGCAGATACAGAAGCAGCGCCAACCATGTCATCAGAACCCGTTCAAGAGGATTCAACAGAGGCAGAGGTGGCAGATCAGGGCCAAAGGGAAGAAATGGAATCTGAATCTGTGGTTGTAATTGAATCAAAAGCAGAAGATTCTTCAAATGAAAATAAGGGCACGACTGCGGAAGATACCAGGGAAACCCAGAAAGATGCAGATGAGGAGGAAAGCGAAGATTATACGGTAGACCTTGGGAAAGTAAATTACAGGATTGAAATGTATAACGCCAAGTTAAACAGCTTTAAGGTGAGAAAGGCAATGGTGGATGATGTAAGGGAGAATATGCTGATTTGTTCGTTCCGCGTGTCCGGGGATGTGAATCCTGGAATCTACTTTGGAAAAATCACCCAGGAAAGCAGGATAAAAGGAAAGACCTGCAAATCCACCCAGGGTTTTTCATTGATTGTAACAGGTGATGGGGAAATCTCCCTGGAAGGCCGGATCGGGGATGCTGCCGTCACGGTCAGCGGGCCGGTGGATTCCTTCCCTGAGGCAGACCAGCTGGCAGTGAGCGTCTCTGAGGTAGAGCAGGCTCAGATGGCCCAGGTGGATGAGGCATTGGTGAAGAAGTCTCAGGAAGAGGGGCTTTCCATCCAATCCTACAAAGCCCTGGATATTAAGCTTTACGCGGACGGAGCTGAGGTTGAACCGGTAGGGCCCATCAATGTAGCTTTTAAAAATCTGGAGCTGGAAAAACGTAATCCTGCGGCCGCGTCCAACGCCCAGGCAGATGTACCGGCGGGAGGAACCGGCGGATTCCAGTGAACGGCTCCAATCCGGAGGAGAGGAAATCAAAGTCTACCATCTGGATGAAACGCAGGCTGTGGCAAATGAGATGAACAGCATGGTGGCATCAGACGGAACTGTAGTGATGGAAACAGACCACTTTTCCATATACATTGTGGTCAATGTGCCGGAGGTAAAAGAAGTGCCTGTGACAGTGGAGCACTGGGCTCAGCTGGATAAGATGACCTTTGACAGTAACGGTAAAATAAAGGAATCTGTCTCCGGGAACAGACTGTATCCGGGAGCCCAAAGCGGAAGCACGTATGCAAAGCAGGAGGTAAAGATATACAGCGATGATAACCTGACCCTGCCCAATGGCTCTGGCACAGGGTTGGATTACTCCATTGCGGTCTCCAACTGGAGTAAGGTCGCCCTGGGAGGTAATTATACGGTAAAAAGCGTGACCATAACCAATGCGAATTACCCCAATGGACAGACATTTACGGAAACTGCAGCAGACCAGAAGATTTATCTCGCTGCCACAAACAATAAGATAAAGATTAACTATGTGCCCACATCAGGCACCATTAAGGGATATACAGGTTTTCACGACTATAATGTTACGGTGGAGGGAACGACCACGGATGGAAACCATGGAACCCTTAACACCAGCAAGGTGGGAATGAACAATATCTCCCTGGGAAGCAGCTCCACCCGTATTGGTGTGGGAATCGGAGGGAACGGCCAGGCACAGATACGCCATGGTTATACAGGGGTGCCAAACAAGGCAGGTTCCGTGGTGACAGGGATTCCCAAAGAAACCCTGGCCGCGGACAATACGATTAAGTTTAATTATCAGGACCCGGGCCTTTTTGCAACCCGGGATATCACCACCAGTGAAACATATAAGGACGGTAAAAAGGTGACCTATTATGCCAAGAAATACCTGCCAAACTATCAGCTGGGGTTTGAACGCCAGGGGGATACTTATACGCTGAAGTCCGTATATGACGGTTCGGGAAAAACACTTTTGAAAAACCTGGATCAGATTGTATATACATGTGACAACTGGAACAAAACCAAAAAACTTTATTCCAATCTTTTCTGGCCTTTGGACAATGTCGGTTACAACAATGCGGTTAAGGGAAAAAACAGGGACCCTCTGTTTGGCTATAACCATTACGGGTTTCCTCAAAATGATGAGGACGTGAATAAACAGGGGCTTACCCACAACTGGTTTTTCGGAATGCGCTATGACTTTGAGTTTGTCCTGGGAGATTACACAGGGCCTATGGACTATTATTTCAGGGGAGATGATGATTTCTGGCTGTATGTGGACGGTAATCTGGTAAGTGACGTTGAACTGGGAGGAATCCATTCCGCGGAAGGCGCCTATGTGGATTTGAAGTCATGGATGCAGAACAAGGGCCTTCTAAGCGATAAAAACCAGAAACATACCATGTCGGTCTTCTTTATAGAGAGAGGGGGAACCGGTTCCTGCTGTTACATGAAATTTACACTCCCAAGCGTCACATCCATCCCAACCCCGGAATCCGAGACGGTTTCCCGTACGGTCCGGAAGCTGTGGCTGGATGGAAACAATGAGGATAAGAAACGGCCTGAATATATCTATGTCCAGCTGAAACAAAATGGCGCTTCTTATGGTAGTGCGGTCAGGCTGGAGGCATCCAACGGCTGGAGGTATACGTGGGATAACCTGCCCAAATATAAAGAAATAAATTCAAATGAGGAGCATGTTTATACCGTAGAAGAAATCGGCGCCATGGTTGGTTATACATCAAGCATCAATGGGATGACCATTACGAATACACGGCTCACGGATATCAATGTGAGGAAACAATGGGTTGGCAGTGCCGGAGAGGATTCTGTCCAGGTGGGATTGTTTAAGGATGGGAGCACGAGGACAGGTGATATTATCACACTGGACAGCTCCAATAACTGGTCCGGCGCATGGCGGAACCTGCCGGGGTATGACTCCGGAGGGACAAAGATTAACTATGTTCCCTATGAGGTCGATTCCTCCGGTCATAAGGTGGAAGCCGGAAGCACGGTGCGGATTGGGGAGGGGCAATATATTGTCACTTACAGCAGCGACCATTCTGTGATAACCAATACTTATAATCAGAAAGACCTGACAGTGAAAAAAGTATGGGTGGATTATGAAAATGCCTACCATACGCGGCCTGAGATATTGAAGGTCCGGCTGTATCAGAATGGGGCGGCCTTTGGCGGACCTGTAGAACTCAGTGATGCCAACCAATGGACGGCAGGCTGGAAAAACCTGCCTGTAAAAGCCGATGGAAGCTCCCCGCCATATGTTTACACGGTGAGAGAACTGGACCAGGCGGGCCAGCCCATAGAGGATGGCAGCAGGGCAGTACTGTCCACGGGATACACCTACACAGCATCCTACGATTCCAGCGGTACGGGGACATCCGCCAATCCGTTTAAAATAACCAATACCCTTTTGGCGGCAAAGCTGAGGCTCAAAAAGACAGTGAAACAGAACGGCCTTGAAAATGAACCCATTGATTCTGCCTACAAGTTTGTGATACAGGTCCTGGACAGTAAGGGAGCTGTCTATACACAGACAGCTCTTGGAAATGGAGAGGAAAGCGGGGCAATCCTTGTGATTCCTCCCAAGGAAGGCCAGAGCTTTTCCATTGCGGAGATCGTACCCATGGAATACACCATGTCACGCATGGAAAGCCAACCGGCAGACGCGCTCTCAGGAACTGAGAACGGGGACAAAGTTACAGTGAAACCAGGTGACGATATCCTGGTCATTCTTACAAACACCCCTGATCATGAGAGCTATTTCCATCACACCGCATCAGTCACCAATGTAAAGGGATTTACAAATGGGAGGGAACGGGATTTCAGGCCGGAGAACCCGTTTACAGAATATCATGGAAGTGACAATCCTCAGTATATGGCATCGGCCTTTACCTCGGACTGCATCATGGCGTTTATTGAAGACAGAGGTGTAGCGCGCGGCCAGAGAAAACTGGAGAAAGGAGATGATCTTTATGGATAAAAGAAAGGTCTTATCCAAGCTGCTGCCAATAATCGTGCTGGTATCCGTATCCATTGCAGCCGGGGTAACAGGCGCCACGGTCATCCACTCCATGCAGCTGGAAAATCCCATAAAGACGCCTGTGGTAGAAGGGGGAGTAACAGAAAACCTGGACCAGGGGGCGAAGGAGGTTTCTTTTACAAATAATGGGGAGGCAGATGTATTTTTAAGAGTTGCATTTGCACAGTCATGGGTTGCACAGGATGGCACGGTGCTCCCTAATCATATAACGGATGCATCCGGCCAGTCTCTGCCTGCGGCTGTACCCAGCCTTTCATTGGACGGCAATTGGGAAAGCGGGGAGGATGGATGGTATTACTACAAAAAAGTGCTTCCCGGTTCCGCATCAGGCATCCGGGACCGCAGTACGGAAAAGCTGGTCCGGGGCGTGGATTTTATAGAACTGTCAGGGATAGAGGATCAGCGGTATCAAAATGCGGAGTATCAATTCCATTTCACAATGGAAATCGTGCAGTCCAGCGATGACTGGAATGTCAGCAGGAAGGCTGTGCAGCGGCTTTTTGACAGGGACATTTCAGTGACGCCGGATAGCTGGGACGGCGATAAATATGGATGCAGTATTAACTGGAATGCTGATTCCGGAAAAAATTAGGAGGTGGTTGTTTTGAAACGATTAGAGATTCATCCATGGCTGAAAAACAAAAAGACAGCCGGTCTCCTGATACTGGTTATATTGCTCCTGTCATTTGCAGTCACATTGGCATATTACAATGATGTGCTGACCCTGGCCAATCCCCTGGGAACTTCCCACAGCGGGGCGGCCATGGTGGAAAGCTTTGACCCGGAAAGCTCGTTCCTGCCCGGGGAGACAGTGATTAAAAAGGTTTCGTTCCAAAACACAGGTAAAATGGACCTGTTCCTGCGTGTTGAAGTACCTCCACAGGAGAACTGGTACCAAAAGGGACAGGGGAGCAGCCCGCCTGTTATCCTTGAAAAGGAGGCTGGCTACGACACGGATCATGTGATCAAACATTGGAATCCGGGAGTCTGGACCGATTCCGGCCAGGAAGAGGGAAATGTAGATTATATGAACATGGAGACTGCGTTCTGGTCAAAGTCATACACGGATGAGAACGGAAAGAGCTACCGGTATTATAAACAGGTCCTCCCGGCAGGGAAAACCACGGACTGTATCCTTGAGAGCATCAGCCTGAGCGATGAAGTGTCAAATGACCGGCATGACGTGGATTACAGCGATAAGATTTATAAACTGACCTTCCATGCAGAGGCGGTTCCTGTTGAGGAACATGATTCGGCACTGGGGGTACAGTCACAGTGGAATATGGTGGTTCAGGAAGACAGCAGCGGCGTACTGACATGGAGTCAGGGCAGCCGGGCCGGTGAATGATACAGGAGGACAGGAGAATGAAAATAAATGGAAAAGTGATAGCGGTGGCCGCAATGCTGGCAGTGGCCGGGATCGGCGGGACAATTTGTTTATTTTAACAGACTCTGACAGCCGCCAACATATTTGATACAGGGAAATATGATACGGAACTGGTTGAAGAGTTTAAGCCTTCGGAGGGCGAGAACTGGGGGCCTGGAACCAGTGTGAATAAGGATGTGACAATCCGCAACACAGGCACCCTTCCCGTGGTAGTGCGGGTGAAATTTCAGGAAAAGTGGGTCAGAGGACAAGAGGAATTTTATTTTACAGACACCTCTCAGGAAAAGGAGCGGCCGGCTGCCATTGGAAGCCCATCCAATGCCAACAATGCATTTGAGAATGTTTACCAGGGTGACCCGGAAGACGGTATTGCCAATCCTGACGCGGATGACTCAGTGGTATTTAAAAGCATGATGCCGGACGGCGGCTGGGTATATAATCCGGCGGATGGATATTATTACTATATGTATGTCCTTCCCGGCGCGGTAGAGAAAGAGGATGGCAGCCAAGAAATTGCGGAGACAACCAAGCTCCTTGACGAAGTGACCCTGGCGGAAAATGTGGATATGGGTTCCTACAAGGAGACCCGGTATTATGCCACCACGGGTCAAAGACCGGAAAATGAGAGCAGCGACTGGATGGAATTCGCCACGGCCAGCAATGCGTCCAGCCCTCTTGGATATGATTACATTTCCACCAGGGAAATGAATGAGCGCCTGAAGGCGGATGGAAGCCAGATAACCTTTATGAAATCAGTCACTAAGCTCAGAGATGCCAGGCTGGCCGGGTACAGTGATGCTGATTATACCCTGGTGGTGGCAGCCCAGACCGTACAGGCAACGGAACAGGCCGTTAACACGGTATTTGGAGGCGCGGGTGTATTTGATTTTAGGCAGCTTGGATGTGATTGGAAGCTGATCAGCGAATCAGAGGTCCAGAAGTAAGTTCAGCAGCCTAAAGGAGAATAATCAAACAGGTTATTACCGTCTGTGTTTTTAGATGGACGGACCAATATAACAAAATGGAAGCATTATAATATTAAAAAGCAGGAGGAAAAGACATGAAAAAGTTAAATAAGAAAGCAGCAGCAGGAATCGGGCTGGGAGCATTAGCCCTGGTGGGAGGAACGTTTGCATACTATTCACAGACAGCGTCCCTGGATAACCCGCTGAGCACAGGCAGATATACCACCCAGCTGGTGGAGGATTACACACCGCCAACGGAGGATTTAAAGCCGGGCGCCAAGTGGGATAAGAATGTAGGGGCGGAGAATACCGGAGATTATCCCGTCCTTGTCAGGATAAGCATGAAAGAAAGCTGGTCCTACAAGGGAGCAGCGGATTCCTATAAAACCATTTTGAGTGCTTCAGACCTGTTTAACAACGGAACCTATGCCGGCGGAATCTTTGATGCAGCCCAGGATAATGATACCGATGGCCTGACGCCGGGAACGGACGGCACCGTGGTGCATAAGAACATCCTGACTGATGCCGGCTGGATTGATGGAGGAGACGGATACTGGTACTGGAACGGCGTTCTGGAGAAAAAGGGCTCAGATAAGTCCGGCACCACCCACCTGCTGGAAGGACTGACCATGGCTACAGATATTGACCTTGGCCGCTATGAGACAAAAGAGTACTATGCCGTTGCGGCAACACAGCCGGATCTGGATAATACCGATGCCTGGACACTGATTGACTGGACCCGGGTTAAGGATAAGAATAATGACGGCCTTACAGATATACGCGACCTGGCAGCTGACATAAATATTCCGGAGGGAGAGAGCCTGTTCCGCAAATCCGAATCCAATTTAGACAGCGATAGAAAGGGCTACGGAGACTCCAACTACACACTGACCGTTACCTCTGAGTTTGTCCAGGCCACAACGGATGCAGTGACCGATTCCTGGCAAGATTTCGATATCACTAAGTTGACCAATGTCCAGGTTAATGCAGAGGATAACGTAAATCTTGAGAATAAAACGGTTGCACCATAATACAGAGGCCGATGAATGAACGTTCTGAAACAATTGTTTAATATCCTATCATGGCCCGTGTATCTGTGCATTGCGGGATACCTTCTGATTGCAGCGCCCATGCTGGCCGGTTACCGGCCGGTGGTGGTGCTCAGCGGAAGTATGGAGCCCGCCTTTCCTGTCGGAAGCGTAATCTACTATAAAGCGGCCTCCTTTGAGCAGATTCAGGAGGGAGACCCCATCACCTTCCATGCAGGTGAGGCTGGCTCGCTGGTCACCCACAGGGTAGTGGAAAAGCATGAGCTGAGCCGCGATTTTATCACCAGGGGTGATGCCAATGAGACCGCGGACCCCAACCCGGTTTCATATGACCGCGTGGCAGGCAGGGCGTCTGATGTGAAGATTCCCTATGCCGGATACTTTGTCACCTATGGCAGGACACCCCAGGCAATTGGGGTCATGGGAGGGATCCTGGTGATCGGGATATTACTTGATTTTATCTGCCCGGGAAAGAGACGGGAGGAAAAGGCATAAACGCCTGTTGGAAGCAGAGCTGTAATCCGTTTGGACAGGAGATTGATGTTATGAAAAAAGGCAAAATCATGTTATTGGGCCTGGCAGTTCTGGCGGCTGCATCGGTGGGAACTACCTGGGCGGCGTGGTCCCAGGTAATACGGACCGGCAATGAATACAGGGTTCCCAGGTACAAAACCAGCCTTGAGGAGCATTTCCGCCAGCCGGATGACTGGCAGCCAGGTATAACCACACAAAAGCAGGTATGGGTATCCAACAGCCTGAAAGCAGAGGACGGCAGCCTGCCTGCCATTGCCAGGGTGGAAATCCACCAGAGCTGGATACGGCGGGAAAATGTTTACGTCCTGGATCAGGATGGCAATGAGACAGCGGTCCCTCCCCTTGAGGGGGAAGCGCTGCCCCCTGACTTTGTGACAGACCAGGGAGAGCGTCAGTATGCGGCAATCCCCGCATTTAATAAAGAATCCGTCATGGTGCTCCGGTCCGGAATGGCGCAGGATGCCGGCATACGCCTGAATCTGCCCTATGCAGACAAGGTGGAGGAGGCCAGGGAAAAATGGCTCCTGGTGGATGAGGAGCCATCGGAGACAGGAAATTATATATTGTATTACATAGGGGTGATACAGCCGGGGGAAGACTCGCCGGTGTTTTTGGAAAGCGTGACCATGAACCCCCTTCTGGAGAACACCATAACGGGAAAAGACACCTATTATGAGAAGACAGAGGATGGTTACAAGCAGATTACCGTGACCCGCACCAATGCCAAATACGGGTATGACAGCAGCAGATATACCATGGATATAAAGGCCACCACGGTGCAGGCCACCAAGGCGGCGGTGGAGCATACGTTCACCGGCGGGTTTAACCAGGAAGTGATCCGATACCTGGCCGATCAGGTGGCGGATCCCGGCGTCTATGACGCCTCCGGCCTGGAAAAGAAGCTGACCCTGGTCTACAACTGGGGAAGCCAGAGGCTTGAGTATGTACCCTACCGCTCAGGGACCGGGGAGGAGGAAGGGAACTGGTTCATG
>OATI01001354.1_pt1 | contig 10843 bp, 7 predicted proteins | sample 1494981 | NCBI WGS metagenome assembly OATI01 (sample SAMEA2579952, study PRJEB22360) | human gut metagenome
AACGGCCGTATGCTTACCGAATACACCACGCCCGGCGAATCCATCGAGATCCGCGATGACCAAACCATCTATTCACTGCTCACCGACCGACTGGCCCGCACCGGTGCCGACACGGTAATTGCAGCCAAGAAAATCGGCCCGGGGCGTTGGCAGAACGTCACCACCGGCGAATTCCACGAGCGTGTGGTCTCTGCCGCCAAGGGGCTCATCGCTTTGGGCATCACCAAAGGCGACGCGGTCACTATCTTCTCCTCCACCCGCCTTGAATGGGGCATCCTCGACTTCGCGCTGGCTGCAGTGGGCGCGGTGAGCGTGCCGATTTACGACACTGACTCCGCCCCGCAAGCCCAGCGCATCATGAACGATTCCGCGGTCAAGCTGGCCTTTGCCGACAACCGCGAACGCTATGACCGGCTCGATTCGGTCAAGGACCACTGCCCCACGTTGAAGCAGATTCTTATGATTGACGGCAACGCACTGGGTGCTTTGGAAGGCCTCGGCGTGGCTGTCTCCGACGAAGAGCTGGACGAGCACGTGGCCACCGTACGCACCAATGACCTGGCCACCATCGTGTATACCTCTGGCTCCACCGGCAACCCGAAGGGTGCGGAGCTGACCCACAAGAACTTCGTGTCCATTACCATCGCCGCCTCGCAGGCGCTGCATGAGGTGGTTCTCGACGATCACCCGCGATTGCTGCTCTTCCTGCCGTTGGCCCACTGCTTCGCGCGATTCATCCAGTACGCCTCCATCGCCTCCGACGACGGCGTGGTCGGCTACCTGCCGGACACCAAGTCGCTGCTGCCGGATCTGCGTTCCTTTGAGCCGACCTACCTGCTGGGTGTGCCGCGTGTGTTCGAGAAGGTGTACAACGCCGCCTCGCACAAGGCCGGCGCCGGCTGGAAGGGTCGCCTGTTCTTGAAGGCCGCCGAGGCAGCGCGTGTCTGGAGCCGCAAGGAGCAGGCGGGCGAGCAGCATACGTTTGCCGAGATCGCCGAGCGCGCCAAGTACGAGACGCTCGTCTACCGCACGGTTCGTGGCGCTCTGGGCCCGAAGATCAAGTACGTGGCTTGCGGCGGAGCGCCGCTGTCGCTTGATCTGGCGCATTTCTACAACGGCATCGGACTGCCGATGATCCAGGGCTACGGCATGACCGAAACCGCCGCCCCGTTCGCCGCCACACGCGTGACCGACAATGTGATCGGCACGGTGGGCCAGCCCGCTCCCGGCTCCTCGATTCGTATTTCCGATGAGGGCGAGCTGCAGGTCAAGGGCCCGAACGTGTTCCGCGGCTACCATAATCTGCCCGAGAAAACGGCCGAGGCGTTCACCGCCGACGGCTGGCTCAGGACCGGCGATTTGGCCGAGATTGATGACGAGGGCCGCATCATCATCACCGGCCGCATCAAGGACATTATTATCACCGCCGGCGGCAAGAACGTCTCCCCCATCCCCCTGGAGGAGAAGATCGCCAAGTGCCCGATCGTGGAGCATTGCGTGGTGGTGGGCGACCAGCGCCCGTTCATCGGCGCGCTGGTGACGCTCGACCCGGAGTCGCTGGCCATCTGGCTGCCCGCACACGGACTGTCCACGGAGACGCCGGTTGACCGTCTGGCCACAAACGCCGCAGTGCGCGAAGAGATCCAGCAGTACGTGGATAAAGCGAACGCGACGGTTTCGCGCGCCGAGTCCGTGCGCAAGTTCGCCGTGCTGGATACGCAATTCACGCAGGAGAACAAGTGCCTGACGCCGTCCCTCAAAGTGGTGCGCCCGGCTGTCAACCGCGTGTTCGCCGATGCGATCGACAGCGAAATCTATAACGGTAAGCGGTGAGCCACCTTTCCCTAATCTGCCTAATCTGACCAATCTGATAATGGAAGAGGCCCCGCGCCGGTCCTCTTCCATTTTTGTAGGTAAGCACTTACCGATACCGCCACGTGGCACCACCGCCCATCTTGGAGGTGATTTCACAGTCTCCATCGACGTCACCATCTGGACTTACCTGCTCAAGCTGCCATTGGTTTGACGGTTAACATCAATTCGATACAGTGGCGGCAATATTTATCGAGACGAAGGAATGCTGCGTTATGGCCACTGAACGTCCGCTTGTTGCGGCCATGGCTCTGCATGAGGACAGCCGGGGACTTCGGGTACTTCTTCAGGGTCTCGATGACGCCCTCACCGATGGCCTCGGAGCCGACGAGGCGGAACGGGCCAACCGGCACGCCCCCTAGCGAAGCAAAACCACCAGCAACCGGGAAATAAGCCCCACTGAGCGGCACTCAGCGAAGCAAAACCACGAGCAAACCGATAATCCACCCCGCTGAACGGCACTCAGCACAGCAAAATAGCGGTTTGACCGAGAGAATGCCCCAAAAAAGCTAATCCGCTGTTCTACCGCCGCGGGGCGGGACCGAGGGAACGACGGGCACACATCTCAGCGGGAATCAACCCCACGCCATGCTGCTGGGACAGGAACGTCGGTTCCGTCCCCTCCCCCAACAGTCGCAGCGTCTCACGCATGGCGGCCACGCCGAGCCCCTCGAAATCAGGGTGCACGGTAGTCAGCGGCGGATACAGGTTATCCATACCGGCCATGTCATCGAAGCCAACCACGCTGATATCCTGCGGAATCCGCAGGCTATGCTCATGTAGCGAGCGCACAACGCCAACGGCCTGATTGTCGTTCGCGGCAACAACTGCGGTGGGCAGCGGCACACCAGTGCGACCATACTCGTCCAACAGATGATTCATATGCGCATATGCCTCATCGGCATCCCAAGTGTGACAGCGCACGATTTGCGAGTCAATAGATCGGGCCGCGGCCAGCTTGCGCCAAGCGTCAAGGCGAGTATGGGCGTCACGCCACTCGTTCGGGCCAGCGAAGTACAGGGCTGACTTATGGCCGTACTCTCCCAGCAGACTCACCACCTTGGCCATCGCTCCCCACTGATCGATGCCGACCATCGCCGTACGGCGTTTGTTTGCAGTGGAAATCAGGCTCATCCCCTCGCGCACGGTCATCTGGCCGTGGGTGGAGGTCACAATCACACGCGGCTGGTTGACGCGCGCACGGCAGGCGGCAGCGAACATCACATCAGTCGGGGTCAGAAAAATGAAGGCGTCAACGTTCTGCTCATTGAAGGTGTCGCACAGATTGTCGAAGTCGGACTGCGTGCACAGAGCCTCATGCACCATCATCACGCTCATGAACAGTCCATGTTCGCGGGCGATAGATTCGATGGAGGTAATGGTGGAAATCAGACCAAAGAACTTCAGGCCGCCAGCGATCAAACCGATAGTACGTGAACGGCGGGAGGCCAAGGCACGAGCGGAATTGGAGGGACGATATCCAAGCTCGTCAATGGCGGCCTGCACACGGGCACGCGTGGCATCAGACACATCCGGCGAATCGTTGATCACACGGGATACGGTCTGGTGACTGACCCCGGCGAGTTTGGCCACCTCGAACATGGATGGGCGCTTGTTTGGTTTGCGGCTGGTCACCATACTGCCCGAACCTCCCCGCTGGCGGCCGAATTCCGTGCCCGGCCGTGCTGCACCTTATTTATTATTGACTTTAGCGCGCCTGAGGCGATTTCGCGTGAGCGCTCACATTGTCGTGTCGCGAATCGGTCTGGAGCCACTGCGCTGCATGGCAATCCGCAACATCAGGTCAAATGCCAGGAAGTGCGATGCAGTGGAGTCGGTCCATACTCGGCGATGGCCGCACGATGAGCCGCGGAACCGTAGCCCTTGTTGTGATCCCACTCATAGGCGGCATATCGCGGATTGCCCTGCGCGATGGAGACCATCAGCCGGTCACGGGTGACTTTTGCGATAACCGCAGCAGTCGCCACGGTGGCACAATGCTGGTCGCCCTTGACTTTGGTGGTCACGTCGGCCGGGATCGGCACATCCGGAGCGTCAAAGGTGTTGAGGGCCTTGGTGATGTAATCGCTGGGGCCATCGAGAATGGCGCCGATGGTGATGGGCCGTCGGCTCGGCAAAGGCCTCCCCTCAGTCGCCGTAAGGCAGCTCCCCTCCCGAGGGGAGCCAAATTCGCTTCCCACGCCAAGGTCACGCTCGACCTGATTGAGGGCGCGCAAAGCGGCCACGCCGAGCGCATAGGTAATGCCCCACTCATCGATTTCGGCATTGCTGGACTGGCCGACGGCATAGGCAGCGCACCAACTGCACAACTCATCGAAAATGGCTTCACGCCGGTGCTCGGTCAACATTTTGGAATCAGCCACACCGGCAGGTACGGACAGATATGGAGCGGGATCCGGGGTGATCACGCCTGCATCGGTGCCATTGTCACCGGACACACGCGAAGAGGCGGCAGAACCATCGGCCTGAGCCAATTCGCCATCGGCATCCGGTTTCAAATCACGAGCCCAAATGGCAGCGCACCCGACCATGACCGGGCCGGCCAACGCGCCGCGGCCAACTTCGTCAAAGCCAACAATAAGGTCATAGTCTTGGGAGGCAAGGCTTCGTTCAAGATCAAGCGTTGGGGTAATCATCATTTCGCTTCACAGGTAAGGCGCCGCTCAGGACGGGGAACCGGACGACGCGTCGGGAACGTCCTTGAACACATCATGGTGAGATGCCAGAAGCCCGATATGGTTAATCGGCCAGTAAATCGCCAGACCCGTGCCCACCACGTCATCAATGGGAACCAAGCCATGGTCATTATCGCTCTGATGGTAACGGGAATCGGCTGAATTGGAGCGGTTGTCGCCCATAACAAACACATGCCCTTCCGTGACGGTCACGGAAAACGGGAAGGCGCTCGGCTCTACTCCCGGGCGAATGTACGATGATTCGTCAATCTCCACACCATTGATAGTGATTGGCTGACCGGCCCCTTTGCACTCGACCACATCGCCGGGCATGCCAATCAGTCGTTTGATCAGGAATCCGCCACCGATGGCGTTGCTTCGCTCCTCATTCAGCCAGTTGTTGGGATCCTTGAACACCACCACATCACCGCGCTGCAGATTGAAGATTTTGCTGGTCATCACACGATCGCCGGGTACAAAAGTATCCATCATCGAGCGAGAAGGAATCTCATAGAAGCCGACGAGGAAAATGCGCACCAACAGCACGATGAGGATGGGCGTGCCACACCAAATCGCGAAATCACGCAGCGTGAATCGATCGTCACCCGTTCGCGCCGCCGCAGAATCGGCGTGCTTGGCCCGCGAACTGCGAGAAGAGCGGATGGGCGCGGGAGGAACCGGAGACAACGCGACACCGTGGTCCGCCACCTGGAAGGTCCGCGAGTCACGAGCATCATCGTCCAATGGAGGCTGGTAAGCACCGGAATCAGCCGGATCGTCGCCGGAAAAATCGTATGCAGCGGAGCGGGTGGCAAGAGGCTCATCAGTCGCGGATTCCGCAGTGCTCGACCCATTCCAGATTTCCAGAGTGTCAAGGGCCGGGGATTCACCGTTGTCCTGATCGTCCTGCATGGTGTCTCCTTGCGATTCATAACGCCGGGCATGGTCGTGTTGCCGGCGAGCGTCCATCATACGCGAGCAAAACGAAAACAGCCCGGAACCCGAACGGTTCCGAGCTGAATTTCACGGTTTATTTGCGTGAACCGAATATCGGCCGCGCGATCAAACCTGTGTGACGACTCACTTGGCGGAGTTGTCGCGGCGCTCGACGATACGAGCGGCCTTACCGCGCAGAGCGCGCAGGTAGTACAGCTTGGCGCGACGAACGCGGCCACGACGCACGAGCTTGATGGAGTCGATGGACGGGGAGTGCAGAGGGAAGCGGCGCTCCACACCAGTGCCAAAGCTGATCTTGCGGACGATGAAGGTCTCGCGAACGCCGGCACCCTTACGAGCGATCACCACACCGGTGAAGGTCTGGATACGGGAGTTGTTGCCTTCCTGAATCTTCACGTTCACGTCGACGGTGTCGCCGGGACGGAAAGCCGGGATTTCCTCGGCCGGCTTGAGGTGCTTGGCGTCAAAAGCCTCAATAGCGTTAACCATTGTTGTTCCTTCAGTGCTGCCGCATATCAGCCCCAGGTTGGGGCCATCCGTCGCGCTCATGCCGCTCGCCTTTGGCAGCTGCATGGCTGGTAGCCTGTTCTTGTTATCCTTCGGGTTTGCCCTCGGGAAGCCTGTCAATCCGCCGAAAGTCGGGCTTCTCAGCCGTTCGGACTGGACTCATGGAGACGCGGGCTTATGCGGCGGCCCGTTTCTCGACACAGCAATCATCAATTGTACGGATTATTGCGGACAGAACGGCTGCCGGATGGCATTCCAACGCCAAGGCACTGCGACGTAGTTGACAGGCTTGCGGTCGGGCTTTATCTTGGGAGCGTCGGTAGGCGAGGCTACCGCAGGGATATGGGTTGCTGCCGCTAACAGTGGAGACACTGCATGCTGGTCAACAGTTCTTGTCGGATCAAGGCATGAACTAATGCAATTCCACCGCCCTGCGATGCTGAAGCTTGAACGATGGCTCGAATCGGCGGATTCGAATACTTTCCGCCCCTCCTGCTGGTCGCAAGGATACCGACGACGGTATGGTTTTGCGCCGCGAGCGCACGACGGCAAGGAGGTGAGAGTCCGATGGACGGTGATTATTCCAGTAGTTCCGCCGCTGGCAACAGTCATAGTTGTTGCGGTGATGATGTCTTTTTTCGTTATTCCGTTATCCGTCAAGTCGGGCTCCTGCCCGTATCGCTCCTTGGCTCCCCTCGCTGAGATGGATCAAGGACGCCCACCCGGATAACCCTTGCATAATTTGTCTTTCCTATGCATAGGGAGGTCTTCCATGACCATGTTTTCGTTCAACCATGCCGCCATGCGCCCAAGCTCGCCGGCACGAAACCCCTCCACTTCCTCGGCCGACCGTCAACCGTTCACCGTGCGTCTTGCCGCCGACGCGCTGGTCATCGCCGGCATTTTGGCACTGTTCGGCTTGATCGCCTGGATTCTGCCGGCCATCGGCGAACCCATCGGCCCGAAAGGCGTGCCGTCATCGGTGAGTACGAATCTTGCCGACCTGCCGTATTACGCGCTGCGTTCAGTATTCCGTATGTTCGTGGCGCTGTTCTTCTCGCTGGTATTCACGTTTGTGTACGGCACGGCGGCCGCGCGCTGCCGCAGGCTCAGCCGCGTGTTGATTCCGCTGCTGGACATCCTGCAGTCGGTGCCGATTCTGGGCTTTCTTTCCGCCACCATCACTATTTGGATGGTGCTGTTCCCCGGTTCGATGCTGGGTGTGGAAGCCGCGTCGATTTTCGCCATCTTCACCAGTCAGGCATGGAATATGGCGTTCTCGTTCACCCGGTCCCTGACCAGCGAGCCGCGCGAACTCGATGAGGCGGCCCGCTCCCTGAGGCTTACCCGCTGGCAGCGATTCTGGACGTTGGACGTGCCAAACGCGATGATTCCGCTGCTCTGGAACTGCATGATGAGCGTGGGCGGGGGCTGGTTCTTCCTGACCGCGTCCGAGATGATTTCAGTCAACAATCACACGTATGCATTGCCCGGTATCGGCAGTTTTGTGGCGCAGGCGGCGGCCGAGGAGAACCTCGCGGCAATCTGCTGGGCCATCGTGACGATGGTGGCAGTCGTGCTGCTGATTGACGTGCTGCTCTGGAAACCGCTGACCGCGTGGGCCGAGAAATTCCGCATTACACAAAGCGAGTCCGCAGTGCGCAAGACCAGTGCGGTGCTGACCATAATCCGCCAGTCTCATATCGACGAGATGCTTGACCGCCTCTTTCAGCCGGTCGGCGAGCTGTTCGACACGCTGACCCGGCCGCTGGGCCGCACCGGAGGACGCTGGTCCGTTGAGACAAAGTCCGCCCGAAGCCGCGTACTTGACGTGCTCTTTATGGTGGTCGTCGTGGCGGCAAGCGCGTTCGGGGTAATCGAGCTCATGCTGGTGATTCACCGCGATGCGGGCTTTGACGAGTTGGGACATGCGCTCGCACTCGGCATGCTGACCTTCCTGCGAGTGGCGCTGCTCACCATTGTTTGTTCGGTGATATGGGTGCCTGTTGGGGCTTTAATCGGCATGAATCCACGGGTCTCGCGGTTTATGCAGCCGATTGTGCAGGTACTGGCCAGCTTCCCCTCGAACTTCACGTTCCCGTTCGTGACGCTCTGGTTTGTGGCGTGCAGCGTGAATATCAATTGGGGCAGCATCCTGCTGATAGCGCTAGGCACACAGTGGTACATCCTGTTTAACGTGATTGCCGGAGCCAGCCAGATTCCCGATGATTTGCGTGAAATGACACGCAGCTTCCAGCTGGGGCGTTGGCAGCGATGGCGCGAGCTGATTCTTCCGGCAGTGTTCGGGTCGTGGGTCACGGGCGGTATCACGGCGGCCGGCGGCGCATGGAATGCGTCGATCGTTTCGGAAATCGTCAGCTATGGACAGCACACGTTGACCGCTTCCGGGCTGGGCGCTTACATTGCCGAGGCCACGGAGAACGGCGACACCGTGCGCACCATCATCGGCGTGGCTGTGATGAGCGTGTTTGTCGTGGCAGTCAACCGCCTGTTCTGGAATCCGCTGCAGCGACTGGCTGAACGTCGATTCGCGCTGAATTAATGACGTTATATGGAGCTCCCCTCAGCCGCCTTTGGCGACAGCTCCCCCTCAGGGAGGGTAGCTGAATGCGAAGCGGGCTGAGCCCCTCCCCCCAAAAAAATTAAGGACTTAAGGAGAACACTATGACCATCGCAAAAGAAACCATTCGTTCGCTGCGGGCGGTGACCCCGCAAAGCACCATCATCGAAGCACGGCACATCAGCCAGCGCTTCACTGCGGACAACGGCACCGAGCTCACCGTGCTGCACGACATCTCATTCAACCTCTACGAGGGCGAGATCGTTGCGATTCTGGGCCGTTCAGGCGCCGGCAAGTCCACATTCTTGCGTGCACTGGCCGGACTGGTCAAGCCCACCAGCGGCACGGTCAAGTATCGCGGCGAGACTTTGACCGGGCCGAATCCCGGCATCGCGCTCGTATTCCAAACCTTCGCACTGATGCCGTGGCTCACGGTGCAAGACAATGTGGAGTTGGGTCTCAAGGCACGCGGCGTGCCGAAGGCGAAGCGCACCAAACTGGCGCTGGATGCCATTGACATGATTGGTCTGGACGGCTTTGAATCGGCATATCCCAAGGAATTGTCCGGCGGTATGCGGCAGCGCGTGGGCATCGCGCGCGCATTGGTGTTGCAGCCGGATGCACTGTTTATGGATGAGCCGTTCTCCGCGCTGGATGTGCTGACTGCCGAGAATCTTCGTCAGGAAGTGCTCAAGCTGTGGTCGAGTGAACAGCGCAGCATCAAATCGGTGCTGATGGTTACGCACAACATTGAAGAGGCCGTGGAGATGGCCGACCGTGTGGTGGTGCTGGGCTCGCATCCGGGACATCTGATCGCCAATGTTCGGGTCGATTTGCCGCGCCCGCGCGACCGTCACAGCGCGGCATTCGAGGCGATGGTGGACAAGCTGTATGCGATTTTGACCGGGCAGGCCACACAGCCCGCGCAGCCCGCGCGCAAGGCCGAGGCTCCCGAACTATCGGCATCGAGTGCGAACGTGCCGGCCATGGATGAGACCAACCTGCAGACGGCTGAACCCCTAGAGAAGATCAAGGGCCGGCCGTTGCCGAACGCCACACCGGGCGGACTGGCGGGCTTGCTGGATGTGGTTGCCGAACATCCGGACGGCATCGACTTGGCTGACCTGGCATCGGATCTCTCGTTCGAGGTCGATGACCTGTTCCCGCTGGTGGATGCCGGCACGCTGCTGCATGTAATCGTCGTGCGCGACGGCCATGTACAAATCACCGAGGCTGGCGACGCTTGGCATCAGGCGGATATTCTGCGCGCCAAGCAGGTGTTCGCCTCGCTGGCAATGGAGCATGTGCCGCTGGTACGCAATATCGAACATGCGTTGCGGCACGCCTCGGGCGGTCATCTGCGTGGCGAACTCATGCTGGATCTGCTGCACGCGCGGTATTCCGACGAGGACGCACACCAGCAGTTCGCCATCGCTGTGGAGTGGGGCCGTTACGGCGAATTGTTCGATTACGATGCCGACGACGACCTGCTGACGCTGGATGAGGCGAATAAGGGTGCCTGAGCGTTGCTTCCCGCACCAAGGCATTCGCCCATCATTTCCGATACCAGACGCGATAAAGGCGACCGAGCACACCGGCGATGCGGGCGATGCGATAACCGACCTACATAGTGCCTTTATACCTGCAACCTATTTCGAGAGCTCCATTTATGAATTTGTTTGCAGGTATAAAGACACCAATAAGACGATTGCAGGTATTTGGTGTCAATGTGGAGGACGTGTGAGGCTCTAACTCGACGCAAAATACCTGCGACCTTTGTAAAAGACACCTTTATACCTGCGAATAGGCGTCAGAGCGGAATGACCACGTTCAATTCCTCTGACAGACTTCAGCCCGCATATGCTAAGGGCCCGGCATCCAGAGATGTCGGGCCCTTAGCAGGATTCCTCAGTCAACTTTCTTGAGGAAGGCGAATCAGAACTCGCGCCATGGACGGTCGCCAGACCGACCATCAAACAACACAGCGCGGCGCGCCAACCCGAGTTCTGATTGAAGCGACGCAGGAGCGGAGATCAGAACTCGCGGTTGGCGCGGTAGAACTTGATCAGGCTCTGGGTGGAGGCGTCCTGGGCGGCGAGGGCTTCGTCGTCCTGGGAGATGGCCGGGGTGATCTGCTTGGCAAGCTGCTTGCCAAGCTCGACGCCCCACTGATCATAGGAGTCGAGGCCCCAGACGGTGCCTTCCACGAAGGTGATGTGCTCGTACAGGG
>OATI01001365.1_pt1 | contig 10718 bp, 9 predicted proteins | sample 1494981 | NCBI WGS metagenome assembly OATI01 (sample SAMEA2579952, study PRJEB22360) | human gut metagenome
GCTCCCGCAGCAACTGAGGCACCTGCTACAGAGGCCGCAAAGACAGAGGGGGATGCAGCCGAGGAGGCTAAGACCGAAGCAGCAGCTGATACCAGCGATATGCCGGAGGTTACCCTGGTTATGGCAGAGGTTAACCCGCTGGATACCATTGTTGGACAGACTGATTCTAAGTTTAAGGAAACCGTTGAGGAGATGTCCGGCGGCAAGATTAAGATTGACCTGCAGGCCAGCGGTGTCCTTGGTTCAGAGAACGACGTTCTGGATACCATGCTGGGCGGCGGCGGCACCATTGATATTTCCCGTATTTCCGCGTTTGCCTTGACAAGCTACGGCGCTGAGAAGTCCGTGCTTCTGTCCATTCCTTATACATTTGCAAACCGTGACCACTTCTGGAAGTTTGCTGACAGCGATCTGGCTCCTGAGTTCCTGATGGAACCGCATGACAACGGACTTGGCGTAAGAGGCCTGTACTACGGCGAGGAAGGTTTCCGTCACTTCTTCACTGTTAAGGAAGTTAAGGGCTTAGATGACTTAAAGGGCATGAAGCTGCGTGTGTCCAACGACCCGATCATGAACGGTATGGTGGAAGGCCTTGGCGCAAGCCCAACGGTAGTTTCCTTCAACGAACTGTACTCCGCGCTTCAGACAGGTGTTGTGGACGGTGCTGAGCAGCCAATCGCAAACTACAGTTCCAACGCATTCCAGGAAGTTGCGCCAAACCTGATTCTGGATGGCCATACACTGGGCGCAATCCAGGTTATCATTACGGATGAAGCTTGGGATAAGCTGACAGAAGAGCAGCAGAACATCCTGGTGGAAGCCGGAAAGGCTGCATCCCAGTTCAACAGAACTATTTCTGAGGAAGCTGAGAACAAGGTGCTGGAAGAACTGAAGGCCGACGGCATCAACGTGGTTGAGGTTCCTGATATCAAGCCATGGCAGGATGCTTGTAAAGACATCATCGAGTCTTCTACAAAGGGCCAGGCTGAACTGTATCAGCAGATTCTTGACATGAACAAATAATAAGCGGCAATCAGACAGGCACAGGGCAAATGAATAAACTCTGTGCCTGTAGTTTTTGAAAGGGGAATCAATATGCCTGCAATATTTCAAAAGATTGATAAAATCAGGCCCGCGTATGATATGACATACAGGGCCGTGCTGTTCCTTTGCAAACTTCTTCTGGTAGTGGATATCCTTATCACGACCATGGCTGTGGCAGGAAGGTACATTCCGTTCATTCCCGATCCCGCGTGGAGTGAAGAAGTGGTTCTGACCTGTATGTCCTATATGGCGGTGCTTTCGGCAGCTCTTGCCATCAGAAGGGGCGCCCATATCCGCATGACCGCGTTTGACCGGTATCTGCCTCCCAAGCTGGTAAGAAGCCTGGATATTGTGGCTGACCTGGCGGTGCTTGCCCTTGCGGTAATCATGATTACGGTGGGCTGGAAGTATGCAACAGGAATCGGAGCTAAAGGCACATATGTGAGCATGCCCAAGGTCTCCAGGTTCTGGATGTATTTCCCGGTGCCTCTGGCCGGAGTGGCCATGTTGGTTTTTGAAGTAGAGGCCTTATATAATCATGTTAAGAGCTTCTTTGTAAAGGAGGGGATGGAGTAATGGATGCAAATAGCATGGCAATTCTGATTTTACTGGGGAGTTTCTTTCTGATGGTTTTCCTGCGTTTTCCCATCGCCTACGCGGTGGCCCTTTCATCTGTGTTCTGCCTTCTGTTCCAGGGACATAACCTGACCACCATCTGCCAGCAGATGGTAAAGGGCATCAGCTCCTTCAGCCTGATGGCAGTTCCTTTCTTTATCACCATGGGATGCCTGATGGGCTCCGGCGGTATTTCCGAAAAGCTGATTGCGCTGGCTAATGCATGCGTTGGCTGGATGCGGGGCGGCATGGCAATGGTTAATATTGTCGCTTCTTACTTCTTTGGCGGTATCTCAGGCTCCGCATCAGCAGATACGGCTTCCCTTGGATCCATCCTGATTCCCATGATGGTGGACCAGGGATACGACGACGATTTCTCAACAGCTGTAACCATTACCTCATCCTGTGAGGGACTTCTGGTGCCGCCCAGCCACAATATGGTCATCTATGCCACCACAGCAGGCGGCATCTCCGTGGGAAGCCTTTTCCTGGCAGGATATATTCCGGGAGCACTGCTGGCCGTAACGCTGATGATAGGATCCTATATCATTTCCGTTAAGCGCAATTACCCTAAGGGCGAGAAATTCAGCATTATCAACCTGGTTAAACAGCTGAGTGTTTCCTTCTGGGCACTGGCAGCTGTGCTGATAGTTGTATTCGGCGTGGTAGGCGGCGTGTTTACGGCTACAGAGTCCGCTGCGGTTGCTGTTATCTACAGCTTGATTGTCAGCGTGTTTATCTACAAGGGACTGGACTGGAAGGGAGTTTGGAGAGTGCTGGGAGACAGCGTGGACACCCTGTCCATCGTAATGATACTGATTGCCACATCCAATATTTTCGGGTTCTGCCTTACCCAGCTGCATGTGCCTGTTCTGGCTGCCAGCGCAATCACAGGCATGACCAATAACCCCATTCTTCTGGCCCTGCTGCTGAACCTGATTCTTCTGGTACTTGGATGTATCATGGATATGGCGCCAATCATCCTGATTGCCACACCCATCCTGCTTCCTATCGCAACATCCATTGGCCTGGACCCGATTCAGTTTGGTATCATGGTGGTGCTTAACTGCGGTATCGGACTTCTGACCCCTCCGGTTGGTGCGGTTCTTTTCATTGGCTCTGCGGTCTCAAAGGTGCCAATGGAGCGGGTGGTTAAGGCTACGCTGCCATTCTATGTGTGTATGATTATCACCCTTCTGCTGATTACCTTTATTCCGGCCGTCAGCATGTGGCTTCCATCTGTACTGGCCCATTAATCACCGGTTACGGGAAAATGGTTTATCATGATATAATGAGATTTCAGAGTGGCGGTCATGTCGCCACTCTGTTAAGATTCAGGACATCCGCACAAGGAGCATATGAATGAGATACACATACACATACAGGACAACGGCGCGGGACTTATGGCAGCTTTCCATGTACTATATATACGGTTCCATGGCGGGACTTTGCAATATTATATTCACAGTGGCTGCATTTGCTTTGGTATTCTCCAGGTGGGACCAGGCCCAGGGATTCATGAGGTGCCTCATCGTTCTGGGGTGCTGCCTTTTTACGGTCATTCAGCCGCTGATGATTTATGGCAAGGCAAAAAAACAGGCGGCGGGGATTACCCAGGACACCCAGGTTGCCATTGACGACAAGGGGCTTCACATTCGGGTGGGAAATGATACATCAGATTTGCTGTGGAAGTCGGTGAAACGGATATCCAGGAAACCTGCCATGATTATCATATTCAGCGATACCACCCATGGATTTATATTTACAAACCGCGTGCTTGGAAATGAGAAAGAAGAATTTTACCGTTATGCAGCCTCAAGAGTGGAAGGCAGGACAGGGAATAATTAAAGAGACGGCCCGCCTTGACCGGGCCTGGTAACTGGGGTATGATATATCCGAAGGGAGGGACGGCTGCTTGAGAAAAAATGTAATTTACCTGATGGCCTGCACCGCTGTCATGATTCTGGCCGCATCCTGCGCAGGCATAAGTAAGGACGGTACGGCACAGAAGACAGTTCCGGAGTTCGTCCTGACATATGCTGAGAATCAGGCGGAGGATTATCCTACCACCCAGGGAGCTTATAAATTTGCGGAGCTGGTATATGAAAAGACCGGAGGCAGGGTGGAGATACAGGTCAATGCCGGCGGTGTTCTCGGAGACGAGAAAACGGTGATTGAACAGCTGCAGTTTGGCGGCGTGGATTTTGCCAGGGTATCCCTGTCGCCCCTTGCCGAGTTCGTGCCAAAGCTGAATGTGCTTCAGATGCCCTACCTGTATACGGGACGGGAGCACATGTGGAAAGTGCTGGAGGGGCCGATTGGTACGGATTTCATGAATTCCTTCGGCGGTTCCAGCCTGGTGCCGCTGTCCTGGTATGATGCGGGCGCCCGTAATTTCTACAGTACGGACAGGCCCATTGAGTCTCTGGACGACATGAAGGGACTTAAAATCAGGGTTCAGGAATCTGAACTGATGATGGATACGATTCAGGCTCTGGGGGCAACGCCGGTACCCATGGCTTTTGGGGATGTATATTCAGGCCTGCAGACAGGGGAGATAGACGGGGCCGAGAACAACTGGCCTTCTTATGAGTCCACCAGGCATTATGAGGTGGCCCAATATTTCACTTTGGACGAACACACCAGGGTTCCGGAGCTTCAGCTGGCAGCCCAGTCTACCTGGGATAAGCTGCCGGAGGAATACGGGAACATTATACGGGACTGTGCCCGGGAATCGGCTCTGTATGAGCGTGAACTGTGGGCTGAGCGCGAGAGAACCTCAGAAGACAGGGTCAGGGGAGCAGGCTGTGTGGTGACGGAGCTGGATGCCAGGGAAAAAGAACGGTTCCGGGAAGCCGCGGCCCCTATGTACGAAAAATACTGTTCTGAATATGTGGATATCATTGACGACATTATGGATGCGGGAAGACAGTGACAGGATTTGGATAAAATATGAAATAGAATATTGGGTAAAAATAAGACCATGGTTCTACGGAGGGAGCCATGGTCTTATTTTACAATTGATATTTTACAGATAGCTCAGATAAGTGTCAGCCCAGGGGTACGATGGTGACGTTATCTCCCGAACCGTTATCAGGCGACGGGGCCTGAGATGTCTGGGTAGGCGACGGAGACTGTGGCGTCTGGGTAGGCGACGGTGTCTGTGGCGCCTGGGTGGGCGACGGAGCCTGTGATGCCTGGGTGGGCGATGGTGACTGCGGGTCGGCGGGAGGGGCAGCCGTTGTTGCCGCAGTTGACTCTTTAGCCTTGGAGGATTCTGCGGCCTTAGTGGTCTCTTTGGCTTTGGTGGATTCCTTGGCCTTGGCAGACTCCTTGGCCTTGGAGGATTCTTCAGCCTTGGTGGATTCCTTGGCTTTGGCGGACTCCTTGGCCTTAGTGGACTCCTTGGCTTTGGTGGATTCCTTGGCCTTACTGGTTTCCTTATCTGTGCCGGCGTCCTTGGAACCGCTGCCATTTGTGCCGTTGGTGCCGTCTGAGGGGAATTCCGTGTCACGGTTGCTGAGGTCTAAGCCGTCCTTCAGGCTGGTATAGGAGCTCTTTATGGTATTACCCGCGTAATCCTCCACAAAAACCACAAGGGTCTGGGTATCCATGGGGAAGGTGATCTCTCCGGATTCTTTATTGATATGGCTGGGTTTGACGGTCTTTTCATCTTCATCCGTGGCATAGACCGCATCAAAGTTAATACCTGACTGGCTGTCCTCCGCCGTGATGGTAAGGATTCCATTTTCCATCACATAGTCTTCCTGAATGGTGGGCGCCATATCGTCCAGTGCCTGAATGGTGTCGGACAGTCTGGCAGACATTCCGTTCCAGCCCTTCACATATATCTGGAGGGTTCCGTTGTTGGTCAGGGTGGCTTTGTAGACTCCCTTTTCCTTTTCCATTTCAAGGGGCTGGGATTCCATGGTGACGCTCATCTCGCTTATAGGGAGAAAGGAGCATATGCGGATGGATATGTCCACGCTGCGGTAATCCTTGGTGTCAGATGCATCATACTCTATCTTGGGTGTGGACGTGGCCAGGATGAATATGACCAGATTGATTAAGATAAAGGGAAGTATGTAGAATACCAGGGTATGCAGTTTTCTGTTATCGTTCCATGAACGTTTATTATAGGTGTTGCGTTTGCTGCTCCTGCCGCGGTTGCTGCCGTAAGAACCGGAAGCACGTTCGCTGCGGGGAGCCGAATATGACGAATGACGATCCATGAATTATCCTCCTTAAGTAATGCGGAAAAAATACCTCTATAGCATATCAGAAATTCTCTTTTCTTACAAGTTTAACTTGGAAAATGGCAAAGATTCCACAATACTCTTCAAAATATCCGCTGAATATGGTATGATAGGTGTGATTCCTGACATCAAAGGGAGAGGTACATAAGGAATATAAATAGTGCTGTCACAGAAGGAGTAAGACCTATGATTGGAGAAGCGGCTGCGTTTGCAGATAAAGCCCACAAAGGAGCTTTCAGAAAGGGCACGGAGATTCCGTACATCACGCATCCCATGGAGACGGCAGTGATTGTGTCCGCCTTTACGGATGATGAGGAAATCATTGCGGCAGCCCTGCTCCATGATGTAATGGAGGATGCAGGAGTTACCAGGGAAGAACTGGAGGATGCGTTTGGTTCCAGGGTAGCGGACCTGGTGGTGGATGAGAGCGAAGATAAAAGCCGCAGCTGGCAGGAGCGAAAGACCCGTACGGTCAGGCATCTCTGCACGGCGTCCTGGGAGATTAAGATACTGGCCCTGGGGGACAAGCTCAGCAACATGCGCTGTACGGCCAGAGATTATCTGGTGGTGGGCGATGCCATATGGCAGCGGTTTAACGAGAAGGATAAACGGAAGCATGCCCGGTATTATTGGGGGATAGCCCATGCTCTGAAGGAGTTGGAGGACCACCTGTATTTCAAGGAATATGTGATGTTATGCAGGACTGTGTTCGGAGAGGATATCATTTCCTCAAATAAAGACATGATGCAAGGAGAATGTGAATGATCAGATGTGGGAAAAAGTCAAAGATTCTGGCTGCTGTCGTAGCAGCCGGAATTATTTTAAGTATGCAGGGAATGACGGCATTGGCCGGCAGCACGGGGGTAGGTGCGGCAAAGTCAGCCCAGACAGGGCCGGGAGTGGCAGCTCAGACCGATAGCCAGACAGCTCAGCCGGAGGAGCAGGCAGCCCGGCCGGAAGGCCAGGAGGCTCAACCGGAAGGCCAGGAGTCTCAGCCGGAGGAGCAGGAAGCTCAGCCGGAAGGCCAGGCAGTACAGCCGGTCCCGGGCCAGGAATCCCTCCAGGTAAACTACAGCGCTTTCATTTTGCAGCAGGGCTGGAGCGCGGCCACGGCCGATAACAATATGTGTTCGGCCCCGGTCAACTCGTGGGTCACGGCCATAAGGGCTAATCTGATACATATTCCGGCCGGTATGCAGGTGGGAATACGCTATCAGGTGAATCTCAGCGGTTCAGGATGGCTCTCCTGGGCAGAGGATGGAGCTGAGACAGGCGGAGCAGAAGGCGTCATGCCTCTGGAGTCCATTCGTATGGAGCTGACTGGCAGCGGCGCGGCAGGATATGATTTATACTACAAAGTACTTCAGAACGGCTCCTGGACAGACTGGGCAGCCAATGGCGCATCCGCCGGACAGGAGGGGGCAGGTCTCAGGGTGGACGGTATACGGGCTTCCATCACGGCTAAGGGGGCAGGGGTTCCCGCGGACCCGGTGGTTTCCCATGGCATTGACCCGTCCAGACCTATGATTGCCCTCACATTTGACGACGGACCTAAGACATCAGTGACCGGCCGGATTCTGGACAGCCTGCAGGCCAATGGAGGAAGGGCGACTTTCTTCATGCTGGGCTCCAATGTCAACGCAAATGCAGGCGTCATTAAGCGGATGGTGGACCAGGGATGCGAGGTTGCCAACCACACCCATGACCACAAATATCTGACAAAAATCGGTGCGGAGGGAATCGTAAGCCAGGTGGGTTCCACCAACCAGAAGATTCAGGCTGTCTGCGGCGTATCTCCTGTCCTTATGCGCCCGCCGGGCGGATATATCGACGCGGCATCCCTCAATGTGCTGGGCTCCATGGGTATGCCGGCCATTATGTGGTCCATTGATACCAGGGACTGGCAGCACAGGAATGCGCAGAGGACCATTGACACCGTGCTGAGCCAGGTAAAGGATGGGGACATCATACTGATGCATGATATCTACAGTACGACAGCAGATGCGGCAGTGGTGCTGATTCCGGAGCTGACAGCGCGGGGATATCAGCTGGTGACAGTAAGCGAGCTGGCGGCCTACAGGGGAGAAATCGCTTCCGGACACAAGTACAGCCAGTTCAGACCGTAATTCAGTTGACGGTGCATTGACAGATAAGTGCAGGACGGTATTCCTTCTATAAGGAGAGGGGATGCCGTCTTTTTGACCCGCCGCGGTCAAGGGAGGGATGGGGAACGTTTTTATCGGCCAGGAGGACGTACCGTGTGAACAGCTGCATTTCTCCGGCTGCATATGAGGCGATTATATCGAAATTGCCCTTGATTCCTGTCCTCAGGTTATGTATAATAAGACCACAGATTGTTTTCTTCAGACATCTGGCTGTGCATCAGCACAGAGACGAGGTTTCCTTCTGAAACCCGTAATTCCCATTTTAGCAGGCAGTTTTCATTTATGCACATTGACATTTTCATATGATTTGTATTCTGTTCTCCCGCAGTTTGTAAGATGGCGTATAGCCGGGAGGAATGCTTATGACAGATAGAGGAAAAAGGATACCGTTGGAAAAACGGATAAATTTAAGGGTGATAATGGGCAGGGCAGCATTTGCTGTGGCTGTGGCTGCTGCTGTTTTCTGGCTGTCAGGCCGTGCTCCGGCCATGGCGGCACAGGAACCGGAGGAGGGACGATACGGCCCGGAGATTCGTGGAGCCGGCAGAGGATGGGGAATTCCAGGAACCCCCAGACCGGTACTGGGACGGCGATGGAAAGGAGTACAGGCTGGATTACTGGGAGATATTGACCATTCCGGGACAGGATGCCGGCCGGCATCTGGAACGGAAGATGGTGTATACCGGTGTGGAAGGGGCTGAAGGGATTCCCGGCTCTATTTCCCTGAAAGAGGATGTATCGGGAAGCCAGGCAGAGGGAACCCTGTTCCTGAGGGAAAGCAGGATTGTAAGGGAGGAATGGAAGGATGGATTTACGGCACCTGTCACCTTCCACGCCTATGGCGCGGATGAATACCATGGGGGTTCCCTGGTCATACCGGGGGATGCGGTCTTAGAGACCTGTGTGTCCATGGGAGGGAAGCTGCTGGAGTTTATGGGGCTGTCTCCCATGGAGTACCGCATACTCTATGCAGACTGGTCAGGGGAGCCGTATGAGGATGAGGAGGGGAGAATGTGCCGTCAGGCCATGGTCCGGGGCCAAAAGCTCCTCAGAGACTATGAGGCCGCATATGAGGGGGAAGTCAGCTGGACACAACCGGAAACTTATGCTCTGGAGATGGTTTACAGGCAGGTTGCTCCCGTCTTTTTGGAAGCGGCTCAGGAAGCAGGCCATGTACCCGCGCCGGAGGTTCAGGATGAAGGCCGGGAGGGAAATCTCTGGTACTGGGTACGTAGCGGTTTTGTCATAACAGTGGGGGCAGGGCTCATAGGCATAAGCGTGGGACTGCTGGCCCTTCTGGCAGTGTGGTACAGGCAGAACCGGCGGGAACACAGAAAGAAGGTGCCTGCCCCGCATTAAAGGTTGAGCCCTGTGGCTCAGGTATGATATACTTCACATAATAAAGGAGGGGTAAGCCTTCCGTAAGAAAGGAGAACAGATATGACAAATCCTGTGTATGACAAGCTGAGAAACTGCTACGACAGTATAAAGGATGAGATTCCCTTTGAACCTAAGGTGGCACTGGTGCTGGGGTCCGGCCTTGGCGACTATGCAGAGCAGCTGGAAATCCAGGGAACCATTGATTACCGTGATATAGAGGGATTTCCCGTATCCACGGTACCCGGCCATAAGGGCAGGTTTGTGTTTGCCCGCATAAATGGGGTTCCGGCAGTGCTGATGCAGGGACGGGTCCATTATTATGAGGGCTATTCCATGTCGGATGTGGTCCTCCCTGCCCGCCTGATGAAGCTTATGGGGGCAAAAATCCTCTTTCTGACCAATGCTGCGGGCGGAGTGAATTATGATTATGGGGCAGGGGATTTCATGCTCATTAAGGACCAGATATCCTGTTTTGTCCCCTCGCCCCTTATCGGGCCGAATCTGGAGGAGCTGGGACCAAGGTTCCCGGATATGAGCCACATATACGATGAGGACCTGAGGGACATCATCCGTTCCACTGCCCTTGAGCTGGGAATCAGGATACAGGAGGGAGTCTATGTACAGCTCACAGGACCTGCCTATGAAAGTCCGTATGAGGTAAAGATGTGTAGGATACTGGGCGGGGATGCAGTGGGCATGAGTACGGCCTGCGAGGCAGTGGCGGCCAATCACATGGGCATGAAGATATGCGGTATTTCCTGTATATCCAATCTGGCCTGCGGCATGACAGACGCGCCTCTGTCCCACCAGGAGGTCCAGGAGGCATCGGATAAAATGGCTCCCCTCTTCAAAAAACTGGTATCAGAGTCCATCAAAAAAATGGGGAGTATCTAAACTTTTATGAAAAATTAAAAAAAAAGACATAGTAAAATAGTATTTTTCGTAGTAATATGTAACGTGGACGGCAGCAGGGGGAATATGCTGCCCGTCCCGGCGTATCATATGACATAGCATGATTTAGAAAAGAGGAGATTATTATGAAGAGACACTATTTGGCGGTTGCAGTCCTGGCGTTTGCATTGGGGATGACAGCTTGTTCTTCCGGCAATAAAGAAACTACAGCGGCCCCAACTACGACAGCAGCGCAGACAGAGACAGAGAAGTCTGCAGAAGCAGAAGATGATATGGAACTGGAGTACTTCTATGGCTTCGTGGGAGAGGTAGCCGATAAGGGGGTTACCGTCAAGGACGACGCAGG
>OATI01001370.1_pt1 | contig 10694 bp, 16 predicted proteins | sample 1494981 | NCBI WGS metagenome assembly OATI01 (sample SAMEA2579952, study PRJEB22360) | human gut metagenome
GCTGTCAAAATGATCTGCGCCCGGCCTCGTCTGCATGAGCTGTTCAAAGGCCCGGTCACTGCCGGAAGTAAAGTACATAGGCGGTCGCCTCCTTTCTGGTTTTGGGCGCAAAAAAAGCGGCGTCCTGATCTCTCCAAAGGGGAAAAGAGAACGCCGCTGTCTGCGGTGTCGTATTCAATTTTCGATGTGTCACTATTTGGGTGGTGGGCTTCACGGGAGGCAGAAGCGTGTCAAAGCTCAATCCGAAAGTAGTAAATCGGTAGTAAATTCAGTTCTTATATCCCGTGAAATGCCCGTATTCCCGGGCTTTTTGGAGATAATCAGAGTTGTTAAATAAACACTTTTTCTATTACACCCTGTTCCATATCATTAATACTATAGATGTGTTCCATCACATCAAAAGTTTCACGCGGATTTCCTCTGGCACTTTTCCAACCAATACCATCTGTAAACCATACAAATTCAAATCCATCTACTGTATCTGCTTCTTGCGACAACATCTTATAGCTACGAGCAGTTTCATTTAATTTAGACCCACCGCCTGAATAGAAGTTTGTTTCTATTGCATAGATTTTATTTTCTGTCTTAATGACAAAATCAAATCTCTTCGCAGCCTTACCTTGATTAGAAATTGCAGATAAATCAATGTCCCACTTTTCTTCAATGTCTTTAAGATACATTTCCTTAAAGTAATTAAGATTTTTTTCAAATCCTGCTGCCTGTATGTACTTTTCTATCAAGTCTTCCATCTGATGTCCACCACGATTTTTACGACCATTAGAATCTAATCCGGTTTCAATACCCATAGCATAATCCACAATATTGTTTATCAGGTGATTTGCAATCATATCAAACAAGCCTGTCTTACGCATAAATACCTTATATTGCTCTACACTATAATTCATCTTTTTGAAATTATATAAGAATGCACCATCTTCATCCTGTGCATAGATTTCATAACCTCGCACTGCAAGAAGTAACGGAACACATTGCAATGTTTCCGGATACTTTAATACTATTTTTTCAAAATCTTTCTCAATAGTCTTTGATCCGATCAATGAATTCAAAATATTCAATTCTACCTTGATTTCTTCCACATTTCTTACAACCTTCTCAAAATCAATATAATAATCATAACTTGATATGCTTGGTCTAAATTTACTTAACCATTCATCAAAATCTCTCATTTCTTATGACTCCTTTATTACAATCTCAATCCTATCCTCAAAATACTTCCATATTGCTTTGCATGGATTATACGAACCATCATCTGCAAGTAATCCTGATTCTTTATACAAATCTGTAACTCCTGCAAGATATGCCCTATTCTTAGCAATAGTCAGTTCTTTTTCAGAAAGACCATTAAACACAACCCTTACCTTCTGTGTATCCTCAGATAACATATTAGTAATCGCCTTAGGCAATCGTAGTATTCTTGCTCGAATATCATTTGCCGATATCTGCTTGTCAACTATCAGTTTCACATCTCCCGACACAGTGGTATCACTCTTTCCCTGTGGTAAGTCATCTGATGAATCTTTTAATGCATCCATTGCATCCTTGCTAAATACTGGTGTAAAAATAAATCCAATTTCATTGTCAATACAACTTTCAACTAATGCTTTACCATCAATTAAAATAATAGGACGAGATGGATCTGTGTTCACAAATTCTTGTGTTTTCTTGGAGTAACCAGCAGTTGTAACAAAAATCCCTTTACTTCCAGATGGCATAACACCTCTTAATGCCCTCACTTTTTCAATAGGTATTGAAGTTCCCGGTTTATTTCGTTTAGCTTGAACATAATACTCAACAGAGTCTGCACCAGCCAAACCACCTACTCCGTAACGAATAGCTTCCAAATCAATACCACCATCCGACGAACGCTGAGTTACAATCACTTCATCAAGTCCTATCTTTTCAAGATATACTTTTAGAAATTCTTCAAAAACATATCCATTTTCAAAATACCCATAAAATTGTTCAAGAAACTCATTCATTTTTTCTTCAGAAATTTCAATATTCTTTCTCATTTGCTATTGCTTTCTCCAATCTTCTTTGCGTAATTTGCAAATATTCCTCTACATTGTCTATACCAATAAACTTTCTATTATGTTTTAACGCAACTGAGCCCGTTGTACCTGAACCACAAAAAGGATCTAATACAACTTGTCCTTCTTCTGTTGAAGCCAGTATAATTCGCTCCAACAAATATTCTGGTTTTTGAGTTGGATGTTTTCCTTCAGATTTTTCGCTCGGCTTTGTTAGACTTCCTACCCAAACATCCTTCATTTGTTTGCCACCATTCATTTCTTTCATTTTTGAATAATCAAAAAAATGCCGACACTTTTTCTCATCCTTCCGAGCCCATAATATGGTTTCGGTAGAATGAGTAAAGCATCGACACGCTAAATTTGGCGGTGGATTTGTTTTTTGCCAAGTAATGTTATTGATAATTTTAAAACCTTCCTGTTCTAATGCCATACCTATGGAATAGATATTGTGCAATGTCCCTGAAACCCAAATTGTTCCGTTTGGTTTTAATACTCTCTTACATAATTTTATCCATCTTCTATTAAACTTGTGTTTCTCTTCGATGCTTTTCCCATTCTCAGATTTCAATTTATCCCAGGAACCCTTATTCACTGATACCATTTTCCCGCCCTGACACGTTATTCCATCATTGCTCAAAAAATATGGTGGATCAGCAAATATCATATCGACACTCTCTGGCTTTATTTTTCGTAAAATCTGAAACGAATCGCCCAATACAATTCCTGCATCGTTAGTTTCATAATAAAAAGGTACTGTCTTGGCAATTATTTTTCTCATCACACCAACTCCTACCTTAATAGTTACATATAATGACTTCTTCGCCAACTCGCTTAGAAGCATCTGCATTGATAAAGCGTTTTACACTAACCACATCTATTCTGTAACCTTTATTTCCATACAATTCATTAATGAATTCTGTATTATGATTTGTTAACATACAATAGCATCCTCTTGCTGTTAATTCATCAAATAAATTTGCAAGTCGCTTATGACTTTCGACATCAAACCCTTCCTTTGTATAAGATTCAAACGATGTAGGATTTAATGGAGCATATGGACTATCAATAAAAACGAAGTCTCCTTCTCCTGCATTCTCGCAGGCTTTTTCAAAGTCACCTTCCATAATATCTACACTTTTTAGATAATCTGAAATTGCCTTGATAGAACCTTCGTTTACCGATTTTCTTCTGCTATTATTGTATGGAACATTAAACAGTCCTTTTCCATTAACTCGATATAACCCGTTAAAGCAATGTTTATTTAAGAATACGAACAATGCTGCCATTTCTACATCGAATTCTTCTTTCATCATCTTATCGTTGTAATGTTCTCTCAATGAATAGAAGTATTCCTTTCCATCTTCCCACATTTCTTCATCTAAACGATTTATAAATTTTAGAAATTCAAAAGGTTCTGATTGTATGCGTTTATAAGTATTTATCAATGCTTTGTTGATATCATTTATAGTGGCATTCTCCGGTTGCAATTCAAATAGAACAGCTCCTCCACCTATAAATGGTTCATAATATCTGTTGTATTTTTCAGGCATTCTTTCTCTGATTTGTGTTAGCAACTGGCGTTTTCCACCAGCCCATTTAACAAACGGAGCCACGCTTGAATTTTTCATTTATTCTTCCTCATCTCTATAACTTTATAAGCTTGTCACAATGTCACTTTGTAAACATATCACTATATCATTATAGATTGAATCATCTAAAATAACAACTGGAACTTTCACTCAATGTGAATAAACTCTACGTTTCAAATATAAATATATATTCATGAGCCAGTAGTAGAAATTTGCTATTTCTTCTTTCCCAAACTTTTGTAGATTTACAATTGTGTTGTTCCTTTAAAATAATCTCTTTTAGCTGAAATCCACATTTTGTAAAGCATTCCATCGTTTTGAAACCTAAAGGTATCATTTGTCCTTTTTTTCTAATATCTCCCATCATTGCTGCACAAATTTTCCCTTTTTTTAAAACACGATAGGATTCCTGTGCGACTTTCTCCATCATTACAAGAAATGACTCTGTATCTAAATGCGATATGTCTCCCTCTATGTTGTCACTATAACGAATAATATCTGCATATGGTGGATGTGTGCATATAAGATCTATTTTTTCTTCCTTGAGAAAATCTAATCTCAATGCATTTCCTTCTCTTATAAATATTTTTGACTTTGATTCACTTTCGATTTGGATATTTTTTTCTGAAATAGAAATTGATTGCGGATTGATGTCGACACCTACCGCATTTCGATTGAGTAGTTTAGCTTCAACAATTGTTGTGCCACTTCCTAAGAATTGATCCAAAATCCAATCTCCTGGATTTGAATATCGTAATATGATGTTTCTTGGAACATAAGGTGACCAATTACCTCTATATTGTCCCGAATGAGTTGCCCAACTCCCTCTATCTGGAAAAGACCAGACCGTGGTTGATTCAAGTGAAAAATTCTTTGGTTGTAATTCGATAAAACATACCTCCTCTACTTTTATTTAGTTGCATACATCTTATACCATTCTACAAAAAAAGTCCACCCTAACGCTTTCACTATAAGTGAATTTGTTTTGTATTTTCTCTATGCCATAATATTCACATATAGTGAAAGGAGTTTTCCCAATGCATTTCAATAATGATTCTGAACTTTATAAAGTAATTGGTCTTAACATAAAACGCTATAGAGAAAATGCAAAACTTACGCAGATGCAGTTAGCCGAACGCTCACAAATTAGCATCAGCTACCTTTCAAAAATAGAAGCCATTGGATGCGACAAGAGTCTTTCTATTTCTGTATTAAATCAAATTGCAAATGCTCTAAGTGTTGATATTACAGAATTTTTTAGGGAGGTATAAATTATGGCAAGAACACCTAACAGATTTGGCGGTGGTAGTCGTACCAACGAGTACGGACTATTTTTTGAACAAACAACTGACTTAAATGAAGCTCTTCGTGATGCTGGATTTGATATTATTAATAAATATGATGTTTACTATAATAACAAATTTATAGGGAGAAGTATCAATAAAAGAGCATTTTCCGATGTCTTTTTATCTGCAAATGGAATTAATTACTTAGATTACAATTCTAAACGCTGGGATCCTGATGAAGCTTTTATTAACGAGCTTACGCAAACCGTTTATATAATTGAAAAAAAATTCCAAAGTAGTAGTGGCTCTGTAGATGAAAAATTAGCTACATTTCCATTCAAAATATATGAATATCAAAAATTATTAGATCCAATTGGATATGACATTGTATACATATACCTGCTATCATCCGAATGGTTTGATTCTCCAAAATATCAGGATTATTACGACTATATGGATAAATTAAATTGCCCTCATTATTTTGACGTATTACCTTTATCTGCAATAGGTTTATAAAACCATAGCCATTAACACAAGTATTTTCTCGTGTTAATGGCTATTTTTATTGCCGTACTATCATTCGCATTTTGGATATGGAAATCCTGTTCTAATTTTATACATATATCATTTCATGCAATACAATTTCCTCTGCCCTGTTACGAATGGAGTTTATACATTGCACCCACTGTAACTGCTCACACTCCTTCAATTCTTCAGTTACGCCCTCAGCTTCTTTCATCTGCTCCATGATAACTTCCAATCTATCCTGTGCCTGCTCATTCAAATCGGCAAGGTAATTCCATAGCTGGCTTATTTATCGATACTCTTCATCGTGGGGATTTTTTATCATTTTATTTTAAAATGACTTATTATCCTTTGTCAAGCCGCTTTTCAGTATTTTCATATCAGCCAAATAACCCTTTCAAACTGATTAAAACACTTGAATTTGTCGTACTCTTGTCGTATGGCACACAATTTGTCGTACTCTCAGTCAGCCCTCGTTGGACTCTTTCCTAAAATACATCTAACTTGTGTGCTAAATTTTGAATTGCTTCCTGCTTTTTGATTTCGGTGACTTCTGCATAAATGTCCATCGTGGTTTCAATATTAGCGTGTCCCATGATTGACTGAATCACCTTTAAATTTGTTTCATTTTCGCAAAACCTTGAACAAAAGGTATGTCTCAAATGATGACATGAAAAATGTGGAATTAACACCGGCTCCCGATGCTCCTTAGAAGCCTTTACCACTTCTTCAGCGTTGTACGATTCATAAATACGCTTAATCGCCCGATTGACTGCCTGCGGATTATGGACATAGCCGAAGCGATTCGTAAAGATAAAGCCTTTTACTCCATCAATCTCCGTCTCATTAAATCCGTTCTTCTGCTGCTCTGCAAACTCCGCCTGAAGTGCATCGTAAACGGCATCCATCATCGGAATCGTGCGTATGCCTGCTTCTGTCTTTGGAAGTGATATAGAAAATGTACACATGGGATGATCTTTAAATTCCCTGCTGTAATACACAAGGCTGTGGTTGATATTGATAATACGTTTCTCAAAATCAACATCTTCCCAGCGAATCCCGATTGCTTCACCAATCCGGCATCCCGTTCCCAGCAGAAAAATGAAAAGAGACGTCCAGCGGTTATATGTGGGATTATTCTCTATATAATTTATAAAGGCCCTTTGCTGCTCCAGTGTTAAGGCATGTCTAACCCCATGATTTCTCCCTGGCTGTTTCTTAATCTGCGCCATAACCCCATCGCTCGGATTGTTACGGATAATGTTATCCCGCACTGCTAATTGGAACGTTGGATGAAGTACCGTATGTATTGTCTCCAATGTATTGATTTGCATTTCTTTATCTTTCAATAGATGCTGATAGAATTGCAGTACATCAGAAAATTTTACCGTAGCAATCTTCTTTTTGCCAAAGCCCGTTCTCACAAAGCGGTCATACATATATTTGTAATTTCTCATGGTAGTTCCCCTAAGTTCCGACTTAGTAGATATGTACCTGTCAAAAACAAAATTGACCGTTGCACTGCCTGATACATAAATATCCAATCCGTCTAACTGATCTTTTATCAGTTGCTTTTCTCTCTCCCGCAGCTCCATAATATCTTTCGAGTAAATGCTTCGGCGTTTACCCTCCGGATCAGCGTAGGTATACACATATTTTCCATCACAGCTACGCTGAGTTTCGCCTTTTCTTAATACCCTCCCTTTATTATCCTTTCTTGATTTCGGCATCTCTGCTCCTTTCTCAAGGAAAGAGATTTCGTACTAACTGCTTTCAGGTTCTTCCATTGCATATTGCAAATCAATTCCCTTTTGCAGCACCTGCGTTATGGTCATGTCATGTTTGGACGCATATTCTCTAAGTTTTGCGGCTTCTTCCTCTGTCAGTTTCAATCCAATCAGATTTTTCTTTGGATTGTCTGACTTTGGTCTGCCTGTCCTTGCCACTATATGCACCTCCATCCATTACATACTCATTATACTTTTAGTTTAACCAAAAGTCAATACTTATTTTCAGTTATACGAAAAATCTTTCTCAAATAGTTTACGATAAAAATCTTTGCCTATTTTACACGAAAGGATTCCAAATACTGATCGAACACATCCAGATCAACCAGCACCATTCTGTCAATCTTCAAAATAGCGCCTGCGTCTTTTGCAAGAGCTTGAAATTTATTCATGCCCATACTATACATTTCTGCTCCTTCTTTATATCTAACCAATCTCTTTTTATTGATAGCTTTTGGAACTCTTTGCATCAAACAATCCTCCTACTCTCTCTGCACAGTTTTATCTGCTGGGGAAAAAGCAGATATGCCCTATCTGTCCTTTCACCAACAGATAAAAACTGCAATACAGGTGACAGGTCATTACTCTGCCCACATCGGTCTTGCACCGTCATTAAATTGACCGGGCTACAAAAAATCCGCAGCCCGGAAGTATCATTATTACGGATATGCTTCATCGCCCTGTGCAACTGCTGCACATTTTGCCGGATATTTTTCGCTCCATACCTTTGCTTCAATGCAATTTTTCAGCATTTCTTCACGTTCACCCTACCATTGCCGGCAGAGCAGATATATCATGGCGGATCTGCTTTGTGGCTCCGCATATCCTCACGTCCTGTATGCAATACAATATTTAATTATCAATGTACAATGCCGCACAGCCTATAAAAAGCCGAAAGGGATTCCGCTGATTCCGTGCTAAACCACTTTAAACTCCAACACTTTCGTAATCAGCTTCGTTTCCAGCCTGCGGCGCAGCGTCTCATCCACACAATAATGAAGCTGTCCATCTTCATCGTACAGCTTTCTGGTGGATAAACGGATAATGTACCCTTCATAATGCTTCAGTACCGTGTTGATCGCTGCAATGTCACCCTCCGATGCTGCCTTGATGAGCTGGAAAGGCAGCAAATTCTTTTCCTCCGTGCATCTGCACTTTGTTTTCATCTGTGATCTCCCTCCATAATCTCTCTTAAAATTTTCAGTGAGCGTTTCCGATGCTCGTGGACGGTACTGCGCACGAGGTTCATTTCCCTGGCAATATCCGCATCGCTCATATCCAGAAAATAGGAAAGTAATATCACATTTCTTTTTCTCTCGGAAAGAGCCTGCAATGCTTCCGCTATCAGGGCATCCTTTACTTCAATATCATATCCATGCACTGTGAAATGGCTGTTCTCCACTCCATACTCGTCCATAACAAACATTCTGTTCAGCTCCTTTTCTGACAGTTCAGAGAATGTGGCTTCATGTTTCCGGCGATAGTCCATATATCTGTAATAATTCACAGCTTCGCCCTTGAGCGACATCTGACACAGACGGTCAAACCGATGCCGGACTGTCATTTCTTCATGGTAAGAAAGGTTCTCCATACAAGATCACCCCCTTCCCGTTCCGACGTGACAAAGGCATGAGCCTTTTCCCTTCCGTTGGTATCTGCCAAACGAAACAGGGCAGATGTTCGGGTGGGGGCGAAAATTTTTTAAAATTTTCGGGTATATAAAAAGCGCCCTGACAGGATGCAAATTCCCGCCGGACGCTGTTTATATCACATATTTCATTTTTACCACATACTTCGACTTTGTATAATCCACTTTTTTGAATGTACTCTGCCACCACTATTACTATACAGCTTATAAAAGAACCTTTGTAACATTCTCTTGTTTATTCATTTTCATATGTAGATTCTATGTTTCATGAAAGTACTCTTTTAGTGGGGAAAGGTTAATAAAATTGACCATTTTCTTTAATGCACTGCTTTGAATACGTTTTAACGTCCGTTCGGATCTTTCGCATCCCGGTCCGCTCTTTTCAGCAAAAAACATCATAGTTTCCGACCATGTGTGATGATAAACCAGATGGGTTTCTATTACGAATCTCTCATTCCGACTTAAAATATTTAATGTTTCTTCGATGATCCTGAATTGAGCATTTCCCTTGGATGAATGATTTTCAGAACTATCTTTTGATATTTCTGAATATTCCTCCAACAAAGAATCCTGTATTTGTGCTGCGTGAAGCTGGCGCAGTAGTTTTTTTAGCTGTATTTCTGTCATTTTCCTCAATATATTCCTTTCCCTTTTTTATGATAAACACCTTTTTCCGCCATTTTTCTACAAGTGACACAAAAATGGCCCTTTTTTGTCACTTACAAAACTTCCAGAAGAACGCTATAGTAAAAGAAAGAAAAATTTCTGATTTCAGTTTCTAATTTCCACTTTTATTCCTTTTTACATCAAAAAAGGAGTAAAAATGGAAACTACTATATCTGCTCTCGTCAAAGGGTATTTAGACACTGGGGATGAGAAATATTTTGAAGAATTGTTGGAGCGTTTTTCTCCATTGATAAAAGCATACGCAAGGAAACTGTATTATCTGGAATACAATGATAGCTTACAGGAATTAAGCCTTGCTTTGTACGAAGCTGTCAGAAAGATACCATCAGCGGATGATGAACATGGCTGCATTTCTTACATAAACAGGTCAATTGTCAACAAGTTTACGAAACTTTACCATAACAGCGTAGAAATCCAGAATATACAGGCCCATTCTGTTCCTTTGGATGATTCCGATGGCCATGATTACCAACACGATTATGAGGCTGATAACTGCATTTCCCTCGTTGACTTAGAAAATTCCCTGAAAAGCAAATTGCCAATAGAACGTAAAATTCTATCTCTGCTAATTCAGGGCTACAGCGACAAGGAAATTGCTGCCCGGCTTGGATACACAAAACAATACATAAACCGTATTAAAAAGCGTATCTGGAATATGGATTCTCCCAGATAAGCCGCCCAAAGGCGGCTTTCTGAAAAAATTATTCTCTGAGCTGCGAAGCACATTGGGTACATAAGGTATCCAGCTTGCTGTTTATCTCATTGACAATAGAAAGTTTCTCTGTCAGTTCCAGCAGCAACTCGCGGTACTCTTTCTCCCTTACGTCCTGCAGCTCATCCAGCTTGTCATTTTTCTTGATTGTATAGAGCAGCAGGAAAACAAACAGGACAGCCCATACCCCTTGCGACTGTATCAACTGAGTCAGAACTGCCTCCATTTTGGACCACCTCCTTCTTTTATTAGATATATGTTAATAAGAAAACTGTCCAAATTCTGGAAACCACAGTGCAAAAATTTTTCTTCAATCACAACAAACAGTATTATTTGTATAATTATTAGTTGTTTCAACATAAAATGTAATTTCTGTATACTTTAAGGGCATAACTAAAAGTATTAT
>OATI01001390.1_pt1 | contig 10414 bp, 10 predicted proteins | sample 1494981 | NCBI WGS metagenome assembly OATI01 (sample SAMEA2579952, study PRJEB22360) | human gut metagenome
TCACCAGCTCCTCCTCTGTTTATAGAGGAGGTGGCACGAAGTGACGGAGGAGTTTTTTGAATTAGTGAGTTATAAAACGAGGGAGTGATTATATTTAATCACTCCCCCGTTAATGTTATTTGTAGTACCTTATTTCTTTTTCGGCATTTGTTTCATCCGTTGTTCCTGCATCCGTTGCATATCTTCCAATTTCTGTTGGAATTTGGATTTCTTCACGGGTTTTGTTTTGGCGAGTTCTATTTGTTTCAATAATTTCTCGTCGTTTACGAATTTCCGGATAGCCCAAGTCTGAACAATCGTGATCAACGTGGCGATGAAGTAGTAGTAACTCAAACCGGATGAATAACTGTTGAAGATGAACAGGAACATGATCGGCATGATGTACATCATCGTTTGCATTCCTTTCATCTGGTCATTCTGCGGTTGGTTCTTACTATTGTACCACATGTACAAGATGTTCGTGATTGTCATTAACAAACAGAACAAGCTGACATGGTTTCCGTAGAACGGGATGGTGAAGGGCAGCGTGGCGATGGAATCGTATGATGCCAAGTCGGTGGCCCACAGGAAACTCTTCTGGCGCAGTTCGATGGCTCCGGGGAAGAAGTAGAAGAGGGCGATCAAGATCGGCATCTGCAAAAGCATCGGTAAACATCCTCCCATGGGGTTCACTCCTGCCTTTTTGTACAATTTCATGACAGCTTGCTGGCGTTCCATGGCCTTATCGGCAGGGATTTTCTTGTTGATCTCGTCAATTTGCGGTTTCAAAACTCGCATCTTGGCCTGTGACATATACGATTTGTAAGTCAGCGGGAAAAGAACAAGTTTAATGATCAGGGTTAATAGTAAAATGATAAGACCGTAGTTCAAGGTCACGTGCGATTCCAAGAAGTTGAAGATTGGAATTACGACGTAACGGTTAAACCAAGCGATCCATTTCCAACCCAAGTTAATCAACTGGGGAAGTTCAATATCTTTGCCGTATTCTCTCAAGACCGGATAGGAGTTCGGACCGAAAAAGAAACGCATATCGTATTTTTCAATGGCTTTCCCGGAGTAAGGTAGTGAAATTTCAGCATCTGCCGTTTTCAAAAAGCCCGGGTTCGTGTTGTTGGCCGTGGAGACCAACACGTTCGGGAATGACTCTTTTGCGATAAGTACGGAGGAAAAGAACTGTTGTTTGTAAGCCACCCATTTCACGCTCGTAGGCAAGTCTACTTTCTCGTCTCCAGTCAGGGAAAGATGTTCTACATCATTGTTTGAGAAGTTGTAGTACACCCCGGTATAGCGGCTTTCAAAGTCTCTACTTTTTTCAAGTTGAGGCATATCCACTCCCCAGTATAGCGTGAGAAAGTTCGTGTTCGAGGCAATAACGTCATTCAGATTGTACGTGTTGATGTTGAAATCAACCATGTAAGAATCCGGGGCTAATTTGTACTCGAATTCTAGGTATTTATTTTCGTCCACGTAAGCACGCATCGTAAGCACTTGTTCGGCCGCCTCGGCATTCAGTTCTTTTTGACTCGTGTTTGGAACGAAAACCAGATCTGCCGTGTTGATTTGCTTGTTCCGGGCGTAGAAGTTCAGGCCCATGGAACTTTTGTGGTCTTTCCACAGAATCAGCGGGAGAGAGTCGTGTGTGCGGTATCCTTTTAGATCAACATAGTCAATGCATCCCCCTTTGGTGTTGATGTGTAATTTAATTTTATTATTTTCCAGGGTGTATTGTTCTACCGGCAGAGAATCTTGTTTGAAAATGGCCTCTGTTCCGGCTTGCAGTGCTTCTGTATTTTGTTGTTGTGCTGCAAAATCTGCCTGACGTTCTTTCTCCAATGCAGCGGCCCGTTGGGCTTCAACCCGTGCAATGGAGTCCCGGACATGCATGGCTTTCAGTTCCTCTTTGGAAGGACTCATGAAATAAGAGTAGCCGATTAGTATGAGCGCAATGACTACTAAACCGGTTATTGTATTTCTATCCATATTTTAGTTTTAGGTTTTTAATTTTTAACTGTTATCTTTTAGTTTTTATCTTTTAACTTTTATGATAGACAGGCTTTCACAAACGCCACGAATAGAGGGTGCGGGTTTGTTACCGTACTCTTGTATTCGGGGTGGAACTGTGTACCCACGAACCATTTATGGGTCGGGATTTCCACGATCTCAGTTAATCCCGTGTCCGGATTAACTCCTGTCGTGATCATACCGGCTTGTTCGAATTGTTCGGTGTATTTGCCGTTGAATTCATAACGATGGCGGTGTCTTTCCTCAATATCTTTTGTCCCGTAGGCCTCAATAGCTTTAGACCCTTCTTTCAACACACATTTGTATGCTCCCAGACGCATGGTTCCCCCTTTGTCTGTAACTTCTTTCTGAGACTCCATCAAGTCGATGACCGGGTATTTGGTTTTCGGGGCCATTTCCGTGGAATCGGCTCCGTCCAAGTGCAGCACGTTACGAGCATATTCGATAACGGCCATTTGCATTCCTAGGCATATTCCCAGGAAAGGGATATTGTTGGTACGGGCATATTCGATAGCAAGAAGTTTTCCTTCAATTCCTCGTTGTCCGAATCCGGGAGCCACGAGAATACCGTCAACATCTTTGAATATGTCACACACGTTTTCCACGTTGATGTCGTGCGCACTGTGTACCCATTTAATATTTACCTTACAATCGTTAGCCGCTCCGGCGTGGATAAATGATTCCACGATAGATTTATAGGCATCGTGTAACTCTACGTATTTCCCGACGAGGGCGATGGTGACTTTGCGATTATAGTTTTTGAATTTGTACAGGAAACGTTCCCATGATTCCAAGTCCGGTTCGTGTTTTAAAGGTAATCCAAGCTGGGAAAGAACGATTTCATCCAGTTTTTCTTCCCGCATTTTGATCGGTACCTTGTAAATCGTGTCAACGTCTATGGATTGGATAACGGCTTTCGGGTCAACATTACAGAAAAGAGCAACTTTTCTTCTCAGATCAGAACCCAGTTCATGTTCGGTGCGCAACACGATGATGTCCGGCTGTACCCCGTTTTCGAGAAGGGCTTTAACCGAGTGCTGCGTGGGTTTGGTTTTCAACTCGCCTGAGGCACTCAGGTAGGGAACCAAAGTCAAATGGATGAACACGGATTTTTCGCCCAGCTCCCAGCGTAACTGGCGAACGGCCTCGATGAACGGTAAGGATTCAATGTCTCCTACCGTACCCCCGATTTCCGTGATTACCACGTCGTAATCCCCTTTTGCCCCGAGGAGTTTTATATTTCGTTTGATTTCATCCGTGATATGCGGGATGATTTGTACTGTTTTGCCTAGATAATCACCGCGACGTTCTTTCGTGATCACGTTTTGATAGATACGCCCTGTCGTGATGTTGTTCGCCTGGGACGTCGGGATATTCGTGAACCTTTCATAGTGTCCCAAGTCCAGATCGGTTTCTGCCCCGTCATTGGTCACGTAACATTCGCCGTGTTCATAAGGATTCAAGGTTCCGGGATCGACATTGATATACGGGTCCAATTTCTGGTTTGCAACTTTATAACCTCTTGATTGAAGCAGTTTTGCTAATGAGGAAGCAATAATTCCTTTTCCTAAAGAAGAAGCAACTCCACCCGTAACGAAAACATATTTTGTTGACACGATATAAATATTTTATAGTTATTTCTATATTATACATCCAACGGTTTGAAAATACTTGAACTTTTTGTTATTCAATGAATAACAATCAAATGGAACAAGTATGTTGAAACTTAACGACAAAAGTAAGAAAAAATATCATACAAACATAAAAAGAGGCACTTTTGAAATGCCTCTTTTTGTGTTTGATGGTCTCAACTTAAATCATGCCATCGATGAGTCTCAGTTTTTCTTGCATCAATGCCAGTTTGTGGCGAGCGCTCTCGATCTTGTTGGAAAATTCTTTGACCAGACTCTCGGAATTACTTGATTTGGAGAAGAATCCAATATTGTTTTCCCAAGCGTGAAGGTCTGTTTCCAGTTGCTTGATCTTGTTGACTAATTTTTCTCTTTCTTGAATGATCTTGCTGTCCTTGTCATCACTGTTGTCGAACGTGTTGATTTTGGACTTGAATCGTTCGATGTTTTTCTCGAATTCGTCGATGTCAAGCTGATCAAAGTGATCGTTGATTAGTTTACGGAATTCGTTTTGAACGGTTTCTTTTTCTTTGATCGGAACAAATCCGATTTCAGCCCAGCGGGTTTGGAAGGCTTTCAATGCTTCGATGTCATCATCGTTATTACCGGTCAATTTGAAATTGCGTACTTCTTCGATCAGTTCTCGTTTCAGTTCAAGATTCTTTTCCTGATCGGAAGAGACATGTTTGAATTGAGCTGATTTTCGATCAAAGAAATGGTCACAGGCAGACCGGAAACGGTTCCATATCTTGTTGGATACTTTTTTGGATACGGGGCCGATTGTTTTCCATTCTTTTTGGTACTCGATGATTTTCTTCGTGGTCGTAGCCCAATCCGTACTATCCTTTAACGCTTCGACTTTCTCGCAAAGTTCTATTTTCTTGGTCAGGTTTTTATTCTGCAAGGTCTGTATTTCCTGGAAGTATTGACGTTTTCTCTCGAAGAAAGCATCGCAAGCAGCCCGGTAACGTTTATACAGGCGATTACGCTCCTTGATCGGAATTGTCCCGGCATGTTTCCATTCGGTTTGCAGGGCAAGAACGGTATCCGTGGCCACGTTCCATTCGGAGAGTTTTTCGAAGGAAACAGATGCGTAATTTTCCAGTTTCACGCAAATCTCTTCTTTGATTTTCAAGTTGTTGTCCTGTTCTTCCCGGAGGTTATCGAAGAAACGGTGGTAAGCGCTGTTGATCTTGTCCGTCACTTCTTTGAATCGGTTCCAGGTTTCTTCTTGAACTTCTTTGGCAACCGGTCCGATCTCTTTCCATTGCGAATGGAGTGATTGCAGTTGTCGAAAGGCATTCCCGATGTTATTGTCTTCGAGTAAAGCGTTGGCTTGTTCAATCAAGGCATTCTTGGCATCTAGGTTTTTTTTCAGATCAAGATCCCGCAACTCCTTGTTAATTTTGATATAATTGAAGAAGTTCTCCACGTGATGGTGATATGTTTCCAGCAAATCACTTGCTTGAGCTTGCGGAACCATACCCGTGTTTCTCCATCTGTCTTGCAAATTTCTGAAATCTTGGTATGTTTTGTTCAGTGATTCCTCGTGTTGAATCAGATCTTTTAACTCCTCGATAATCTGGAGTTTTTCTTTCAAGTTCTGTTCTTTCTCGCCTTCCAGCTTTTTGTAATATTCCGATTTTTTCTCCCGGTAGGTTCTATACACGCTATAAAAGCGTTCCTTGGAATTGTCCTGATAGTCGAATGTCTCGGCCGGACTCCCGTCTTTGGTAAAATCGGCTAATGCTTTATCGTATTCTTTTTGGTACTGGGCCTCGAAAACTTGGGGTAGGGAATCCAGCACCTTCAGGCGTTGCACGGGGAAATCGTCGATTAAAGACTTCATGTGAGAAATAATCTCGTCCGTGTTAAAACTGGAGAAATCCCATGCCGGAACTTCCTTTTCGGGGGCTTTCTCTATCGGTGTAGGTTGACCCTGAACTGAAACCTCTTCTTGTGTTTCATCATTTAAAGTATCCGGAGAAATTGGCTCGTTGTTATTCAACTCTTCGGCTTGTTGTAAGTTTTCTTGCTCCATAACTGTTCGTATTTTTACGCATTCAACTCACGAAATTAATGATTAATTCTGATAATGCCAATTTATAATGAGTAAAAAAAGCGAGAGGAAGTTCTTTTTGGATTTCAATTGTAAAGCACGTATCTTTGACATTTATAATTGATGCTTATGTTTTCGTATATTCTGTATGGTTTTGTATGGTTGATTAGTTTTCTTCCGTTCCGGGTCCTCTATCTGGTGGCGGATTTGAACTATTTGTTGCTTTACTACGTGATTCATTATCGGCGTAAGGTTGTGAGGACGAATTTATGTAATTCTTTCCCGGAGAAAAGCTTGCGGGAGATCAAGGCGATTGAACGGAAATATTACAAGCATTTGGCTGATTTGTCTATCGAATTATATAAACTGTGGCATATGTCCGAGGGTTCGATCCGGAAACGTTGTGTGTTTAAAAACACGGAGTTACCGCAGTCGTATTTTGACGAGGGAAAGAGCGTGATCGGGGTGTTAGGGCATTATGGTAACTGGGAGTGGATGTCTTCATACAGTTTGTGGGAAACAGGTGCGGATTTTCTGGCCTTGTATAAACCGATTCGTGATAAAGTGACGGATCGCATGATGAAACAAATCCGTTCAAGGTTCGGGGCGGTACTCGTGGCAAAGGATGACACGTTAAGGGTTATCGCTCGTTACCGTTCGGAGAGTCGTTTGTTTCTGGCTGGTTTTATCGGTGATCAGACTCCTAACGGGCGTAATTTGAATTTCTGGACGCGCTTTTTAAATCAAGATACCCCGGTTCTACTCGGTACGGAACGGATAGCCCGGAAGTATAATATTCCGGTGGTTTCGGTGCGTATGCGTAAGGTGAAACGTGGGTATTACGAGGTCGAGTTCGTGGATGTGTGTGCCAACCCGTCCGAGTTACCCCAAGGGAAGTTGACGGAAATGCATACTCGATTGTTGGAATCTTTTATACAAGAAGAGCCGGAGTTTTGGTTGTGGTCGCATAAAAGATGGAAACATAAGAGAGTTGAAAACTAAAAGCTAAAAGTTAAAAACTAAAGGAAATTTAAAGTAGGGAATCAAAAAGCGTTGTCCTTGTGCGATGGAAATCTAAAATCATAAATCTAAAATTAGAATGGCGAAACGGGTAGCTGTTATTATATTGAATTGGAACGGGGAGAAGTTATTACGGGAGTTTTTACCTTCGGTCGTGAAGAACACGAATACAGATTTGGGGCGTGTCGTCGTGGTGGATAACCATTCGACGGATGGTTCCTGGATATGTCTGGAACAAGAGTTTCCGGACGTGGAACGGGTGCTGTTCGAGGATAATTTCGGATTCGCCGGGGGATATAACCGGGCAATCGAGATGATCGAGGCGGAATACGTGGTTCTTTTAAATAGTGACGTGGAGGTCGCTCCCGGTTGGTTGGAACCGTTGGTCGCCGTGTTGGACCGGGACGAGAGGGTGGCGGCCGTGCAGCCGAAGATATTAGCGTACCGGGATAAAAAGAAGTTCGAGTACGCCGGAGCAGCCGGGGGATATATTGATTATTTAGGATTCCCGTTTTGCCGCGGGCGTGTGATGGATACCACGGAGCAGGATGATGGGCAGTATGATGATGAGGTCGATGTTTTTTGGGCAACGGGGGCCTCTCTATGTATTCGGCGGGACGTGTACCGTGCGACCGGAGGGTTGGACGAGGCTTTTTTCGCGCACATGGAAGAGATTGATCTTTGCTGGCGATTGAAAAATGGAGGGTATACTTTAAAGGTGGTTCCTTCTTCTGTCGTCTACCATTTGGGGGGAGGCTCGTTGCCGATGAATCATCCGAAAAAATTGTTTTTGAATTACCGGAATAATTTATTGATGTTGCATAAGAATCTGTGTGCTAAACAGCGTAAGAAAATCTTTTTTGCACGAGTTTTGCTGGACACGATGGCGGGAGGGCTTTTCCTGCTGAAAGGTCAATGGTCCAACACCCGTTCGGTAATCCGGGCATACAAGGCTTTCCGGGAGATGAGAAAAGCCTATCCGGTTCCTGAAAGTTCCATGAGTCTTTCGGGAATATATCCCCGGAGTATCGTGTTGGATTATTTCTTGCGGGGTAAAAAGAAGTTCTCGGATTTAAATTTTAAATGATGGTAAATAAACCTTTGACATAAAATGTTGTCATAGGGGTGTAGGCTTTAACGATATGATTAGAAAGCATGAACGAGATAAGTGATGAAGATATTGTAAGAATGTTTCATTCCGGAAATGGAGAGGAAAAAGCTTTTCGGTTACTTGTAGGAAAGTATAGCGAGAGGCTTTACTGGCATATCCGTAAAATCGTGATAGGGCATGAAGATAGCGACGATGTGTTGCAGAATACCTTTATCAAGATTTGGAAGGGGTTGAGGGAGTTTCGTTACGAGGCGAAATTGTTTACATGGATGTACCGGGTGGCGACGAATGAGGCGATTAATTTTTTGAGCGAAAAACGTCGGAAGACTTATGGAAACTCGCAGGAGATTACTCCCATGCTGGAAAATCAGTTGGAAAGTGATCGTTTTTTCTGTGGGGATTCGATCCAGCGGGAATTGCAGAAAGCCGTGTTGAAATTGCCGGAGCGTCAACGTCTGGTATTTAATATGAAGTATTTTGATGACATGAAATATGAGGATATTGCCGAGGTACTGGATGTCGCCGTGGGAACGCTGAAGGCAACTTATCACAATGCGGTAAAGAAAATAGAGGAAAGTTTGAAGATTTCGGATACTTTACCCTCGTTCGAATAGTTATTGGATAATAGAAAATGGAAGGTTATGGATAATTTGGATGAGAAATATAAATCAAAGAACCCGTTCTCGGTGCCTGATCGTTATTTTGACACGTTGGGCGACCGGGTGATGGACCGGATAAAGGATGAGGAAGGGAAGACACGGGAAACGAGTTCGTTTCAGACGTTAAAACCTTATCTCGGTTTAGCGGGATTATTCGCTTTCGCAATGATCGTCATACAGTTGCTGGTCCCTAATCTGGTGGATGAAAATCGGATGTTGTCAAAAAATGGAGAGCAGGCGAACATGACGGCACAAGCAGAGGATGAGAATATTTTCGATGCGGATTTTAACCCATCTCGTGAAGAGATCATCGAGTATCTGTCACAAGAGACTGATCCGATTGAGTTTTTATACGCGGAGCGTAGGTAGAATTGAATGTACAAGCAAGATATATGAAAAAGATAAGTTTGATTATATTGATGGTCGGGTTTGGTTTTTCTTTATTTGCCCAAAGCGGGAAATTGAGTGAAGACAAACGGAAAGAGTTCGAGGCTCAAAAAGTAGCCTTTTTTACTCAAGAGATGGATTTGACCCCGGAAGAGGCCACTAAGTTCTGGCCTTTATATAACGAGATGCAGCAGAAAATTCGTGTCGAGAATGATAAAATACGAGATTTGACCTGTCGGAAAGATAAAAAAGAGGTCCCGGAAGTGACGGAACAACAAGCTTTGAAGAATTTGGAGATCATGTTATCTGCCGAACAGGCTGTACGAGATATTAAGAAAGAATATATCGAGAAGTTGACTAAGGCTCTGTCCGCCAAGAAAGTGTGGATGATGATTGAGGCCGAGCAGAAATTCCATCATCAATTGTGGAAGAAGATGGGGAAATATCCTGCACCCGCGCAGAAATAGTCGATCAAGTGGGGAAATTCGTGGCTGAACGTGAAAAAAAAGAAAAAAATCACGCCAAAAGCTTGCAAGAACAATAAAAAGCACTACTTTTGTCAGCGCAATTGGAGAGATGGGTGAGTGGCTGAAACCAACAGTTTGCTAAACTGTCGTACGGGATACTGTACCGGGGGTTCGAATCCCCCTCTCTCCGCCACCAATTTTGAAGCTCATTTTCGGGGCGTAGCGCAGTCCGGTAGCGCATCTGCTTTGGGAGCAGAGGGTCGCAGGTTCGAATCCTGTCACCCCGACAGATAGACAGCCACGAGAGTGACTGTTTTTTTATGTCTTTAATTCTTGTTTTCCTGTATTTTCCTTAGTTCTATTATGTCGTACAAGTCTTTTGGACGTCCAGCCTTGATCTTGCTATTAATTAAATCATTAAATGCGATTACCTCGTAAGAGAAGGTTTGACCGTTTATCGTGTTTGTTGCCGTGAGTCTTTGCTCGTAACATTCGGAGAAACTTCTGCCAGGATTAAAGGATGTGATCAATTCAATGTCGATGACTGGACTGATCTTGATAGATATGTTCTGTTGGCCTCGTTTCACGTCCTCTGGGAAATCATCAAATTCGTAACCAAGTTCATTCAAGGCCTCTCGTAAGGCCACGAGGTTTGAAGGTGTCGTGTCTATCCAAAAATCCACATCAGCCGAATGGCGTTGATAACCGTAAAAGTTTACAGCACCCCCACCGACCATTAACATCTCCACGTTGTGCTTTTGGGCTAGGGATATGAACATCCATACATCTTCATCGAAATCGAGACTCATACCTTGCGTTCTAGGATAAAGTTATTACTATGCTTTTCTCGCTTGGTTTGAAACTTGTTAATCTCCACCATTAAACGCAAGAAGAACAGGAACCTCTCGTTAGGGGTTCTCTCCCTAGCTTCTTTGTCTCGTCTAGCTTGGCTTTCAGCCTTTGTTTCAAACCGTATTTCCATGCTTCTCGTGTTGATTACGCGACAAAGTTACTACAAAAAAGTGGAATACGGAAGAATGAAGTAATAGAATTGATTT
>OATI01001405.1_pt1 | contig 10287 bp, 7 predicted proteins | sample 1494981 | NCBI WGS metagenome assembly OATI01 (sample SAMEA2579952, study PRJEB22360) | human gut metagenome
CCGCTTCCTGGGCCCCCGGCCGGCCCCAGCACGGCGCCGGCCGCCGTCAGCCACCAGTTGATGCTGTGGTCCTTGCGGATCTTCTCCGGCTTCGCTTGCGATTGTCCGCTTTGCGCGGCGGCCGGCTTGGTTGCAACAGTTGCGCTAGTCATGATTTCTTCCCCTTACTCTCAGACCTTTTCCTTGCCGCTGAAGAACTTCAGCTGCACGAATGCGAGGATTGCCAGCACGATGAAGAACGTGACCGCGTTCGCCATCTGGTAGGAGTATTCGCCGTTGCCCAGGCCGTTCTGGAAGATCAGGTAGGAGACGGTTTCGGTCTTGGAATCCGGACCGCCCTTGGTCAATGCCATGACCTGGTCGAACGCGCCGAGCGAGTTCTTGAGGCTCAGCACCATGTTGATGGTGAAGAACGGGCCAATCAGCGGGAACGTGATCTGCCAGAAGTTCTGCCAGGCGTTCACGCCGTCGATGGACGCGGCCTCATAGATTTCGTTGTCGATGGTCTGCAGACCCGCCAAGTACAGCAGCGTGGAGTAGGCCACACCCTGCCAGATGGACAGGAACACGATCGGGAACCATGCCAGATCCGGATTGGAGATCATGGATGTGGACAGCCAATCGATGTGCAGCGCCTGGCCGAGGGCCGGCAGCGGGGTCATGAAGATGTACTTGAACACGTAGCCGATGACCAGCACCGACAGGGTGTACGGAATGAAGAAGATGGCTCGGAAGCCGTTCTTGAAGGCGATTTTGGAGTTCAGCAGCACCGCCAGGAACATGCCGAGGATGTTCGTGCCGAGCGTGATCAGAATCGCGATGAAAATCGTGAACAGATACGCGTGGCCGACGCGTGCGTCCTGGAACATCGCGATGTAGTTCTTGAAGCCGATGAACTTGTAATCGCCGTAACCCTGCGAATTGGTGAACGAGTACATCGCGCCCTGCAGGAACGGCAGGTACAGGAAGATGCACACGAGAATCATCGCGGGAATGGTCATCCAGTAGAACGCCGGATCGACCTTGCGCTTGGAGTATTTCGAAACCTTCTTCGGCTTCTTTGCGGCGGCCTTGTCGGCCTTGGCCGAGATATTGCCAGTCATTGTCGTTCCTCCCCTCACCTAAAGTTCCTGGCTTCGATCTTGTCGTATTCCGACTGCATGCTGTTCAGGAATCGTTTAGTATTGCCCGACTGCACCAACGTCTGCAGGAAACCGGCGAGGTTGATGCTTGCCGGCACGTAGTGGTCACAGAAATCAGCCAGCTTGCCGGCCTTGTAGAAGTCGAGCACGCCATTCAACGCTTCATCGCCGACGTACGTATCCTTGTACGGGGTGAACGCAGACTGCTGCTTGGAGTAATCCTGCACGTTCTCCTCGCTCATCAGGAAGTCGACGAATTCGCGAGCCTCGGTGTAATGCTTCGTATGCGCGCCGATCGTCAGCATCACGTCGTCGCCGGCGGTCAGCTGCTGTTCCTTGACGTTGTCGGTGGCCGGCATCTGCGCGAACCGCAGATTGGCGTCCTTGTTGATCAGACGGATCTGCGGAATCGCGTACGTGCCGAGCGGCAGAATCGCGGCCTTGCCGGAAGCGATGTCCTGCGTAGCCTGCTGGTAGGTGACGGCCGGATTCTTCTGCGTGTAGTTCTGGTAAATTTCAATCAGCTTGCCGCTGACGGGCGTCCACAAGTCGGAGAAGGTCTTGCTGCCGTCCTTGAGATACGCGTATTCCGATTCCGGCACCAGCGTCGAATTCAGCGATGCAAGCGGCGCCTGCAACGTCCACGGATCGGCGGTGCTCGCCTCAACCGGCGTGACGCCCTTGGCCTTGAGCCGCTTGAGCAGCGCGATGAATTCGCTCCACGTCTGCGGCGGATTGTCCGGATCCTCGCCGGCCTGCTTCCACACATCGGCGTTGATGATGTAGCCGCTTGCGTTGCCCGCGTACGGAATACCGTACAGACGCTTCTTGGACTTGTCGGTGGTCTGCACGAGGCTCTTCGCGATGTTCACCATGCCCGGATTGAGCTCGTCGACGATCTCGTCGTCGGTGAAATCGTGGAAGACGCCCGCTTCGGCGAGCATGCCGTAATTGATGTCGCCGTTGATGGTGATGACGTCGGGTTCGCGGTTCTTCACCAGTCGCGTGCGCAGATCGGTGGTGGCGTCCGACGAATTGTTGACATTGACTTTGATGTTGGAATGGGTTTTCTCGAATTCACGCGCCTTGGCGGTGAACCAATCCGCCGCCTCGGACTTGAATTGGAAGAAATCCAAGGTGACCGTGCCGGCGGTGCTGTTGCCGCAGCCCGCGAGCCCAACCGTCAGCACAATCGCGCATGCAGCCGTAATAGCACGGCCCGCGATCCGCCTGAAGGTGCCTGTGTTGGCATTGGAATCAGGTTTCATTCTCTCGACTCCTTTGTATTTTCCTTTTTCACGGCAGGCCGGCTTCATTACCAGCCTCCGTTGCTTTTTAATTGTAGAATCGGCTTGTTTTCATTCCCAGTTTCCGCGCGCCCGCACTGTACGGAAATAAAAAACGGTTATTTTGTTATTCTTGGAAAGAAAATAGACGGTAAGGACGGTCCGATATGGCGATTTCCCCGATTCCACACTGGTTTGAAGGCTCGGAGTACACGCATAAGGTTGCGGCCTGCATTATGAAGTACGGTCCGATTTCGCGCATCACGCTGGCACAGATCCTTGGCCTTTCGCAAGGCGCGGTATCGCGCATCACCAGTGATTTGATTTACGCTGGCGTGATCGAAGAGACGCCAATGGCAGCGGGGCATGGCGGCAAGTTACCGAAAGATTTCTTGCGGAAATCGGCACAAAAGTCAATCCAGAAAGAAAATACGGAACGTCGCGGCCGTCCGCAGACCGGACTGCGCATCATCGCCAATGCGCGCACGTTCGTCGGCATGAAAATCAACACCACCCATATCACTGCCGTAACAGTAAACGCGCTTGGGCAGATTGTGACCGGCTGCCATGACCTGCCGCTCGACGACGATTCGCCGGAATCGGTGGTCGACGTTATTCGGCAGCTGACCATGGACTGCGCCGACGAGGCGATAATGGCGGGATTGCCTTCGCCATGCGCGGTCGGCGTCTCGTTGGGCGGACATATCACGGACGATTCGGTGACGACGTTCGCACCGTTCCTGCACTGGTCGAAGCCGGTGGAATTTTCGGCGATGATTCGCAAGGCGACCGGCCTGCCGACCGGCATCTACAACGACATCGACTCATTGGTGGTGGACGCGTGCATGTTCGGCTCGGGCGTCGGATTGAACAGTTTCGCCGTGGTGACGATCGGCATCGGCGTGGGATATTCGCTCACCGTCAACGGCGAGCCGATCGACAATCCCGACAAAAGCTATGGCCTGGTCGGGCATATTCTGGTCGACCCCGACGGGCCGCGCTGCATTTCCGGACATAAAGGTTGCGCGACGTGCCTAACTGACAATTCAATCGCAACAGAATATTCGGAAATGATCGGACATCCGGCGACGTTCGACGAATTTGCGGCCGCAGCGCGCGCCAGCAAAACGCAGGCCACGAATCTGGTGAACCGCACCTGTTTCCGTTTGGGTACATTGATCGCGACCATCGCCAATCTTGCCATGCCCGACAAAATCATGATCGCTGGCGAATCGTCGTTCATTGCGAAACTCGGCATAGACAACCTGCGTAACGGCATCAATATGTATCGGCATAGTCAAGCCGCGCCGGTCGATTTCGAAATCGCCGAGCACGACTGGTCGCTGTGGAGCAAAGCGGCCGCAGCGCAAGCCATTCGCCAGTATGTGGGCTGACTACGCAGACCGATACAGCCGATACATAGGCTGATTACACGATTTGCCGGCGCTGAAGGGGGTCAGTGCCGGCAAATCAAAAATAAATCGGAAGCGAATCAGAAAGTAAACCAGTTACTTCAGACGCGCACCACCTTGAACAGGACGGCTTGCGCCGGATGAATTGCCGGCGGACGGATGCCGTAGGTGGCGAGCGCGCGGCCGGTCATCTTCACACCGTCGGCGGTCCACCAGCCGAGCGGGCTCTGGCCGTTGCCGATGTCCTGCTTGGCCAGGTCGAGGCTCACGTCGAGCGGGGACACCTCGTATACGGCGTCCGGATCGAGGCCGGGCAGCTTCACGGGAGCGGCCGGGTAGGTCTGCGAGGTGGTCAGCTGGGTGAAACGGTAGATCGCGGCGGCCTTGTTCGGCATCACGCAACCGTCCACACGCACGGCGGGGTCGGCCGCGTCGGAATGCACGACGGTGTCGACGGCGAACCATTCGCGGTGCTTCTTGAATTCGGCGGTCCATTCGGCGAGCTTGTCGATGTCCTCCTGCGGTTCCTTGAGCAGGTTCCATTCGATGCCCATGTGGCCGAAGAAGGCCATGGCCATGCGCATTTCCTGCGATGTGGCGCGGTGCGTGGAATGCGCCGGGGAGGCGCCCACGTGCTCGCCGATCATTTCCGGCGGCACCAGCAGCGACGTGTAGCGCTGGATGTCGGCACGTTCCACCGGGTCGACGCAGTCAGACGCCCAAACGCGATCGGCTACTTCAAGAATGCCCAAATCGATACGGCCGCCGCCGGAGGAGCAGCTTTCGATTTCCAGGCCGGGGTGCGCTGCCTTCAGATCGGTGAAGATGCGGTATACGGCGAGCGTCTGCGCGTGCGCTGCCGGACGGCCGGTCAGCGGCGAGACTTCTTCGGTAACGAGCTTGTTGTGGTCCCACTTGATGTAGTCGATGCCCAGCTCGCTGACGAGCTTGTCCATCGCACCGTAAATATAGTCGTACGCGTCCGGGTTGGTCAGGTCGACGACCTGCTGGGTGCGGCCCTGCATCGGCAGACGGTTGGCGGTGGGCTTCAGCACCCAGTCCGGGTGGGCGCGGAACATATCGGAGTCCGGGTTGACCATTTCCGGTTCGAACCACAGGCCGAACTCCATGCCTTTGCCGTGCACGTAGTCGGCGAGCGCCTTGAGGGACTTGTCCCCATCGGGCCAAACGTCCTGTGAGATCTGCCAATCGCCCAGACCGGCGGTGTCGTCTCGGCGGGCACCGAACCAGCCATCATCCACGACGAAGCGTTCCACGCCGCTTTCCACGGCCTTGTCTGCGAGCGCGGTCAGGGTGTCGTAATCGTGGTTGAAGTAGACGGCTTCCCATGTGTTGAGGATGACCGGACGCGGTTTGGGCGCGATGCCATGGTCCACGAGCCAGTCGCGGTGCACGCGGCGGATGTAACCGTGGAAGCGTGAGGCGACTTCGTTGAGCCCCTCGCCGTAAGAGCCGACGAGCCATGGCGTGGTGTAGCTTTCACCGTGTTCCAGACCGACTTCGCCGCCGAAGAGCACTTCGCCGCCACCGATCACGCCAGTGGTGTAGGGCAGTCGTTCCGCGGACAGCACGCTGTTGCCGCTCCATGCCACGTGCGCGGAGTAGACGTTGCCGTGGGTGAAACCGAAGCCGTGTTCGCCAACGCTGAGCAGCAGGGTGGCGTCGAAGTCGGGGCGGCCGATCATGGAGGATTTGGCGAAGCGCCCTATGGTGAAGTCCTGGCGCTGTGGGGAACGCTCACGCAGATGGTGACCGGTGGTGGTGAGGATCTCGTTGGCGTCGGCGGGCACGCTGAATGCAAGTTCGATCTTGCCGATCTCGAGTCGTCCCTCGCCGGTGTTCGTCACCTCCGCATGCTGGCGGATGAGGCCGGTTTCATCGAGCTCACAGGTCCACGTAAGTTTCACGCATTGTTCCACGTCCTCGGCAGTGACGGTGACGGTAGGCGTCTGCTTGGGCTCGGAGGCCACGCTCCAGCTGGGGTAGCCGTCTTTTTCGGCCATGGTGTAGGTTTTGCCGGCGGCCACGGTTTCGGCTTTGATGTCGGTGACCTGGAACTTGCAGAACAGTTCCACGCCGTCACGGCGCACGTCGAAACGGTCAGAGCCGGACCACGCTTCGGACTGTGTCGGCAGCACGCTCGGCCATGCGGTGTAGTCGAGGGCTCCGGAAACACGCTGCGGAGCGAGCGCGTCGAACGTGTTGATCACGGTTTCCGGTGCGGTGAGCGGGCAACCCCAATGCACGAATCTCGGCAAATCGCTGCCGGGGAACACCAGAGCAAAAGCTGCGGCGGCAGCCGGCTGCTCGGCATACACGGCGGTAAGGGGTGTGCCGTTGGAAGCGGTGCCGTGGAAAGTCTGAATGAGCGTCATTGCAGCATCCTTTTCTTGCGATTCTTGGTTGGTATGACGCTTTGATGATACTGCATACCGCTTTTCTTCCCATCGCCCTGCGTGTTTGTTTCTTTCGGAAAGTAATTAGCGTCGGCGCGCGAAGAAATCGGTCATCAATCGCCCGCATTCCGCTTCGCGCACACCGCCAATCACTTCCGGTACAAGTCCGACGTGCGGATCGCGGGGAATATCCCATACCGAACCGCATGCACCCAACTTGGCATCCCACGCACCGAACACAATACGTCCGATATGCGTCTGCAGACAGGCACCGGCGCACATAGGGCACGGCTCCAACGTAACGACAAGCGTGCAATCAGCGAGATTCCAAGTGTCAAGCGAGGCGGCCGCTTCAGCCATCGCCTTGACTTCGGCGTGGGCAAGCGGATCGGCATACGTCTCACGCAGGTTCCGCCCGCGGCCAATCACTCGGCCGTCAGCGGCAAGCACGACGGCACCGACCGGCACCTCGCCATCCGCGGCGGCTTCGCGGGCCAGCGCGATCGCCGGTTCCATATCATCGTCCCATCGCATACGCCACAGTGTAGCGGCGGCCATACGACCGCTCCGCACGACTGGTCCGCACGTCCCGACCTGCATGCCCGACCTGCGCGCCCAACCGAAGCGGCACGAACGTCAGCCCATGGCGAAACACGCTCATAACCGCCTCTTGGTAGGCTGGAAAAGGTTGGAAATACGCGCAAAGGAGGCACGTTGGCGGTATTCGAGTTGATTCTATGCATCATCGCTGCCGTCGTACTGTCCTCGTTCCTGAGCCGATTCATACCCAAGGTCTCCACGCCGCTCGTGCAGATCGCGTTGGGCGCGCTGGCATCACAGCTGCCGTTCTTTCCGGACGTGACGCTCAGCCCTGAACTGTTCATGGTGCTGTTCATCGCGCCGCTGCTGTATTTGGAAGCGCACGAAATCGATAAATCGGAACTGATCAAATCGGTGAAACTGTCATTGTCATTGGCAATCGGTTTGGCGATCGCGACGATGGCGGCGGTTGGTTTCGCGTTGCATGCCGTATGGCCGGCGATTCCGCTTGCAGCGGCTTTGGCGCTCGGTGCCGCGCTTGGGCCGACGGATGCGGTCGCGGTGTCGTCGCTCGGCAGGGAAGCGGCGCTGACGCAACGGCAGACGAGCGTGCTGAAAGGCGAATCGCTGTTCAACGACGCGTCCGGCATCGTCGGCTTCCAGTTCGCCATCGCGGCGGCCGTCAGCGGCGTATTCGAAGTGGGCGAATCGGCCATGCAATTCGTGGCGTCCTTCTTCGGCGGCGCATTCTTCGGCATCGTCGTGGGCATGGTGGCTGACGTGGTGTTCGAAACGATGCGTTCCCTCGGCTGGGAAACGATGACCACACGTATTCTGATGGAGCTGTTCCTGCCGTTCATCCTGTATTTGGGCGCGGAGGCGGTGCACGTTTCCGGCATTCTTTCGGTGGTGGCCGCCGGCCTGCTTATCCGCTTCGACCGCACCGGCATCGGCCCGAATGTGGCACGTACGAATATCGTCTCATCCAGCGTATGGGGGGTGCTGTCGTTCTCGCTGAACGGCACCGTGTTCATTCTGCTCGGCATGCTGCTGCCAAGCGCGATGACCACCAGCTGGGACGATCCGCACGTCAGCAATTGGCTGCTGCTCACTGCGATTCTCGTGGTTTCCGCAGTGGTGATCGTCATGCGCTTCCTGTGGATTTCGCTGATGCTGCGATTGGCGCGCGACACCACCACCGGCAAGCGGCGCAAGATGACGGCGAAACGCTGGCGGTCCGCCGCGGTGATGACGTTCGGTGGACCGAAGGGCACCATCACGCTGTCTCTGATGTTCACCATTCCGTACACGCTTGCGGCAGGCGCGAATTTCCCGATGCGTAACGAGCTGATCTTCATCGCCGGCGGTGTGATAGTAGTGACGTTGCTGCTGGCGAATTTCCTGCTGCCGTTGCTCGCGCCGAATCGCAATAAAGACAATTCGACGGAAATGACGGAAATCACCATCGAAGTGCTGCGCCGGACCGTCGAGGAACTGTCGGGACGCGTCACGCAGGAAAATCGACGTGCGGTGCTCATGATCATCGATTCGTATACGAAACGTATTACACGGCTGAAGCAACGCACCGGCGAAATCGATCCGCAAGGGTACATGAGACTGCAGATCGATGCGCTCAATTGGGAGAAGGAATACGTCAAGAATCGACTGGCGGGCGTGCGCGCTGCGATCAAGGCGAATCCGACCGGGAACCGCGCCGCGAACGATCTGGAAGCCGAAGCTTGCGAGCGCCTGCTCGACCAGATCATGAGCTCGTTGCGTCACATCGAAACGGAGCATAATTCCGGTCGTACGATCTGGCGATTGAAGGGCCGTCTGCGCGCATTGCAGCGTCGTACAGGTACGCTGGTGAGACGCGTGAACAGCCGCATCCGGCGCACGACCCCGCTGTTCAGCGACGATGAGCTGTTCGCGCATACGCGTGTGGTGCAGGTGGATGCGATCGAACATGTGATCGACCGACTGTATGAGGAGATGGGCGGCGACACGTACAACACCGAGCACTGCTCCGGCCTGCTGTTGGACTACCGACGCAGCGAATCCGCGTTGAGGGCGCGTCCGAATATGGGCATCAGCGCCGAAGCGCAGGAACAGGCCGAGGAGGTCAAGCGTGAAAGCTACGGCATCGAGCTGGGCGTGATCCAGGACATGTATGAGGCCGGCGACATCACGCGTGCGCAAAGCAAGCAGCTGCGACGCAACGTGTATGTGATGAGCGTGGATGCGGACGCGCAGATCTGACGTTTTTTCGATTTCCGGCGTTCGGATCGCGTGGCGACGGACGATTGCGCAATGGCGGACGATCGGCTGGAATCGCATCCAGCCGAAATCGTGTTCGTCGGGAACTGTGCCAAATTGCGCCTGAACGAAATCGCCATCGGATTTTCAGGAAGTTTTCAGAAAACACCAGACATGTGCTCAGCATCGAATGGTTATATATGAACTGTCAGCACAACGAGCCGACCAGGAACACAAGAGTTCCCGACAATTGAACCCTTTCTTCTTCTCTCTCCTTTCTCTCCCCGGTGGCCGATCCCACCGGGGTCTTCTTTTTTCACGACCACCTTCTCACGCTATCGACGCACGCTATATTGGGAAGGTATGAGCGACGCAATCGAACATGAAATTCCGCAAACCGCAGACAACAGCAACAAAACGGAGCTGATCGGACGCGAATCGGATGTGGTGCCGGGCCGTTTCGGCGAACCGCTGCAGGTGACGCACGTCCAGTATTCGCGCGGCGGCGGCAACGCGACACCGAAACGGCCGCTGTTCCTGTGCCTGCATGGCTGGGGATCGAATGAGGCTGACCTTGCCGATATGATGCGATACATCGCACCATACAACGATTACGCTTCACTGCGCGCGCCGCTGACGCTGCAGGCGGCCGGCACGTTCACTCCAGGCGCGTACTCCTGGTTCCATGATTGCGTGCCGTCCGGCGAAGACCTCGACCGCGACGCGTTCGCCGCATCCATGGCTATCGACGATTGGGTGTCGCAGAACGTTCCCGAAGACCGTGCCGTCGTGCCGATCGGCTTTTCCCAAGGTGGCTTGCTGGCGATCCATCTGCTGCGCATGCATCCGGAACGCTACCGTGCGTCGATTTCATTGTCCGGATTCCTTGCGCCTGGGCTCGTCCGCGGCACCGCGCCTGCCGACGACCGTATCGCGCCGCTCAATATTCCCACGTTCTTCGGTTACGGCAACAGCGATACGGTGATCGCCAAGCCGGAGCTTTTCGCCATGAGCGCCTGGCTGGACGAGCACACGTTCCTCACCGCGAAAAGCTACCGTGGGCTCGACCACTCCGTCAGCCTCGACGAGTTCAGCGACCTACGCGGATGGCTCGCCGTGCATGACATCGCGCCGGGGATTCTGTGATGCATCAGTCAGTGATATCGGCCTTGTAGAAGTTCACGTAGGAGCGGCTCCCGGGGGGGGCCGGCCGGGCCCGGGGGGAGGCAAGAGT
>OATI01001438.1_pt1 | contig 9998 bp, 8 predicted proteins | sample 1494981 | NCBI WGS metagenome assembly OATI01 (sample SAMEA2579952, study PRJEB22360) | human gut metagenome
TTCATTGGAATTACTTTCCAATGAACGCCTTCCTCGCCATTTCATATACTGCCGGCATGGTGTGCTCAAATCTCAGGAAAAACCGCATCCTGGGCGTAAGCTCTTTATAATACCTGCGGTATTGGGGATTGAATATCTCCTCAAACTGCTTGGTGTTTACCATTGTCTGGTAATAGGTCCTGCGGGCAGCGCTCTCTGCCGCCTCCTTAAACCTCCCTCCTGTGGCCCTGTCAAACTGCTCATAGGTGCGCCTCATGCGGTCACAGTAAGCCCTCTGCTTACCCTGGTAATCCCCGTTCTTTCCCTCCACGGTCCAGGAACCTGCCACGCCTACCCGGTAGGCGCTCATGGCCTCGTCAAAGTAATAGCCGTATCCGTTTGCAGCCGCAATCAGCTGGATGGGCGTATCCCCCACGGGACAGTCCACATAGTAATCAGGCAGATCCCCCACCAGACGGGCCGGAAATGCCATGGAAGACATGGCGTAGCCCGAAGGCTTGTCAATGATTTCCTCCGGAGACAGGACGCGGCTCTTTCTGTACGGCCTCATCTGGCCCTCTGTCAGCGCCTTTCCCACCAAATCTATGTTGGCGCTGTGAATACACAGGGTGCAGTCCGGGTGGGTTTCCATGTAATCCACCTGCTTCTGAAGCTTATCCGGGGACAGGAAATAGTCGTCACCGTCACACATGAAAATGTACTTTCCTCTGGCCCTGGGAAAATTAAAGGCCCCGCTGATATTGTCGATCCCCTGTGAATACTGGTTTTCTGTCTGTATCAGCGGCTTCACCTTTTCCGGATACCTGGCCGCATATTCCCGTATAATATCGCTGGTGCCGTCCGTGGATGCATCGTCGTGGACCAGTATCTCAAACGCAAAATCTGTTTTCTGCATCAGAAAGCTGTCCAGGGCTGTTCTGATATAATTCACATGATTAAATGTAACACAGTTGATGCTGGCCATTATAGTTGTATCTGCGGTTTGCGGCCCGGCGCCGCCTTGCACTTTGTCGCTCATATCCTGTCACACCTCCCTACCGCTCCACCTTGGTAATATATTCCTCATATTTCCTGGCAATATACATGCCTGTGACACTGCCGTCACGCTCTATTTCCTTTCCCTCAAAACAGCGCAGATGGTTTGTCACACAGTCATATCCCGCCAGACAGGAAAACTCCACGCCGCCGGAAAATCTGGGATTGCACTCCAGCATGTGGTAAACGCCGTCCCGGTCCTCTATAAATTCCATGTTCACGCATCCCCTGATTCCCAACAGCCCGGCAATGGCCCGGCAACGTTCCTCCAGCTGGCGGTTTCTGAATACCAGCACAGAGGTTCCTGCTCCGTTTGGAGTCCGCAAAAGCTCCCTGCGGCAGATAGCTGCGCATGTGCCCTGCTCAGGGCTTCGCACCACGTCCACCGTGACCACGTTTCCCTTTATCATGGGCTGGACGATATAATCTGCCGGATCTGTTTCCCCCAGAACCCCCTCCATCTCGCGGCGGGATCCCACCATCTTAAGGCCCTGGCTGCTTCTTCCATTATAGGGCTTGCACACAGCCGGATACCTGATTTCATCCGGGTCCGCGTCCCCCAGGCGCAGAGTGGGAATCACGGTTCCCCCCATATGCTCTTCCAGATAGCGGTACAGCTCCATCTTGTCACGGCACAGGCCGATGCAGGCCTTGTCCGACATGCATAAGGTTACATTTATTTCACTGAATTCGTCCCGGTGAAGATTGAACACATCAATCTCCGCGTCCGTCAGGGGAATGACGGCCTCCGCCCCTTCCTTCCGGCAAAGGGACATCATGGTCCCTATATAATGGTCCGTATCCGTTGCATAGGGAACCTGATAAAACGCCTCCACGTTCCCCGCGTCCGCAATCCATTCCCTGGGATACACATCGCAGCCTATGACCCGGATTCCATTCTCCCTGCATTTCTTAATGACGATATCAGCCGAAAAAGACCCTATGGCTGTAACAATCACTGTCCTCATTTTACGTTCCTCCTGTTTACTTTCTTCCGTGCAGCCTGTCCATTGCCAGGCCCCTGATATACCGGAACACTTCCAGCCCCAAAACCCAGGATGCCAGCATATACGCAACCGCGCCAAAGAGAATCTGCATTCCCAGGCCCAGCCATCCCGCGGGAACATATCTCCCCGCGGCCATGACAGCCGCTGCCATGAGGATTGAGACTGCCACCGACGGAATGATATCCTTCCACTGCTCCAATATGCTGTAGTTAAGCAGGCGTTTATTGGGCCATGCGTTGATGAAGGTGCACAGGAAATCCGCGGCCGCCTTAAGTGCCACCAGCACCAGAGGATTATAGCGTATGCCTACTACCAGCACCGCCAGGCCCACCATCTTTTTGACAATTTCCAATTTTAGGAATATATCGCTGCGCCCCATTGCATTCAGCGCCTGAAGGTTGGCAATGTGAATGGGCCAGAAAGAATAGGCAATGCACATGATTTGCAGAAACGGAACACAGGGCAGCCATTTTTCTCCCAGCAGCAGCAGCACCATGGGCCGGGCCACGGCTATGAGACCTGCCATCATGGGCAGCACCAGATAGGAGCTGACGGTGATAGCCCTTCGCAGCATGGACTTTACACGCTCCGGCTCGTCCTGGCTGGCTGACAGCACAGGCAGCATAACGGACTGGATGGCGGCTCCCAGGTTGCTGACAATCAGTTTGGGAAACTGCTCTCCGCGGTTGTAGTTTCCCAGCATGGATTCATTGTAAATCCTTCCTATCACCAATCCGTATATATTGTTATAAACCGTATCCAGAAGGGAGGCGCACAGCAGCTTCCATCCAAAGGCAAACATGGTCTTAATCCGCAGAATACTGAACAAAAGGCGGGGTTTCCAGCTGATGCTCATAAACAGAATCAGCATGTAGAAAAAGTAGTATGCAATCTGCTGCCATACCAGGGCCCATACCCCCAGTCCCCTGTAGGCCAGGAAAATGCTGATTGCACCCGATATCATGGATGCCGCAAAGGAGGATATGAACAGGCCCTTAAACGCCATATTTCTGGACACATAGGCATTCTGTATGGAGATTACCCCTCCCGGAAACAGGACCACGGCCAGCACCCGCACAAGGGCAGTCATCTCCTGGTTATTGTAAAAGTATGCGATGCCGGGCGCTGAAAGATACAATACCAGGTAGATGACTGCGGATACAGCCATGCTAAAGAAGAAAACCGAAGAAAAATCCGTGTCATCTACCTTCCGCTTCTGAATCAGCGCGGTGCTGAAGCCATTTTGCACCAGTACATTGGCAATGGTGACAAATATGAGAATCACGCCTACCACACCGTATTCTTCCGGCGAGAGCAGACGCGCCAGTATGATGGAAACCAGGAACTGGACGCCCTGGGCACCTCCATTTTCCATTAATTTCCAAAACAGGCCGTTTAAGACCTTTGTGGTTGTCTGTTTTTCGTTCAATGCCTGTTTTCCTTCCTTTCTTCCTGGAACCGCGGACAGACCGATGCCTCAAGGTACACCCCGAAACAGGCTTTTGGTCAGTCCCCAATGAACAGCATCTGCCCCAGTGTACGCACAAGGGTGTTTTTGGTAAAGCCGTACTTCACCATAAGTCCCATTTTTTCCAGCCGCCCGCAGCGCGGCAGTCTTATGAACGCCTCCAGCGTTTCCTGCTGTTCCCGGTTCAGACAGCTGCCAAACATTTGGTAAAAGCAATCCGCCTGACCAAACATCTTCCTGTAATTCTCCCTGGCGCTGCTTCCGTCCTTTACCCGGTCCCTGACAGACTCCAGGTTGTCTCCCTTCTCAGCTCCCAGGGTGTTGCCGCCATGCTGCCTGTAATAGTACAGGGGCCGCTCCACCCATCCTATCTCTCCAAAGCAGGACGCGATAAGGGCCAGCCATGCATCGTGCATAAGACAGACCCCGGGAATTTCCTTTAGATACGGCAGCATACCGCGGCTGAGCATGACGGCGCCTCCGGTCACATTGTTCTGTACCAGAAGCTGGGGCAGGCGGGTGCGTTCCGGGGAAATCTTCTGATATCGGAAGAAGCTGTCCGCTATGGGCCGCAGCTCCTCATCCGTCACGGTCAGGTCTGAATGCACCAAAAGGGGCAGCCTGCTATGGCCTGGTTCTCCTTCCATCTCTTTCATCTTATCTGACAGCATCCGCGCCTTTTGAGGCAGCCAGACATCGTCCTGGTCGCTCAGCATAAAATAATCCGCCCTGGCCAGAGGCCCCAGACGCGCCAGCTGGTTTTCCGTCACCTCATACTCTGAAAGCAGGCTCAAAGGCCCGGGCAGCGCCTCCGTATCATGGTCTGCATCCGGATTATGGTCTGCATCCGCCATCAGCTTAAGGAGCTTCAGGAAATGGGCAGCCGCTCCCCCGGAAGGCTTTCTCCTGAAAAGCACCAGTATCCTGTCCCGGTGTCTTTCCTCATATTCCTTCAGCAATTCCCCGGAGCCGTCCGCGGAACAGTCATCCGACACCAGGATATGGATGTCCTTCTCATCCTGTGCCAGTATGGAATCCAGCTGCTGCTTTATATATCTGCTTCCGTTATAAGAAGCCACCAGTACCGTAATCATTTTGAACGTTTCTTCCTTCCATTCATCCATGGCAGCCGTGTCTCAATCAGCCGCACCACGCCCGGCTCCACCGCCAGCACCAGGGCAAGAAGCAAGATATCCCAGGGCGTACTGCCTAAAACTCCCGGATACATCATTCTGCCTGCCGCCACCTTAAAAAATGCAATAACAGGAACCAGATGGGTACACATAACGGTTAGGGAATGTGTTCCGTAATATGTAAAGAAGGGCACAAGAACCCGGCCGAAAACCGGCCATTCCTTCCAGCTGCCGCCGCAGGCGGACACCCGCTCCCCAAACATCAGGATGGTGACTGAGGAAAACCAGGCTGTCAGAATCCAGGACACCGGATTTTCCATGGTCAGGAAATTAAAGTCGCACCCCGGAATCAAAACCGTAAGGGCGATGCCGGAACACATGAGCAGAAACGCAGCCGCCAAACCGGCCCTGCCTTTTAAGTACAGGGAAGCCTTCTGCCACGCATCACGGGCAAACACGCCCCCCAGAGCCAGCAGGAAGCCTACCAGGCCCTTGATATACACCATGAACGGCAGATGTATGACGCGCCACAACGTGGTGTCCTGCCTGGAACCATTGATATAGAGGATGAGGAACACGCTGGCCGCTCCGGCCAGACAGGCCCCAATTCTCATTTTCCTGCGGCTGCCGTATATCATATTCAGCAGCAGCTCCGCTATGAAGATGCTGGGCAGAAACCACAGTGTCTCTAACCCCACCAGTGTTCCTGTATAATATATGTCGGACATGAGTACCAGGAAGGTATACCGCTGAGGCCACACCAGGAATATCCGTGAGAAAATAAACAGCACGCTGTAGCACACATACGGAATTCCCAGGGATATAAGTCTCTTTCCTGCCATCTCCCGGCTGGATATGCCTGTCCTTCCCTTCCCGTAACGGAGCGCATACCGCCACCCTGTATAGACATAAAAAACAGCCAGCATAAAGAAGCCGTACCAGTCAGAGAGAATGCCCAGGCTGGTCTCCACCAGACAATGGCTGGCTACCACTGATATTCTTTGCCACATCCAGATAGACCTGGCGGTCCTGTGTCTTAGTCATCTGCCGTATATCCTTCCTGTCCTTTATCCTGTCTTATCCGAAAATCTCCTCTGCCTTGTTCATGGCAGACTCGATTACCTTGTCCATATCGTAGTACTTATATTCTCCCAGACGGCCGCCAAACAGTACATGGGATTCGGCCCCCGCCAGTTCCTCATACTTCTGGTACAGCTCCTGGTTCTTCTGGTCATTCACCGGATAGTAGGGTTCCATGCCCTCCTGCCAGCTCACCGGATACTCCCTGGTAATCACTGTCTTTGGCTGTGTGCCGAACTCAAAATGCTTGTGCTCAATTATCCTGGTATAGGGCGTCTCCCGGTCCGTATAATTCACCACCGCCACTCCCTGGTGGTTCTCCTGGTCCAGCAACTGGGACTCAAAGCGCAGGCTGCGGTACTCCAGCCTGCCGAACCGATAGCCGTAAAAGGCGTCAATGGTGCCCGTGTATACCACGGTCTCCCCCAGGCTGTCATAGTGTTCCCTGTGTTCCAGGTAATCCACTGAAGTCTCTATATCACAGCCCTCAAACAGCTTCCTCACTATGACATTATATCCCCCTACGGGAATCCCCTGATAGGGGTCATTGAAATAATTGTTGTCATAGATATACCGCACAGGTATACGTTTGATGATAAAGGCCGGAAGCTCCCTGCAATCCCTGCCCCACTGCTTTTCCGTATACCCTTTTATTAATTTTTCGTACAATTCCCTTCCCACCAGACGAATGGCCTGTTCCTCCAGGTTTTTTGGCTCACCTGTAATCTCCGCCCTCTGCTTCTCGATGATAGCCTTAGCCTCATCCGGTGTGGATATACCCCACATGCGGCTGAAGGTATTCATGTTAAAGGGCATGTTGTACATCTGGCCCTTATAATTAGCCACCGGGCTGTTGGTGTAGCGGTTGAACTCCGCCAGGGAATTCACGAATTCCCATACCTTCCTGTTGCCCGTATGGAAGATGTGGGCGCCGTACTTGTGCACATGAATGCCCTCCACGTCCTCGCAGTACACGTTTCCGCCTATGTGGTTCCTCTTCTCCACCACCAGACAGCGCTTTTTGTTCTTTCTGGCGTACCAGGCAAACACACCTGCATACAGACCGCTTCCCACCAATATATAATCGTATTTTTTCATATCCGGATACGCTCCTTTGCTTCTCGCTCTCTTTGCTTTCACAATTGTACTATGTTTCACCGGAAATGTAAATGGATTATGTCCCCTGCCTTTGCCGCATCCCCGGCAAAGGCAGGGGCTGTCAGGGCAATAACGGGAATGGTCCGGGCCTGGGGACGGCTGCCGGATACGCTGATTTTCTCAAGGCAGTCCCTTACGCTCTCCCGCAGCTTAACCTCCTGCCTGGCGTCAATGTTTCGCCCTGTTATCAGAATCCTCCCCTATATATCCATATTCCGCAAGCCGTTCCATTTTGTTCCTGAATTCCGGTCTGATGCAGGACCGTGAATATTCTCGGAGAAATTCCCTGAAATCCGTATATCCCGTCAGATTATCCCTGAAATCCTCCACTGCCTTGATTATCTTATAGGAGCCGTCCCTCACATGTATACCCTGCATTCATAAGGCCTCAGCCGTTCCAGTACCTGTCCGCACTCCTCCCCGGTGTAGTTGCCAATCAGCAGCCTGCGGCCGTCAAGCTCCAGTCTTTCTCCCAAATCAGCCTCAGAAGCCTTCATGTTGGCCAAAACCACAAGCTCCTGCCCCCGGTATGTGCGCCTGTACGCCAGCACCTGAGGATGTTCCCTGTATATGAATTCAATCTCCCCTTCTGATATGACTTTATATTCTTTCCTCAGGGCAATCAGCCTTTTGTAATAATTCAATATAGAGCCGGAATCACCTGCCTCTGCCTGCGCGTTGATATAAGAATGGTTCTCCGGTATGTCAATCCACGGCTCCCCCTGTGTAAATCCGGCGTACCGGCTGCCGTCCCACTGCATAGGCGTACGGCCGTTATCCCTGGAACGGGCGGCCAGCACCTTTAAGGCTTCCTCCCCGGTGATTCCCTGCTCTGTCAGGATACGGTAATAGTTAATGCTTTCAACGTCCCGGTACCGGGAAATATCCCCGTAATAAGGATTAGTCATTCCCAGCTCCTCCCCCTGGTACACATAAGGCGTCCCGCGGAACATGTGGATGACCGTTGCCAGCATTTTAGCGGATTCCTTCCAGTATTGTCCTTCATCCCCAAACCGCGATATGGCTCTGGGCTGGTCGTGGTTGCACCAGAACACGGCATTCCAGCCATTCTCCCGCTCCATCCCCTCCTGCCACTCCATGAACAGCTGTTTAAGCCGGAGCAAGTCAGGCTCCATCAGTTTCCACTTATCCCCGTCCCTGTAATCCACCTTCAGGTGATGGAAGTTAAAGCACATGGACAACTCGCGGTCTTCCGGCCTGCTGTAGCGGATACAGTTATCCAGGGTGGTGGAGGACATTTCTCCCACGGTCACCATGTCCTCTATGCCCGTATCCCGCACCAACTCCCGGAGATACTCATGTACCCTTGGCCCGTCGGTATAAAAGCGGCGCCCATCCCCTTTGTCATCATCCACAAATACATCCGGTTTGGATATCAGGTTCACCACGTCGAACCGGAATCCCTTCACGCCCTTTGCCTTCCAGAACCGGATGACCTCCTTAAGCTCCCCCCGCACCCTGGGATTATCCCAGTTTAAATCGGCCTGGCTTACATCGAACAGGTGAAGGTACCATTTTTTCAGGCGGGGTACATACTCCCAGGCATTTCCCCCGAATTTGGACTGCCAGTTGGTGGGGGGCGTGTCCGGGCTCCCTTCCCTGAAGATATAATAATCCATATACTCCGGATTGCCCTCAAGCGCCTTCTTAAACCAGCGGTGTTCCGTGGATGTATGGTTAAATACCATATCAAACATGCATCCCATTCCCCTCACATCCGCTTCCCGAATCAGTTCCTCCACATCCTCCATGGTGCCGAATACAGGGTCCACAGCCCGATAGTCAGCCACATCGTACCCGTTATCATTGAGAGGGGAGCAAAAAAATGGTGTCAGCCAAATATAGTCAATCCCCAGTTCCTTTAAGTAGTCCAGCCTGCTTATGACTCCGCGTATGTCGCCCAGACCGTTTCCCGTTGTATCCTGAAAGGACTTGGTATAAATCTGGTAAACCGTACTGTCCTTAAAATGCCCCATAAATGATTCCTCCTTCATCTCCGCGCCGTTATATGACTCCATCTATCCTGGCCACCGCATCTGCCGAAGCCCTGACTCTTTGTCCGGTCTGCCAGCTTATATCTCCTGAATTTCCGGGATTGGTAAGAACCATGATGACCATGTCACTGTGTCCTGCCCCGGCAATCTTATCCCGGTCAAATGCGATAAGTTTCTCACCGGCCCTGGCTCTCCTGCCTGCCGTCCTGGCTGCCGCCTATCCCTTTCTTCCTTCCGATGGCATAGGTCAGGCAGAAGGGAATCAGGATCACCAGTCCCATGGCTGCTGCGAAGAGTCCCATGTACTGGGGCTGGATGGACAGGATGCCCGGTATGCCTCCCACACCGATGGCATTGGCCTTGATTCCGCTTACAACAGACAAAACTGCGCCCACCGCCGATCCGGTCATTCCGCAGATAAATGGAAAGCCGTATTTCAGGTTCACACCGAACATGGCTGGTTCTGTTACACCCAGGTAACAGGAGATGCAGGCGGGTACGGATACTTCCTTTGCCTTGGCGTCATTCTTCTGGAGAAGAATCATGGCCAGTACAGCGGATCCCTGGGCGATATTGGACAGGGCAATCATGGGCCACAGGGTGGTGCCTCCAAAATCAGCTATCAGCTGAAGGTCAATGGCATTGCTCATATGATGAAGTCCCGTGATTACAAGTGGCGCGTAGAAGAATCCAAAGATACCGGCAAACACTCCCTTAAAGGGGGATGTCAGGCCTGTGTTCACACAATCTGAAATCACGGCGCCAATCTTCCAGCCAATGGGTCCCAGGATACCGTGAGCCACTGCCACTGATATCATCAGGGAACAGAAGGGAACCACAATCATGGAAATCATGGCAGGACATATTTTTCTGAAGAACCGCTCCAGATACACCAGGGTAAAGCCGGCCAGCACAGCAGGAAGCACCTGGGCCTGATATCCAATCATATCCACCTGGAAGAGTCCGAAATTCCACTTTGGTATCTCCGCCGCCGCCGTGGCGGCGACACTGTACGCATTCAGCAGCTGGGGCGATACCAGAGTGATTCCCAGAACGATTCCCAGGGCCTGGGTGGTTCCCATCTTCTTGGTAATGGACCAGA
>OATI01001439.1_pt1 | contig 9996 bp, 9 predicted proteins | sample 1494981 | NCBI WGS metagenome assembly OATI01 (sample SAMEA2579952, study PRJEB22360) | human gut metagenome
TTTCACAGCCGCCGCAGCAATGAGCGAAAGGCCCATAAAAAGCGCACAGGCAAAGTAGGGCATGCCCGCCGTAAAAGCAGCGGGGGCGTTTGCGGGAAACATCAGTAACGGCGTGCCGATTGCGGGCGCCACGGCCCCCGTGAGGGAATTGAGTGAACTCACGGCGCCGATCGTTGTGCCCTGATGTTCCGGCGCGGTTCTGCGGCTGATATCCCCGGTGATCATGGGGCCTGCGGCGCCTGAGACCGCGTACAGGCAGCAAAAAAGCGCCGCCACAAAGCCGTTACCGGTGAGTGCCACCACGGCCAAGGCTGCGGTCCCTGTGGCAAGCGCCGTAAAAACGATTTTGCGGGGTGTGAGCCGGATCACAAGGCGCGGCAGGAGCCACCCCTGCACAAAGGAGATGCTCAACCCAAGAGCAAAGACCGAAAGGCCGATTAATAACGGCGTAAAGCCGTAGCGGTACTCGGTGTAAAGCGCCCACGTGCACTGCAAGACGCCGGTCGCAAGGCTTGAAAGCGTGAGAACGGTGACAAGAAGCCGGTTTTGCGGCATCCGGATTAAGGCCCAGACCGCCGCAAAGGGGTTGTTGCGTTTAAGGGAGAGAGGTGCCGTGTCGCGGGTTTTAAGGGATTCCGGCAGGACAAAGGCGCCGTAAAGGAAGTTGGCAAGGCAAATCACGGCCGCGCACATAAAGGGAAAGCGCACATCAAACTGTCCGAGTACGCCCCCGAGAGCGGGCCCCAGCACAAAGCCGATACCGAAAACCGCACCGATTTTCCCAAAGCCTGAAAAGCGCTGAACGCCCACTGTGACGTCGGCGATATAGGCCTGCGCGACCGTCATATTGGCGGAGAGCATCCCGCCCAAAATGCGGCTTCCTAAAATAAACCAGAGCGACGTGGAAAACGCGGGCACCGCAAACATGAGCCCGAGCCCCAGAATGCCGCCCAAGAGCACAGGGCGCCTTCCGATGCGGTCTGAAAGGGCTCCGAGTAACGGTGCACTTAAAAACTGCATCACGCCGTAACTCAACATAATCGCGCCGTACCACGTCGTCTGCAGATCGCGTGTGACGGCAAGCTCTCCGATTAACCGCGGCAGCACCGGCACAATAAGGCCGATACCGAGGGCATCCAAAAAGATGCACACGAGAATAAAGCCGATACGCGGTGTGACGGGCATGGGTTAACGGGACAATGAAGCGGTCGTAATGCGCCTGATGATAAGAGCTTTCGGGATGAAAAGAAAAGCGGACGGATTTGCCGCGGCCCTGTGTCCCGAACGGTCCCGGAAAACACGCGAAAAGCGCGTATTTTCTAGGTCAGAGTGCCTATTTTGCGCGTGTTTTGTTGCTTTTGTCTGTTGTAGTGACGTATTCTCCCGGCATTGAAACAATTTTTAAGCACGCAGGTGATCCTGCCGGCAGTTGTTGCAGGTGCGCTCTTGAAAAGGAGGGCCTGCACTCTGACGGCGGGCGGCGTTGGTTTATGCCGAAGACGGTGCACGGGGTGTCAGATTCTCATTCCGCGGCCGGCTTTTTCCCTGAGACGTGCGGTTTTACCTCTGACGGAAAATAAAAATGAGTGAAGTCAACAGAAAAACCCTGATGCACCGCGCCATGCCGCTAATCTTGGGAGGGTCGCTCGTAAAGCAGATCCTCGTTGCTTTGGTGCTCGGTGCCCTCACAGCCTACTTTGCCCCGCAGGCTGCCGTGAGTCTCGGGTTTCTTGGTACCGTGTTTGTCTCGGCCTTAAAGGCTGTGGCGCCGGTTCTGGTGTTTGTGCTCGTGGTGGCCGCTGTCGCGAACCAGGACGTGCACGATGAAACGCATATGCGTCCGATCGTGGTGATTTACCTGGTCGGCACCTTTGCCGCCGCGGTCACAGCGGTTGTGGCAAGTTTCCTTTTCCCGGTCACAATTGAACTTGTGACCGAAGGCGCGAAGGCCTCTGCGCCGGGCGGCATTCTCGAGGTGCTCCGCAACCTCGTGATGAGTATTGTTGATAACCCCGTGCACGCCCTTTTAAACGGCAACTACATCGGCATTCTTGCCTGGGCCCTCGGTATGGGTATCGCCCTTCGTAAGGCTAGTAACCGCTCGCGCGAGATGGTTAACGACATCTCCGACGGCGTGGAATTCATCGTGCGCGTCGTGATCCGCTTTGCGCCTGTCGGTATTTACGGGTTGGTTTCTAACCCCTTTGCCACGGCCGGTTTTGCCGCGCTGGTGGGCTATGTGCAGTTGCTCCTCGTTCTCATCGGCTGCATGCTCTTTGTGGCACTGGTCCTGAACCCCCTCATCGTCTGGTTCTGTACGCGCCGCAATCCCTATCCCCTCACTTGGATGACCCTGCGTGAGTCCGGTGTGACCGCGTTCTTTACGCGTTCTTCGGCCGCGAACATCCCGGTGAACCTGAACCTCTGCCGTAAGCTCGGGTTACCGGAAAGCACGTTCGGTGTGTCGATTCCCCTGGGTGCCACGATCAACATGGCCGGTGCCGCCATCACGATTACGGTTTTGGCGTTGGCTGCCTGCCACAGCCTCAACATTCAGGTGGATGTGTTCACTGCTATTCTTCTCTCGGCGGTCGCGGCGCTCTGCGCCTGCGGTGCGGCGGGCGTGCCGGGCGGGTCGCTTATGCTCATCCCCTTGGCCTGCAGCCTCTTTGGCATTGATAACGGTACCGCCATGCAGGTTGTGGCCGTGGGCTTCATTATCGGTGTGCTGCAGGACTCCGCGGAAACGGGTCTCAATTCTTCTTCGGACGTTCTCTTTACGGCGGCAGCCTGCTTAAGAGCCAAGCGCCTGCAGGAAGAAGCGGCCAAAAAGCCTCTGTAACTTGCTGAAGTGTCTCCCCTGACGGGAGGCCGGACCGGCACGGTTTTTCCGAAAATTTTCGGGTGAACGTGCCGGTTTTCTTTTTCTGTCTTAAGACGGCAACGGGGGCGGCGCAGGTACAATCCCGTCCGTCATCGTTGGGGACCCACGGCCCCTGTTTTCGGAGAGCAAATTGGCGCAGACGGCGCAGGACATTCTGGAATCGGTTTTCGGCCTCACGGCGTTTCGCGGCTTTCAAAAAGACGTCATCGAAACGGTGGCCGCGGGCGGCGACGCGCTCGTACTCATGCCCACCGGGGGCGGCAAAAGCCTCTGCTACCAGATTCCGGCGCTGATGCGCTCCGGGATGGCTGTGGTGGTCTCGCCCTTAATTGCGCTCATGGCCGATCAGGTAAGGGCCCTCTCCGACGCCGGTGTCAAAGCCGCCTACCTCAATTCCACGCTTGCCTGGCCTGAGGTTGCCGACATCAAGCGCCGTGCTGCAGCCGGTGACGTCGACATCCTTTACGTTGCGCCCGAGCGATTGGTGCTCGAAAGCACGCTGCAGTTTTTAAGTACGGTTAGGCTTTCGCTTTTTGCAATCGATGAAGCGCACTGCGTGAGTATGTGGGGGCATGATTTTCGCCCGGAATATGCGCAGCTTTCGGTGTTAAGGGAGCGCTGGCCCGAGGTGCCCCGCATTGCGCTAACCGCCACCGCAGACCTCGCGACCCGGGAAGAAATCTGTGAGCGGCTTTTGGTCAATCCCAAACGCTTTGTCGCAAGCTTTGACCGCCCCAACATCCGCTACCGGATTGTCGAAAAAGATCATGCGCAGCACCAGCTCACGCACTTTATTGAAGATGAGCACCGGGGCGAAAGCGGCATTGTCTACTGTCTGTCGCGCGCCAAAGCTGAGAGCACGGCCGAAAAACTCGTGGCCCGCGGGATTAATGCCCGGGCGTATCACGCCGGAATGGACAGTCAGATGCGCCACGACAATCAGGCGTGGTTTATCAATACGCCCGGCGCCGTGATCTGCGCAACGATTGCTTTCGGTATGGGTATTGACAAACCCGACGTGCGGTTTGTCGCACACATCGATATGCCCAAAAGCATTGAAAACTACTTCCAGGAAACGGGGCGGGCGGGCCGCGACGGCAAACCCGCGCAAGCCTGGATGTGCTACGGGCTCGCTGATGTCGTAAACCAGATGCGCTTAATCGAGATGAGTGATGCGGACGATCTCTACAAACGCCGCTCGTCCATTAAGCTTGACGCGATGTTGGCGCTGGCCGAAACCGTGCACTGCCGCAGAAAGCTGCTTCTCAATTATTTCGGCGAAGAAGCGCCGGAGACCTGCGGCAACTGCGACAACTGCCTCGAGCCCCCTGAGATTATCGATGCAACGGTCGCCGCTCAGAAACTCGTGAGCTGCATCTGGCGTTGCAATAAACTGAGCGGCCACACCTTCGGCGCGCGGCATATCGTGGATGTACTGTTGGGTAATCCCACCGAAAAAGTGTTCGCCGAAGGGCATGACAAGCTTTCCACTTTCGGTATCGGCAAAGACTTGGATCCGGATCAGTGGAGGCGTCTTATCCGCCAACTCATTGTCCTGCGCATTCTTACGGTGGATGCGGAGCGCTACAGTGCCCTTGCGCTTGCAGGCGGCCGGGCCTCCGAGCTTCTCAAAGGAAAAATCCGCGTGACGATGCGCAAAAACGGCCTGACGGCAACGAAAGCCAAGTCAGGCCGGCGCGGGAACAAAGAAGAATGGAACCCGTCCGAAGAGACGCGCCTTCTTTTTGAGGCACTGCGTGCCTGGCGGCTTGAAGAGGCCCGCCGGCTCGAGCAGCCCGCGTACTGCATTTTCTGGGATTCGGCGCTCAAAGCAATTGCGCAGGCTAAGCCCGGGACAATCGAAGAGATGCGCCGTATCGATAGGATCGGAAACGGCCGGATCGAAAAATACGGCGAGGCCCTGCTTGAGGTCATCAAAGCCTTTGAAGCCGACGACACCCGCCTGTGATTTACGCCGCTTTCGTAAGAAGCGCGGCGAGTGCCTCACCGTGCGCTTGAGCGCGCGCTTTGATGCCCTTTAAGTCGTCTTCTGTGGAGACGCCTTCGATAAACATCATGCCGCCCGAAAAGACCGGATCGGTGTTTCGCATCCTGCAGTAGTTGGCCGTGAGAAAAAGCGGTGCGCACATAGCCTTGACGGGAGTGCCGTCAATCACGGGGTTCTCAGAAGAAATGTCTTCGCCTGCGGTAAAGGAAAAGACGGCCAGTTTGTCTTTTAACGCCGTGCCGCTCGTGCCGTAGGCAAAGCCGTGGGTGAGCACGTCGTCAAACCACTGTTTGAGAAGCCCCGGCACCGAGAACCAATAGAGCGGGAACTGAAAGACGATGATGTCGTGATCGGTGAGAAGCTTGTGCTCAAGCGCGAGGTCAAAGGCGCCGTTACGGCAGCTGTCCGCAATGTTGTGTACGGTGATCTCAGGGAGGCGCCGCGTGACTTCTGCGATGATGGCGTTGTTCGCGACAGACTTTGCGGGATTCGGGTGGGCGTTAATGAGCAGAATCTTGGACATTTCTGTTTTTTGGGTTGTGTTTGTAATGGAACGTATTGTGCCTTGTTCCCTTTCCGTGCTGGCCGCCGTCTCTCACGTGCGGGATTTTCTTGTCTTTGTTGCCCAAGTGAGTTCTCTGCCGGTCCGGATGGCCGTCTACTGCGGGATGAGTGCCGTCATCGTGTTTTTCTTCTGGACGGCGGTGAAGTGGGGCCTGACGGCCGCGGGCATTCTTTAACCACGGATGAAAATCGTCCTTCCATGGACAAAGAGCTCTGACTTCACAAAAAATCAGAGCTCTTTGACTGCCGGCACAAAGACCGGTACAGGCAGCGGTTACTTGATGATGCCGCAGGCCATGCGGGCGCCGCCACCGCCGAGCTTGGCGGGATGGTCGTGGTAGTTGTCACCGCCCACATGAATCATGAGAGAGTGGCCCTTCAATTCATTAACACTCTTGAGTTTCGGGGCAAGAACCGGCATCACAGCCGTGCCGTCCGCGGCAACAAAGAGACCGGGAAGGTCACCCTTGTGGCCGTTCTTATCCCACGGGAAGGAGTGCACGCCCTTCTTTTCCGGATCCCAGTGGCCGCCCGCCTTCATCCCAAGACCGTCGTCCGTCATGCCGCAGTCCGGATTCTGGTGCACGTGAAAGCCGTGCATGCCGGGGGTGAGGCCTTTCAAATTCGGGTAAAGCGCCACACCGAAGGGGGTGTTTACAGCCACCACGCGGCCCACGGCGGTGTTGCCGTCTTTGCTGAGAAGGTCAATGTTGATCACAACCTTTTCCTTGGCCGTCATCGGGTCGTAGAGCTTGGTCTGATCAGCGTCAGCAAGCGCTGCGGTTGAGGCCGCAAGTGCCGAGCAGAGCGCGAGTGTCTTGAGTGCGTTTTTCATTGTTTTTCCTCATTTGTCTTCGCAGTACCGGAACTTCCGGCGGGGAGGCAGCTGCACTGCTTTTCTTGAAAAAATTAAAACAGAGGAAACTGAAATGAAACTTAAAAAAAGCGGAGACAATGGCGGATATTGGCTGAGCCGATCGGCCGCAAACCCAGTCTCATCAAGCCTTGGATGGGGGTTCGTCCGTGATGCGGGAGCCTTAAGGTATCAATGTGTAAGATGCAGAAAAAAGATCAATTTGCGATCCGGATGTATTTGCCGAAAAAATCCCGCCGCGGTTAAAAAAACCGGGCGGGCAAAAAGAGGAGAAAGTGACGGCCGGGCCCCTTGAGAGCCCCGGGGGTTTCTTACTGGTTAAAGGCCTTCTTCACATCAACCGGAAGCGCGCGGTAACCCATCGTGCTCTTTAACTGAATTTCAACAGAAGGTTCCTTAGCACCCCACTTGAATTCATTGATGATGGGGTTAGGCGCCTCCGTGGCGAAGTTCTTGAAGTTAAGACCGGCGGTCGCGGAGTACACAAAGACCGAGTTCTTGTCCTTTTCGTACTGCGTCACAGAGGTAATCGGGCTGTACCACTCAAAGCCGCGGTCCTTGCCGTATTCCCAGACCTGCTGAATCGTCATCTTCTTCTGATCGATCTTGTAGATGACGGCACGGCTGTACTTCATTTCAGGAAGCGGCGGCTGCTCCATGCCGCGGGCGTCACCGTTGTCAAACACCGAGAGATAGAAGGTGTTCTTGTCCGACATCTCGTCGATACGCCAGCCGGTGTGCTGAGTCCACGTCCAGTCAAAGCCCTGTTCGCATTTGCTGCCTTCGCACTTAATGGGATTACCCTTGGCGTCAACCGGTGTCAGAAGCTTATCCTGATAAGGTTTCTTCCAGCCTTCATGGGACGCCACGATCCACTTCACCTTCTTGTCGCGGTCGATCTTCACAAGCGCTGACTGATGGCGGGAAGAAATAATGATGGAGTCGTCGCTCGGGTCGTAGTCAACGGAATTGACGTGCGCCCAGTTGCGGCCCGCACCCACACCCGCGATATCGCCGAAGTTGTTGTTCTTATCCATCGCAACGAGTTCTTCCGCGGAAAGCGTCTTACCTTCCTTCGTGGCGTCAATATTTAAGCACACGGCACCCTGGTCCATCGCCTTAATGACGTTGTCGCGGTAGGGATCGAGAATCTCAAAGAGACGGAATTCATCGACGGCGTTACCGTCCTTGTCGACTTCCAGAATCACGTCGCGCACGGTGTGCACGCGCTTACCGTCGGGGCGCCGGTAGTCAGCCGAGGAAACACGCAGGAAGTAGTGGCCGTTTTGTGCGGGATCCATGGCGTGCGAGAAGTCCGCGTAACCCGCAGGAAGCCTGCGGTTAAAGACTTCGCGGCCGAGAAGGTCGTACTTGGCGTAGCGCTGGCCGTAGCCGAAGGTAAGCATCCCGGCCGCGGGCTGATGAAAGCCCATCATGATGCCGGCCTTGTAGATATTTTCCGGGTCGTAAATGGGATCGACGTACATGTACCAGCGGACTTCGCCCTTGGTGTCAATGATGGCGTTTTGCGGATAGTAGTTCCATTCGAGAGCGCCGCCCATCGGGTTATTCCAGACGACACGGGCGAGTTTCCCGCCCGTGGAAAGGAAGTTATTGATGAAGTAGAGGCGGTCGGAGAATTCCGGCGCGACCTTCTTTACTTCGGTCTCAAACATATTCTTGTGCTGGGCCTGAGAGCCGTTGATTTCGGTGTAGACCGCGGGAGCGTAGGTGCGGTAGACCTCTTTTTCAACGCGCTTCGTTTTCTTGTCGTCAACAATGGTGTAGGAGACTTCGATGGTGTTCACGTAGTCCGGATACAGACCGAAAACGGGAATGCCGGCGTGGGTGCGAAGCGCCGTGTCGCTTACGTGATACTTGATTTCCTGACCGCCCTTTTTGGGAACGATGCGCACCGTGGCGTCCTTTAAAACATAGCCGCCGTTTTTAATGACGGCTGTCAAGGGCGCAATTTTGTAGGGGTTGCCGATCAGTTCGCCGATCTGGCCCTGGGTGACATAGTGCACCGTGGGGCCGCTCGAACCCCCGCCCGCGAGCGTAACGGCGGGTGCGAGAAAGGCAGCTGAAACAAGCGCTGCAGCGGCTTTAACGGAAAAGGACATACGGGACATGGGTTGTCTCCTCATGAGTCTTTCTTTGGTGATGTGTGTGGGCTTAATGCCTAGGTGTTAGGTTAGATATCGCCCTGATACTCTGCTATTGTGAATTTCCGCGTCCGAACAATCAGAATCGGAATTGGCCCGTTTCTTCCATGAAAAAAGAGAATCTTGACCGCGAGGCGCTTTTGCTCCTGAAAGCCCTTGTTGAAACCCAAAACCTCGTGCGCGCGGCGCAGTCGCTTGATATGCCCGCAGCAACCGCTTCAAGAACGCTCGCAAGACTCAGAGATCTTTTCGGCGACACGCTCTTTACCCGCTGTGCCGGGGGCCTTACGCCCACCGCGCGGGCCCTGGAACTCGCGGCAAAAGCACAGGCTGTGCTCTCTGACATGGAAAAGCTTCTGGAACCCGCCGTTTTTGATCCGGCAAGCCTCAAGCGGAGTTTCCGGATTGCCTGTGTGGATCACGGGGTTTTCTTTGTGGCGAGAGCACAGCGGTTTTTGTTTGGGGGCCCCCGCCGCGGCACAGACGGCGCGGCTGGCGCCGGGCGTGGAACTTGAGATTGTGGAATTTGCCAATAACTGGGCTTCCGACCTTCAAAACGGAGAGCTTGATTTTGCGATTTCCCCGGTGGATGAGATCCCCGCGGACTGCATGAGTCTCACGCTCGAGCACTGCCGTTCGGTTCTTTTGATGAGGAAAGACCATCCCCTGGCGTTGGCCTGCCGCGCAGCGGGCAAAGGCCCGAGCCTTGAAGACATTCTGAAGTTTCGTTTTGTGGAGCTTGTCTTTCGGCCGACGTGGCTCTACCGGCGCATGATGACCATGGGACCTGAAGCCTGGCGTGAGCGCTCGGTTGCCGTCAGGACTCCGTACTTTTTCAGTGCCGTTGAGATGGTGAAGCATTCGGACCTTCTTTTGAAGGCTTCCGAAATGCTTGCTGACACCGTTTTGCCCGGAGGGTCCCTGGCCGCGGTGCCGGTTCCTGACGTCCTGCACGCCGACTTTGAACCCAAACTCATCTGGAACCGGCGTACGCACACGGACCCGGCAGCGCAGTGGCTGAGGTCCCTCATTGCCGGATCCGTCAGCCACAAAACGTCATAAGCCATGCACGCGATCGATATCACTGTCCGGGAAGTCACTGAACGCAAGGACAAACTCATTGCTGAACTCACCGCCCTTTGGGAGGCTTCCGTAAGAGCCACTCATACCTTCCTGACGCCCGAAGGCATCGCCGAAATCAGGGGCTTTGTGCCGCAGGCTTTCCGGGCCGTGGCGCATTTGGTTGTCGCAGAACGCTGGGGCCGCGTGCTCGGGTTTGCCGGGGTTGAGGGAGAGCGCCTTGAGATGCTCTTTTTGCTCCCTGAGTGGCGGGGTGAGGGCCTGGGACGGGCGCTTTTGAGGTTTGTCGCTGAAACGTACGGCCTAAACAACCCGCGCTTGAAAGCGCGGGGTTTCCTGACACGGTGCAGGCTTTCCCGTAACAGGCAAGGTTTTTGAGGCCTTGTCTGCCCGGGCGTCCCCTGCACCACAGGAACATTTA
>OATI01001447.1_pt1 | contig 9908 bp, 9 predicted proteins | sample 1494981 | NCBI WGS metagenome assembly OATI01 (sample SAMEA2579952, study PRJEB22360) | human gut metagenome
GGATTTCCGGCGCGGCCCGCTTGGTATCGCGCATAGATTGGTAAGGTTGCGGAGCCAGCAGCTTACTTGGCGTCGTAGGCCTCGGCATCCCACCAGTCGAGTTGGGCGATGTTGTCGCGGATGTGCTGGCAGCTCTTGTGGAAGCCTTCGAGCTCGTGCTCGGAAAGGTCGAGTGTGTAGACCTCCTCGACGCCCTCGGCACCGATCACGCACGGCAGGGATGTGAAGATGCCCTCCTCGCCATACTGGCCGGTCATGAGTGTGGATGCCGAAAGCACGGCGTGCTCGTTGTGCAGCACGGCGGCGCAGACGCGCGCGGCGGAGTTGGCGACGGCGTACTCGGTGCACTGCTTGCCCTGGTAGGTTACGTAGCCGCCCTTTCGTGCAAGCTCCTCGACCTCCATGTGGTCAAAGGCGTACTTGTCGGGGTTCTCGGCCTGAAGCTCGCTGAGGCTCTTGCCGGCGATAGTTGCGGACTTAAAGGCGGCCAGCTGGCTAAAGCCGTGCTCGCCGATCATGTAGGCGTCGATGGACTTGGGGCTCACGCCGACCTTCTTGGAGATCTCGGTGCGCAGGCGGGCGGAGTCCAGGCCGCAGCCCGAGCCGATGATCTTCTTGGGATCGTAGCCGGTCAGGTGCCACAGCTCGGTGCACACGACGTCGCAGGGGTTGGAGATGCTCACAAAGATGCCGTCGAAGCCGGCGTCGACGATACGTTTGGCAAAGGTGCGGGCGGCGTCGGTGGTAAAGAACAGCTCACCGTCGCGGTTGCCGGCGGCTAGCGCGACCTTGCCGGCGGCGTTGACGATGACGTCGCAGCAGGCCAGCTCTTCGTAGTGGTCGTAGCAGTTGACGATTTTGGTGTTGTACGGGACAAACGAAAGGGAGTCGCGCAGGTCCTGGACCTCGGACGTCACCTTGGCCTCGTTGATATCGCACAGGTACAGCTCGTCGGCAATGCCCTGCATAAGCAGGCTGTTGGCGACATGTGCTCCTACGTGGCCCTGGCCGACCACACCGATCTTACGCGTCTGGTACATATGAGTATCCTTTCGGCCGAGTTTTTTTGCGTCGAACCATTGTAGCGTCCTGCCGTCACTTCGCTAAGCTAAAGCGAAGTAGAATTTTGGGATATGCCTTAATCTCTACTTTTGGAGTGATTTGGGCCGCTGACGGCATCGCTGGGCGATGTGCTCGCGCGGATAGGGCTGCTCGTTGTACCATAGCTGCAACTGACTCGTAAGGAGCATCCATGCCCATTCGCATTCCCGACGCCCTCCCTGCCGCCGCGCAGCTCGAGAGCGAGAACATCTTTGTCATGACCGAGTACCGCGCGCTGCATCAGGACATCCGTCCGCTGCGCGTGCTCATCCTCAACCTCATGCCCACCAAGATCGCCACCGAGACGCAGATCATGCGCAAGCTCTCCAACACGCCGGTGCAGGTGGAGGTTGACCTGCTGCGTACCAAAACGCACGAGGCCACGCACGTGAGTGCCGGCCACCTGGAGACGTTCTACCGCACGTTCGACGACATCCGCGACATCCACTACGACGGCCTGATTATCACGGGCGCGCCGGTGGAGCAGATGCCGTTCGAGGAGGTCGACTACTGGCCCGAACTCTGCCAGATAATGGACTGGTCTACCACGCACGTACACTCTACGCTGCACATTTGCTGGGGCGCGCAGGCCGGCCTGTACCATCATTACGGTATCCAGAAGTATGACCTGCCGGCAAAGGCGAGCGGCGTGTTCGAGCATTATCTGGTGAAGCCGCAAAGCCCGCTGGTCCGCGGCTTCGATGACCGTTTCTATGCCGTGCATTCGCGCAACACCGATGTGCGCCGCGAGGACGTGGAGGCCGAGCCGCAGCTTGAGGTCGTGGCCGTGTCCGACGAGGTGGGTCTGTACATTGTCAAGTCGACCGACAGCCGCCGCTTCTTTGTCTTTGGCCATCCCGAGTACGATACCGACACGCTGCGCCTGGAGTACGAGCGCGATGTGAAGCGCGGGCTCAACCCTCAGGTGCCGGCGCATTACTTCCCGGGCGACGACCCCACCGCCGAGCCGCTCAACGTCTGGCGCAGCCAGGCTCAACTGCTCTACACCAACTGGCTCAACTACTACGTCTACCAGACCACGCCCTACGACCTAGCCCGCGCCGGCGAGGAACACTAGGCCGCGATGATGCTGCTGTAGCCGTGGCTGATGCGGCAGCAGTTAGGCGCTGATGATGTTGGGTAGCGGCTGATCGTGGGCTTCGGTGGGAACGTGTTCGACGCGCTGTTCGTCAAAGGCGATGCCGACGATTTGGCATGCGGGCGAGAGCATGGGAAGGTAGCGGTCGTAGCAGCCGCCGCCGTAGCCCAGGCGCGCCCCGGTGCGGTCGAAAGCCACGAGCGGCACGACAACCATGTCGAGCTCGGCGGCGGGTACGATGGGGCAGCGATTGTTGTCGATATCCGTAGCTGCGAAGGCCCGCGTGGGATGAGTGATAAACGGAGTCGCGGATACATCGCCGGCGGCGACCGTTCGCATGCACATGCGCTGGCCGCATGCGGCGGCGTCGCTTGCCGAGAGCATGCACGGATAGACTACGCGCCAGCCGCGCGCGGCGGCCGCAGCGGCAAACGCGGCAGGGTCTGCCTCGGAACCCATGGCGGCATAGACGGCAACGGTGCGTTGGCCCGCAGTGCCGTTGACCTCCATCAGCTCAACAAGCCGCGCGCATACAACAGCGGACTTCGCCGCCCGAACATCCAAGTCAATCGCATTGCGCCGGGCAATCACCGCCCGCCGCAATTCAGCCTTATCCATCACAGCCTCATCTCCCAAACCTTCCAAAACGGGACAGGTTTATTTTGGCAGGTTTTATCTGGGTAAACAGCAAAAACCACCACACAAACCATCGCAAAGGGGGCAGTTCATGGACACCTTCGTGGTGGTTTTGCTGGAGGGCGGGTATCTGCGGCGGTTTGTCTCGATCTGTAACAGTAACTCGGCAAAATTGGACCAAGTTGTTACAGATCGAGACAAAGGGCCGGTGCCGTTCGGGAACGTCTCGATTTGTAACATCTGGAGCCGATATTGCCGTCTAGATGTTACAGATTTAGACAAACTGGTGGGACGGGCTGAGCTGCCCCGCCCAAGCAGCGGCAAAAGAAAAGGTAGATTTTTAGGCATGTCCCAAAAATCTACCTTGGTGCCTTAGCCCAGCAGGTCGATGACGGTAAAGCCGGCGTTGCTCTTGGCGATGACGTCGCGGCCGCCAAAGACGCAGGTCGGCGACGCGGCTGCGATGCGCGTCACGTCGGCGCCGAGCGAGCGCAGCTCAGCGGGTGTGGCCGCGAGCATCTGGGCGCGGCGCTCCTCGCGTGCGTGCGGATCGAGCCCGGCAAGGTAGGTCGTATTGCGGCGCTTGGTGAGCGCATAGGGCTTCACCGGTGCGTCCATGCCGCTCACGCAGCTCACGATAAAGCCCTCAAAGGCGGCCTCGTCGGGCTCAAAGCTGCCGAGCCATTCGCCTGCGTGCGCCACGCGCTCAATCGAGGGGTCGACCGCCGGGTCGCGGTAGGTGTAGAACGCCGTCTGACGCTCGCCGGCAGCGCGGAATCCGCAGCCGTACGCACCGCCCTTCACGCGGATCTCATTCCACAGGTAGTCGTAGGAGAGCGCGTTGGCGGCAACCGCCCAGGCGCCCGTCACGTCGAGCCCCAAGCGACGCGGGTCGCACGCGCTTGCCGCAAAGCAGATGTCGCTGGGGATGACGAAAGCCTCGTGGCGGTCGCACGGCGCCGGCACCACGAGCGCGTTGCGGCCGGCATCGGCGCCGTCTCCCGCGCCCAGCCCCAGGTCGCCCGCGGCGTCCCAGTACGCGTCAAAGTCCTCATCGCTGCCGGTAAAGCTCGCCATGCAGCCATCGGCCACAAAGATGCGGCCTGCCAGCTCGGCAAGCTTGGCACGCAGATCGTCCAGACGCTCGTCAAAGTGCTCGAGCAAATCGCGCAGGAACAGATAGAAATCCACGCCCGAAAGTTGCTCGCGCACCACGGCCGAAGGCGAGCTGTAGCTCATCGCGCGACCGAGCGCCGCCGAGTGTCCGTTGTTGATAAAGCCCTGCTCGAGCCCAATGCGAATCTGCGTGAGCACGTCGCGCACGCGGCCGGCGTCGGCATCGAGCAATAGCGTGCCCGACCACACCTCGCGCGGCAGGCTCGCCAGCGCGTCGATCTTTTCGGACAGGGCGCTGGCGCTCACCAGCAGGTAGGGGCGCACGCCGTCCACGTCGGGCTGGGTCATGACCTCGGTCGTAAAGTTCAAAAAGCCCAGCTTGCCGGCAAGCAGGTTGTCGAGTTCCTCGGCCGAATGCTCGCGCGTGGGCAGCTGCTTGAGCAAGCGGCAGAGCAGCGTCACATAGGGCAGGTCCTCAAACGCGACGCAGCTCAGGTCGAAGTACTGCATGGCGTAGGCCAGACGGTTGGTGGGAATGTCGTGGCGCAGGCAGGGGATGGGTGCGGTCGTGTCCACAACGAGCGGCGGCTCGGGGCGCGCCTCGCCAATGTCGGATACACGCAGGCGCGGCAGCGTGGCCTTGTCCTCGGGCGTGTCCTCGGCCTCCTGCGCGGCACGCAGTACGGCCGTGCGCTCGACCGCGTCCGCCAGCTCGGCATCGGTCATGGCGTCGCGCTTGGCAGCAAGCTCGGCAGCTTCGGCACCCTCTGCGCCCTCGGCGGCATCAACCGGCACCAGCTCGACCAACGCCATGTGGTCGTTCTCCAGCACCAGCTCGCGCAGCAGGTCCTCAAAGTAGCTGCCGTCCAGCTCGCCACGCAGCTCCTCGTACACCGGGCCGTACTTGAGCGCCAGCGTCGCGGCGTCGTCATCGTAGAGCCAAGTGCTCAGCGCGTCGCACGCAATGGCCACGCCGTCGGCGATGCCATAGTCGCGCTGGCGCAGGTCGTACTCGTTGCTGCTGATGATGGCTTCCAGGCGCTCGCGCGGAACGCCATGTTCGCACAGGTCGCGGCAGGCGTCCTGGAACACGCGGCGCAGCTCGCGCGCCACGCCGGGCTGCGCGTTTTGCAGCATGATGAGTTCGTAGGGCTGCAGGCTTTCGGCCGCGGTGTAGCTCACCACGTTGCCGCCCAGGCCGGCGGCCAGAATGGCCTTCTTAACCGGTGCCTCGTTGGAACCCAGCAACGCCTCGAACAGGATGTCCGCCGCGATCGTGCGCTTGCGGTCGAGCGCACTGCCCAGCACCAGGCCCAGGCCCACCAGGGCGTTCTCGGGCGTGGTGGCCATCTCGACGCGCTTATACTCGCAGGTCACAGGCTCCTGCACGTCCAGCGGATTGGGCGCCAGCGTGGACGGGTCCTCGCCGGCGGCAACGGCAGCGTCCATGCGGCGGCTCGCGGCGTTCGGCTGCGACAGATAGCGCTCGTCCAAAAAGGCCAGCGCGCGGTCCACGTCCAGGTCGCCGTAGAGCGTGATGTAGGAGTTGGAAGGATTGTAGTGGCGCGCGTGCGTGTCCAGGAACTGCTCGTAGGTGAGCGCGGGAATCGCGCGCGGGTCGCCACCGCTCTCGTGCGCATAGGCGGTGTCAGGATAGAGCGCGGCGTTGACGGCGTCGTCCAGCACACTCATGGGGTCGGACAGCGCGCCCTTCATCTCGTTGAACACCACGCCGTTATAGCGCAGCGTGCCCTCGCGCAGGCTTGCGGCGCTGCCGTCGCCCTCGCTCTCGGCGCCCTCCGGCAGGTCCAGCTCGTAGTGCCAGCCCTCCTGCTCAAAAATGGTCGGCTTGGTGTAGATGGCCGGGTTGAACACCGCGTCCAGGTACACGTCCATCAGGTTGTACAGATCCTGCTCGTTGGTGGTGGCAACGGGGTAAATAGTCTTGTCGGGGTAGGTCATGGCGTTGAGGAACGTCTGCATGGAGCTCTTGATCAGGTCGACAAACGGCTCCTTGACGGGAAACTTAGCCGATCCGCACAGCACCGAGTGCTCAAGAATATGGAACACGCCGGTGGAATCGGCCGGCGGCGTCTTAAAGCCAATGGCAAAGGCCTTGTTTTCGTCGTCGCACGCCAGGTACAGCAGGCGAGCGCCCGAGGCGGTGTGGCGCAGCACGTAGGCGTCCGAGTCGAGCTCGGGCACGGTCTCGCAACGCTCGACGGCAAAGCCGTGGCAGGTAGTGCCGGGTACCAGCAGCGCGGCAGCAGCAGCGCGCGGGTCGGTTGAGGTGGTGGGCATATGCAGTCTCCTTTGACGCCCCAGCGGGGGCGAATCGAGTCGAATCCTCGAGAGTATACCCATATGGGGCCGCGGCTCTGCGGCGAACTGGAGACGATGTGGGTGGACTAGCCTAGCTAGGTTGATAACGAATGCCGCGGGTAGCCGCTGCACCCCACTAAAGTGAAATAACACCCCGTTTACCGAATCATTTAGGAAATATATGGACTCCTAAAAAGTTCTAATACATTATAAGTTATCTATCTATAAGCTGCTGATTCCTTGCAAAGGTATGGTTGATATGGTTGAAGCAAATAGCGTTATCCCCCTGTACAAACAAATTGTCCGTGCGCTCTCTGATTCGATCGCCAACGGCACGTACCGCCCGGGAGATAAGCTTCCGACCGAGGCGGAGCTCATCGAGCAATTTGGCGTGAGCCGAATAACGGTTCGCTCCGCAATTAAAGAAATGGAAGATGCTGGGCTTGTTGAGAGGGCCCGCGGCAAGGGCACGTTCGTTTCGTCGGACACACAGATGTATGCCGCGGACGACCGTGAGAGCTTTACCCATTCGTGCCAGCTTGCTGGAAAACAGGCGTCTACCAGGGTTCTCGCAATGGGCTGGGACTTCCCAAGCCTGCGAGACGCGAAGTTCCTGGGCGTAGACGATACCCAAAAGGTATTGCGTAGTCGTCGTCTGCGCCTTGTGGATGACAAGCCCACGATGCTGGAAACCAATAGCTATTCCGCTGCGCTTTCTTTTTTGGAGCATGAGTCCCTCGAGGATTCGCTGATGGCGGTACTCGATCGCCAGGGAATCAAGATGGGTCCCAACACGCGTACGCTCGAGGTCTGCTATGCGAGCGAGCTCGAGGCGGCATACCTTAACGTGGAGCTTGACTCTCCGCTGCTTCTGTTTGTCGATAGACGTTATGCTCCAAGCGGCGAGCCGCTTTTCATCTCCCGTCAGGTGTACTGCACCGAGCGACTGAAGTTCTATTTGTAAATTAGAGATAGATTAGTCTATTTACCGACCAATTGCTACCGTTCGCGGATTTGGAAAATAGACACACCACGTAGGGCAGATTGCTAATATACTTTGTTATGACAATATAGTACGTCCTATTGGTATTGGAGAACTATGAATAAGATATTGCTAGCGAGTCATGGTTATCTCGCCCAAGGCATGAAAAGCTCTCTGGAGATTCTGATGGGCACTAACGACCGAATCGAGTGCCTGTGCGCCTATATCGATGACGATTCAAGGGACGTCGCGGCGTTGATTGATGCATGGATGGAGACGAGGGACCCTGCCGACTCTTGGTTTGTCGTGACTGACATCTTTGGCGGCTCTGTAAACAACGAATTCATCCAGAGGCAGGCCACCGGATCGTTTACGTTGATCACCGGAATGAACTTGCCGCTGCTGGTGGAAATGGTTACACAGCTGGACTCCCTGGATGCGGACAAGGCCAAAGCCGCGGTCGAGGGATCACGTTCGTTTATCCAGCTTTGTGAGGCGGCGGATATGCTCTCCGATGTCGAAGAAGAAGAGTTCTAGCTCAAGCTTCAACGAATAATTCAACCCTGTCATTACCTTTATTACGTGTGGAGATGTTTTTGATGATTAAGCTTACGAGGGTCGATTACCGATTGATTCACGGCCAGGTCGCCATGTCTTGGACACATGCGCTGGATGTCGATTGCATCCTGTGTGCCAGCGACGCCGTGGCAAAAGACGATATGAGAAAAGCCGCTTTGAGGCTCGCCCGCCCCAGCGGCGTTAAACTCGTCATCAAGGATGTTGACGCTGCTATCGAGGCGCTCAACAGCGGCGTTACCGACAAGTATTCGCTGTTTATCATTGTCGAGACGATCGAGGATGCCTATCGCCTTGCTAAGGGTTGCAAAGACATCAAGGAGATCAATCTGGGCGGAACTCGAAAGTCTCCCGAGACCACGCTTCATCCGACCCCCGCGATCTTTGCGACCGAAACCGATGCCGAGCATATCCAAGAGCTTGTGAACGATGGCGTGGTTATCGAAATCCGTCAGGTCCCCAATGACTCAAAGGTGTTTGCCAAGGACGTTTTTTAGCCGAAAACATGTTGGTGTTCGGTTTTTATTGAACCGATGCTCTATGTCTATGCCCGTCGATCATTTGATCGGCGGGCTTTTTATTCAAGACTTTAGTCTGCTGGCCGCGCAGCGGCCAGCTTTAAACCACCCGCTACGCGGGTGGAGACAAACGGCTTTACAAAGCCACCCCTCCGACCGATATTGACGATTGTTCAGGCCGTCAAGAACTCGAGTCGAAGGGGTGGTCGCCATGGCCCAGAAGGCCTACAGCCTTTCCCACACGAAGTGGATGTGCAAGTACCACATCGTGTTCACGCCGAAGTATAGGCGCAAAGTGATCTACAACCAAATCAGGAGCGACATAGGGGAGATCCTCAGGAAGCTGTGCGAGTACAAGGGGATCGAGATAATCGAGGGACACCTGATGCCCGACCACGTGCACGTGCTGCTGGCGATCCCGCCGAAGTACAGCGTCGCGAGCGTCATGGGCTACCTGAAGGGGAAGAGCTCGCTGATGATATTCGACAGGCACGCCAACCTCAAGTACAAGTTCGGCAACAGGAAGTTCTGGGCGGAGGGCTACTACGTGTCCACCGTCGGCCTGAACGAGGCGACGATCGCCAAGTACATCAGGGAGCAGGAGTCCCACGACATCGCGCTGGACAAGCTGAGCGTGAGGGAGTACGAGGACCCCTTCAAGAGGGGGTGATCCCGCCGGTTCGACCGGCGCGCCACGGGTCAAGATGCACTAGGCCTGGACGAAGTCCGGGCCCGCGCCTTTAGACGCGAGCCCGGGGCCCGTGGGTTACACCCTAAGAGCAAACCACCCTTTTTAAGGGTGGTTCTGATTCAAGACTTTAGTCTGCTGGCCGCGCAGCGGCCAGCTTTAAACCACCCGCTACGCGGGTGGAGACAAACGGCTTTACAAAGCCACCCCTCCGACCGATATTGACGATTGTTCAGGCCGTCAAGAACTCGAGTCGAAGGGGTGGTCGCCATGGCCCAGAAGGCCTACAGCCTTTCCCACACGAAGTGGATGTGCAAGTACCACATCGTGTTCACGCCGAAGTATAGGCGCAAAGTGATCTACAACCAAATCAGGAGCGACATAGGGGAGATCCTCAGGAAGCTGTGCGAGTACAAGGGGATCGAGATAATCGAGGGACACCTGATGCCCGACCACGTGCACGTGCTGCTGGCGATCCCGCCGAAGTACAGCGTCGCGAGCGTCATGGGCTACCTGAAGGGGAAGAGCTCGCTGATGATATTCGACAGGCACGCCAACCTCAAGTACAAGTTCGGCAACAGGAAGTTCTGGGCGGAGGGCTACTACGTGTCCACCGTCGGCCTGAACGAGGCGACGATCGCCAAGTACATCAGGGAGCAGGAGTCCCACGACATCGCGCTGGACAAGCTGAGCGTGAGGGAGTACGAGGACCCCTTCAAGAGGGGGTGATCCCGCCGGTTCGACCGGCGCGCCACGGGTCAAGATGCACTAGGCCTGGACGAAGTCCGGGCCCGCGCCTTTAGACGCGAGCCCGGGGCCCGTGGGTTACACCCTAAGAGCAAACCACCCTTTTTAAGGGTGGTTCTGATT
>OATI01001450.1_pt1 | contig 9886 bp, 8 predicted proteins | sample 1494981 | NCBI WGS metagenome assembly OATI01 (sample SAMEA2579952, study PRJEB22360) | human gut metagenome
CGGTTTATCTTTCTCACCCTGACTCTCTATATACTGATGGATTGTTTCAACAGGTACTATATTTCAAGATTTCTTTTGCTCTCTCTGACATCTTATCGTCTAGCATCTTTCTGCTATATTTCATAACCATGATCAGCCAAAAACACTGAATGAAAATTAAAGAGCATATTGTTCTTCTTTTCTATTATAATATATTTATTGTATCAGAACAAGTGTTTTTGTGATTTTTTATGAATTTGAGCAGACATGCTCGAATGTGCAATTCATCCCCTCACCTATAGGACGCCACTGAAAAAGTCTTTATTTTGCATAAAGCAGTACAATATAAAGTGTTTTTATTTGTTTTAATCTACTATATAATGTGTATAAAAATAGTTTTTCAGTAGCGTCCCTATAGAGGTGAGGGAATTCTTGCTACGGTTGTTAAAGATATAATCCCGCATTTTTTCTATTTTCTCTGCGCCAAAATATTTAGCTACAGGAACACCAAACCCTGTACAGCTTCCCATGCAGAATCCCAGTACCAGAAACTGAATACTGCTGCTGGCTCCTACACTTGCCAGCGCTTTTGCGCCAAGGATCTGTCCTACGATCGCAGCGTCAATAATATTATAAGTCTGTTGCAGCAAATTTCCTAATAATAAAGGAAGCGCAAACTGCAGCATCAGTTTCAGCGGATTCCCTTTTATCATAGATGTGGTCATTTCTCTTTACTCCCATTCTCTATATTTCTATAACAATTCCAGCTGATAAAATTATCTGCTTTGCTATTGATTTGATTGAATCTCCATTGAAATACAAATATCAATTTCAACAGAATTCCTTCATTATCATAACATTCCTATTTTTAGTTTCAATAAGAAATTTTGACATATTTTATCTTAAAGCCAAGTGTTTTCATACGTCAGGCGAATATTCGCAATTACATCAGGAGACTACTTGATTCTCCGCCTGCGACGGGTCGCTTCAGCGACATAATTCTTCTAACATAAAAAAGCCCTACAAAACGCCATCCAGGCGCATTGTAGGGCTTTATATATTGACTTAGCCTTTAATACCGGAAGATGCAATACCTTCTACATAATATTTCTGCATGAAGATGAACATGATGATCATCGGGATTGCAGAGATTACCAGTGCTGCCATGATTGCACTATAATGTACAGGCTGTGTTCCGAAGAAGGACTGAACTGCGAGCTGGATCGTACGCTTGTCTTCACCGGTCATAACCAGGAATGGCCACATAAAGTCATTCCAGTGAGCGACGAAATCAAGGATAAATACAGTTGCATATACAGTCTTGGAAATCGGCATAACAATCTTGAAGAAAGTTCCTGCCGGACGACATCCATCAATTGCAGCCGCCTCGATCAGATCATCTGGAATATCACAGAAAAACTGACGGAACATATAGATGGAGAAACATTTTGCTACAAAAGGAATTACCAGTGCTGCAAGTGTATTTACCCAGCCAAGCTGTGACATTTCAATATATAACGGAAGCATGATTGCTTCCATCGGAAGTACCATCAGGGCTACTACCAGATTCATGATCGCGCCTTTTCCTTTGAACTCAAATTTTGCAAGCGCATAACCACACATGGAGTTTACAAGCAGATCAAGAACCAGGATGAGTGCAATGTAAAGCAAGGTGTTCTTAAATACCTGAGGAAGATTCATTCTGGTAAATCCTTCTACATAGTTATTAAAAGAAGCCGATACCGGAAAGAATGTTTTCAGGGAGTTCATATTTGCAAAAATCTGAGATTCCGGTTTCAGAGACGCGGAAATCATCCAGATCAGAGGAGAAACAAAGATAATACCTATGACAATATTTCCAAAATAAAACATAAATTTGGAAAAAGCCGCAGAAAATTTCATTGATGATTTTTTCATTTTCCTGTCCTCCTTAATCAGTTGCAGTAGTTACTTTCTTCATTAACAGTGACATTGCCACAACAATAACGAAGAATACAGTTGCGATTGAGCAGGCATAACCAAAGTTACCTTTCTGGAAGCCCTGTGTATAAATGTAATATACCAGAGTTTTGGTGGAGTTCTTTGGTCCGCCCTGTGTCATGATATATGGCTGTGTGAACAGCTTCATTGCCTGGATCATAGTGATCATAATAACATATTTTATAGTTCCTTTCAGTCCCGGAAGTGTGATAAACAGGAACTGATTCCATTTGTTTGCACCATCTACAGATGCTGCCTCATACTGATCTTTCGGAATTCCCTGAAGACCTGCCAGGAAAATCATCATCTGATAACCTGCGCCCTGCCATGCAGACATGAAGATAATGGAGTTCATGGCTGTATGCTCATTGCTCAGGAAATTAATAGGATCCATTCCCAGTGATACCAGCAGAGAATTAATAAGACCAGTGCTTGGATTTGCATTGTAAAGTACTGACCACAGAACAGAGATAACAACCATGGAGGTTAACTGTGGACTAAAATACATTGTTCTGAATATTGCGACTCCGCGGAATTTCTTTGAAACCAGAAGCGCCAGTCCAAGTGCCAGTATACACTGTACAGGTACAACAACTACTGTGAAATATACAGTATTTTTCAGAGCCATCCAGAAGTTTTTATCCTGGAACAGTTTCTGATAGTTTTCAATACCAATCATCTTTATGGCATCCGGTCTCATAATCTGATATTTAAATCCGGAATAGTAAACGGTATAGATCATCGGTACAACCAGAAATGCGATCAGAAGGATAACTGCCGGAGCAGTAAATGCATATGCAGTGATTCTCTCGTCACGTTTTCTGCCTGTCAGCTTCGTCTTAGCCATAATCCTTTCCCCCTTTTAACAAACTTAAAACGGCCGCACCGCAAAAGCGATGCGGCCAGGTTTCTATCCTGATTATTCAGCGTAGTATGTTTCGTAATCTTCTGTGAATGTTTCTGCTACTGTATCAAGTTCAGACTGGATATAATCATCATCAACTTCTCCGTTTGTAGCTGCATCAGAGAGGATATTTGTCATTGCTTCAGCATATGCAGAAGAGAATGTTGCATAGGAAGGTGTTCTTGGACGCGGAACTGCTGTGTTGTTCAGCTGTTCAACCATAAGTGCACGTGCTCCTTCTTTGTAATCAGCCATTGCTTCTTCATCATAAGCAGAGTTACGTGTTGCAGGTTTTACGATTGCAGCTGCATAAGTTGCTACATTTTCGCTGTTCATCAGCCACTGAAGGAATTCGCCTGCTGCATCCGGATTCTCACAGTCCTTGCTTACTGCTGCTGCCCAGTCACCACAAGGAGAAACTGCTGTACCTGTTTCAGATACCGGATAGTATGTTACACCCCAGTCAAAATCTGCATTTGCTTCCAGAGTTGCAACTTCCCATGAACCACCAAGCATTGTTGCACATGCACCGTTTAAGAACTCGTCTGTGATCGGCTCAATGTTTGCATATCCTTTTGCAATAAGATCTGCAAGGTAAGAAGTTGTTTTTACTGCTTCTTCGCTGTTTACATATCCGTCAGCTTCCTTACCATCCTCGCTGATGTAGTCTTTTCCTTCAGAGATATACATTGGCTCTAATGCATATGGAAGACCTTCACCATGATCCATGATAATGTGTGCTCCCACATAATTATCTGTTGTACACTTTTCAGCGATCTCTGCCATCTCATCCCATGTGATCGGGTTGTCTAATGTACGGGAATCAAGGTCATCTGTATCAACACCGCACTCTTTGAGATAATCTTTATTGTAATAGAATGCTACAGAAGATTCTGTTGCACCGATTGCATATAACTGTCCGTCATAGGTATTCTGGGCAATGGATGAAGGAACGAAATCAGAAAGATCATCCTCTGTAAAATAATCACTCAGCGGAATGCTGATTCCGTTTGCTGCATAGTAGGAAACCTGCGGTCCGTCTACATAGAAGATATCCGGAAGGTCATTGGATGTTACTGCTGTAGCAATTTTGTTATCATATGCATAGGAATCGGAACGGTCGATTGCTTCACGTGAGACCTGGATATTCGGGTTTGCTTCGTTCCACTCTGCAAGCTTCTCAGTCCACCATGCCTCTACCTGTTCTCTGTCTGTCGGGCTCCAGATTGTAATGTTTACTACATCACCATCTTTTGCCATTGCCGGTACTGCACTGAACATTGTAGTTGCCGCCATTGTGAGTGCCAGAATTACGCTCATTCTTTTTTTCATGTTTCTTTCCTCCTGATAAAATATATTGGTTGTTGCGGTTACATCTCCTTAATCTCGTTCAGGAAATGCCTTTTTATGAAACCCGTTCCATGTATTTCCTTTTTTAACCACAGCTATTTTGCTGTGGTTAAAAGCTTTATTTGTCCTCTTGTGGAACCCGTTTCATATGATGGTTTTATCATAATCTCTCTTGCCTTATTTGTCAATAGATTTTAACTTAAAAATCCTGTTTTCGCATCAATTCGTATATTTTCACAATATAAGTTATCTGTTTTTATATATTTTTTACAATCATATCTGGGTTTTTTCTTTGCTATATTTATATTAAATTTCCTATATTCCGTTATTTTTTTACACGTTTCCAAAAAAGAGAGGGGGAAAATAGAATTCTCAATTTTCCCCCCTCTTCTTTCTATTTATTTTTTTATTTTTATGGAACCGTTACCATTTTTTTTACTGCCGGCAGATATATGGCACATTGCTTTAAGCAAATATCGTTACTGTTCACTCCGTTCTCAGTAACTTAGCCAAATATCTGTATTCTGCGGATTTATTTCCAGATGGATTTCATTTCACAGATTTTAACCTGCGCTTCTTTATCACTGTTCAGACAGAAGATTCCCTGGCTGCTGCTATTGTAAAACAGTCTGGTTCCTGCATCTTCTCCATCATTTAAATATACCTCAATTGTTCTTCCGTCTACAAAAATTTCTGCATTTCTGCATTTCTCCACAGAAGAAACAAACTGTACCTTATCGCTCTTCACACCTGTCATTTTGAAGAATACTTTTCCCCCTTCTGCAGTCAGACTGATGGATTTATCCCCATCCTGACCAAGAAGAATGTTGAAATCTCCTGTTTCTTCAAATGATACAGATGCATAATATCTGTTATCTGCAATGGAGCCGACTTTAATCTCACTGCCTGTGCCTTCATATACTATATCACCCAGAAGAGTATAAACTTCCTCTACAGGTTTTGTATATACATGTTCATTCTTCACATGGAGCTCTCTTGGCAGAGTCATGCTTCCATAAGCTCCCGGCTCTGTAGCAATATGCTCTCCATAGAAATCACTGATCCAACCGATCAGGATCCTACGGTCTTCATGCTGAAAGCTCTGCGCTGCATAGCAGTTGCTTCCAAAATCCACCCACTGCTGTGTATGGACATCCATTGCATCACCATTCCAGTCTCCCACATAATATCTGCACTGCTGGAATCTTCCGTATTCATCATAATGACTCATCCATGCGCCCATAGCTACATATTTATCATCCAGCGGGAAAAAGTCGGGACACTCTATGGTTCTGATCTTTGTTTCCTCTGTGATCAGAGGACATCTGTACTTCCAGTTCTCTGCATCCTCAGATTCATACAGAAGAAATGTTCCTTTTTCATCTACGCATGCACCTAATACAATATAATACTTCTCACCGATCTTAATTGCTTTCGGATCGCGGAAATCATAGTTAGTACCTTCCGGTTTCTCCCTGATAATCTCTTTTTCCGGCTCAAAATGGATCATATCGCTACTCTTTGTCATTGTCTGATACTGAATAGTGTCCCATCCGTCATCCTGCGGTCCGATATGTCTTGTGAGATAGAAGTACACCTCATCTCCCATCGGAAGTGCACTTCCGGAGAAAGCACCTCCTTTAATCGCAAGATTATCCAGAATTTCTTCCTGAGGCTCTAATACAACCGGAAGATGTGTCCAATGCACCAGATCCTTACTTGCTGCATGTCCCCAGTACATATTATTCCACTCCTGTCCAAAAGGATTCATCTGATAGAAAAGGTGATAATAGCCCTTAAACCAGCAAAGTCCGTTAGGATCATTATTCCAGTTCACAACCGGCGAAAAATGATACTGTTCTCTATATGGAGTATCTATGAAATGAAGGAACTCTTCTTTATTCATTTCTTTATAATTGTCTGTAGTATCCAGCACACAGATTCCATTTTCCATAATGTTTTCACATTCGCTTAAATAAGCAAACGTTATTGTGCAATCCTGTGTTGAGATTTCATATTCTGTATTTCTGCTTACCGGAAATTTGATCCAGTTTCCATAGATATGTTTCGGTTCTTTTGTCTCTGTTGTGCTTTCTTTTACATTTTTCAGGAGCACACTGCCTTTTTTGCCTTCATCCGGTTTTACAAATAATTCCAGACACTCATAATTTCCTGTGTACATACGTAAATCCCCTTTCTGATATTTGTCACATTTAGATGTGGTACCCGTTCCATATATTTTCAAAAAATATAACGCAGGTTTCCTACGCTTTTATATATGGTACCCGTTCCATTTATTTGGATTATATAATGAATAATACTATTTGTCAACACACTTCTGATTCTTCTCCATGTCTCACAAATATAGGAAAGCTCTTTGTACACTTTTCACATATGCCAAAGAGCTTTTCTATAATTTTTTGTATTAATGCTGTCACCTATAGATTCACAGGATATGTAGTCTGTCCCTGACGCACCTCTACCGGAATAATTTGCTTGTGAGGAACCGGACGACGTTCTTCGATAAGATCAACCACCGAGTTTGCACTGATTTCCGCAAGCATTTCTATGTTCTGGCAGATACTGGTTGCTTCCGGATAACAAAGTCTGGTGATATCTGTTCCATCATAAGTAACAACCCTAAAGTTATCCGGAACTTTTCTGCCTGCTTCCATAGCCAGATGCATATAATAAAGTGCAGGCTGATCAGTCCCAAATACACCATCTATCCCATCACACTTCTGCATCGCTTTTCTGGCTATTTCCCGGTAATCTTCATGACCAAATTTGTTCCACTCCATAATCACATCTATGACTTCCACTCCATGCTCTGTCAGAATGGTTTCAAGAATAGCATGTCGGTCATTAGCCGCAATATCAGGAGCCACACCTGAAATATTCAGGACTTTCTTACATTTATTTTTTATTAAAATATTAGCAGCCATTTCTCCTCCGGACATATGGTCCGATCCTACCATGGGAATTCCAGAACCGAAATCTCTGTCAAGGGAAACAATTGTTTTCTTTCTCTTCAGATACTCATCACCTTCCAGCGTATGTGATCCGGTAATAATACCATCTACCATATTTCGATCCAGCATATCCAGAAATTCCCGTTCTCTGTTACTTATACCTATGGTATTTCCAATCAGTGTCTTGTATCCCATTTCATAAAGAGCTGCCTCCGTTTGTCTCACATAACTAGAGAAAAACGGATGATCTACATCTGGTACAAGAATACCTACGATTCCGGTTTTATTGCGGAACAGATTTCGTGCCAGCTCATTAGGTTTATATTGTAATTCTTCAATTGCACTTTCTATCTTTTTTCTTGTATCTGCAGATACATAACCAGTTCCATTTATAACTCTGGAAACGGTTCCCACCCCTACGCCTGCTCTGCGCGCTACATCTCTTATACTCGCCATACCTACTTTTCCTGTTCTGTTATTACTTTTCACAATCACATAATAATTACTGTTCATACGCCTATCCTGCAAGGTGTTTTGACATGCATATACCAAAATTCCATTGCTGCAGGCAATCTGGAATAAATTTTAATAAGATAAGTATAGCACTGCGCATTTGTTCTTACAATTAATAAGTTGCCGAAAAGTGGCCCTTTCTTTCGTCAAACTGGAACATGTTCCAGTTATGTATCCAGACAGTCCTGCACAGACTGCCTCTTTTTTCCAACTCTTATACCATACAATTTACGTTTTATACTTATTAAACATCTCCGCTTACTTCTGTTCTTCATTTTTGTTTTATGTAAAAAGGATGCCGGGGGACAAATCCGACATCCTTTTTGCTGTTAACTTATGTTTATTTGCAGCAATCCTCATAAATAATACATTTGAGAGGTTTGCTATAGAAATGATGCAATTTATTTGTTATCCTGCTACTATTATTCGCCTCTGTGTTTACCCTGAGACAGATCCTCCACTACTTTTGCATAGTATTTATCTACGCTGAAGAATGCCATGCAGATTACCGGGAAGTATTCCTGCATTTCTGCGATGTCCTTTTTCAGCTCTTTTACATATTTCACGTACTCTTCTACAGTCTGCTGGCAGCCCTTCATTTCTGCAACCATCAGATACTGATGAATATCCAGAACTACGTTCTTGTATTTGTCTTCACGCATAAAATCTTTCCATGCTTTTAAGCAGAATGCATCATGGAATACCACATATTTGTCTTCCGACATATGTTTGCGGATTCTGTCGTATGCTTCCAGATAAAAACCACGGATGAATTCCATTGTATTTAGCTTTGTTCCTTTAGCTTTCTCAGGATCAACCGCAGGATAGCGTTCTGTATCCTTCATGGATTCCCACATATCTTCCAGTATTGGCTCGTTCAGGATCTCAATTCCCCATAATCCTTTTCTTGTTCCGTATCTCTCTGCCAGTCTTTCCAATACTGTAAGCTCGAACTCCACTTCGTCCGGCTCCTGTGACCATTTGCATACACCACTGATTCCACCGTTGTCAAATCCATTCTGGCTGTCCGGTGCTGTATGAAGATTAATCAGAATCTGCAGTCCATATTTTTCAGCCCAGTTAAATGCTTTATCCAGTTCTTCAATACATCCGATGAATGGTTCTCTGTCACCGAAAATGAAATATGGAACCAGGATTCTCACTGCATCCATTCCCATGGATTTAATTCTTGTGAAGTCTCTTTCTGTAATGTACTCAGAACGATGGATCTTGATTCTTGCTTCATAGACTTCTTTCTGATATTGCCACCAAAAATATCTGGGTGGAGCAGTCCAAAGATTACATTTTCAAACATTTACACGAAAAAATCCGCATCCAGGATATTGCAGAGTATCTGCATCTGAATGCGAATTATCTTTCTGAACTATTCAGGCAATGCGAAAACGTTACTCTTACGGATTTCATTTTACAGGAAAAGGTAAAGCTTACCAGGAATCTTCTGGCTTGTTCCCCCTATTCTTATATTGAAATCGCCACTTATCTGGGATTTTCCTCTCAGAGTCATCTGGGAATTTTCGCTGTTATGCCATTCCATTCACTGTTTTATACTTATACAGCATCTCCGCATGATTCTGCTCCTCAATCTGGATATCTGCCAGCAGCTTGCGTACACCACTGTCGCCAAAGGCAAATACATCATCATTGTATGTTCCTGACACCAGCTTCTCTGTACCAATACAGTCTGTTGCAAGAAACGCATCGTGCTCTTTGTCTTCCGGTGAACTCATAGCTGTATAGACCGCTTTTGGCTGATAATCTCTGCCTGATCTGTCATTACAGTTACATTCAGGCACACTTCCGGAAAGAATCATTGACAAAGACTCATAATGCTTCTGTTCTTCCTGCTGGATATTCCGGAAAAGATTTTTAAGCTCCGGGTCTCTGGCCTGTTCTGCGTATTTTCCATACTTTTCCACACAGCTTTTCTCTTGTGTCTGAAGATCTTCGATTACTGAACGTTCCTTTTCTTTTAAAATCATAGTCTGTTGTCTCCTTTTTTAAGAAATACTGTATTTTGTTACATGAAAATAGTATGGATAAAAAATGCTTTTTTATTCTCTGTATCATGACTTATGACAATTTCAGAGAATATTTTGTGTTACTGTTCACATGCCACTGTCCCGCGAGGTGTTTTGGCATGAATATGCCAAAATCCCGAGACATACAA
>OATI01001460.1_pt1 | contig 9808 bp, 16 predicted proteins | sample 1494981 | NCBI WGS metagenome assembly OATI01 (sample SAMEA2579952, study PRJEB22360) | human gut metagenome
TATAAACACATAGGGGTAGACGGAGAGAATACTCTTCCGCATTTCGGGCAAATCCACCCTTGCTGCCCAAACATTCCGTTAAACGGATTAATTGTATTTAATTCTTTTTCCATAATTTGCTATTTTTTAATAGTGTTATTAATTAAGTCAATCATATAAGACCACCTCTCTCCTGGTTCAATTTGGCGGGGACCATAATACCCGAAATAGGTAATCTTATCTGTTTTGTCTATCACAATAACCGGAGTACTATAATTGGGTTCTCCGGTTGTATGCCAAAGTTCTGCCATGATTATTTAATCAAAAATATCATATAATGTAACATTCACGTCCCAAAAGAATTTAAAGACATCTTTCGCGGAAAACAAGTTCCCCATCAATATATGGGAACAGGCATTTATAACTTTTGAGATAAGATGGAGAACATACCCTAGATAATAAAAAGGGATATATAGCACCAACAAAACCATAAAAACAAACTTATTTTTAAATATCTTTTTCATACTATGTTCTTTTTATTAATTCTATGAATTTCTTAATCTCATCACAGCTTTCATCACAATGTATGCCATTAACACATATACCTTCTTTACCTTCTGATAGAAAAGGGCAGGTGGCAATTTTTGCTTTGATCGCTTTCTGTGTCATTTCCTGTTCTGCGATCTTTACTGCCCGTATTGCCACATTTCGAGGAGTGTAGCGATAATAACGAAATGTTCCGTCTTTTAACGTTGTTCCAATGTCATGCCTATTCCATTGAATAAGCTCTTTGGCTTGATTACTTTTTATGCTCATGTCGTTCAATTTTCAGCCACCTTGTCGAAATATCGGCTATAATGCCGGAATTCACGGTCGGTGAACAGGTTGGATTTTCGGATTGCTAGTTCGAGATCGTTGGTAATATCGCCAGTTTGAAAGGCGGTATTTTGGTCGAACATGGAGATGTTGTAGCGGCGGAAGTCGTCGATGGCTTTCCGGAGTTGGTCGTGGACGTGCTTCCATTCGCTACGTTGAACGTAACCCATTTCTTTGAAATAGGCCATGTACATGTCGAGGTGGATTACTGCCATGTCGGCATCGGCAATCGTTAATGCTAATAACTTTCCGGCAAAACTGCGGAGCGTTTTGTCCTGGACGGCAGCCTTTTGCTCGAACTCAGCCAGCTTACGTTCTTCGTCGATCAGGTCGGCCAACTGCTCTTCTATGCGTTTGCGTTGGTCGGTCAGGTAAGCGACCTGGACGAAGTTGTTTTTCTTGAGTGCTTTGCGTATACGATTCGTATAGTCGTCTATCGATTCGCGGAGTTTAAATGTTGTGATTGTTGACTGTCTCATGGTTACTTGATATTATTCAGCCAATCTGCTTCGGAGTCCGGGAGATAGTCTGATTCGGTGAAACATTTCTTGTTGTATTCCTGGCTTTCGAATGTGACGAAAACACCGTAGAAAGGGGCTGATGTCAGTGGACCGATCGTGTCGTAACGAACTTTATCCAGCTTTATCATGGCTAACGGACTGGTACGGTCGGTACGCTCTGCCTGCTGACGGTCGATGTCGAGTTTGATAAGGAAGTCTTCGGCAATGGCCTTGCAGCGGTATTTTGTGTCGGCTATATTCACAAAATCGTTGGCTTTTACACGCTGTAGGAACAGAAGAACATACTCAGGATGGTCCAGGCGCTTACGGATATCCATATCGCCTTCCAGATTGGTGCGGATACCGCATATAGGATCGGCTATCTTCATATAGTTTTGAAGAAATTCATCGTAATTAAGTTCGTCGTCGCACCGGAAAAAACGCGGCTTCTCCTTCGTATGATGGATGCCCTTATACAGGGCAGCCCATCGTTCCATGTAATTGTCTAATCTGAATTCTGACATAGCTTTTATTGTTTTATGATTTTACATCCGTTCTTTTTATGTTGCAGCAGGAAAGAGGGAAAGGTGTAATACTCATTCCAGCTTTCTTTTTCAAATAGTTCCCGGAGCTCCCGTTCAGTTGCTTCGAGGATAAGATTGCGTTTAGGGTCTGTCTTCATGGCTATTAATTTTTAGATGATTGATATTCTTCAGGATATTCACATTTAAGCATATCTAATATTTTTCCGGCTTCCCGGTAATTTTCATGCAAGACACAATCGTTATAAACGATTTGAAGAAAGTGCAAACGGATGGGTCTTAGCCGATTTAGTATGATTCGGTGATGCCTGTTTAATTCGGATAATTGCTTTTGCTGGTTAAACATAACATATAACACCATGATTACACCTAGGATAGCAATCACACCTACGATGATCGCTATTATTGAAAGAATGATATTCATAACAATTGATATTTATTGATTATCGCAAAAAGAAATGCTAATACAGTCAGCAGACTGTCGAGCCAGGTTGCCCAGGCTCCTAGACGCTGAAAGCGAGAGAGGGATAGAGCTATCACGAAAATATATGCAAACCATTGGGTACTGAATAGTCCTATAACCAGAAATATATATTCGGTTATATCAAGTTTTTCCACCCAATTAAGTACCGGACTATAGTCAAGATACAGACTCCGATCCTGTTTATTCATCCGGAACAGCTTACGCCGTTCGGCATACAAGGCACGACAGTTAAACATTTTTGCCAGTTCGTAAATGGCAAACAAAGCGGTTAGAAAATAAAAGATGTGTGACATAATATAATTGTTTAATTGTTAAAATGGACTGTTTTTATCAACGTCATCTAAGCGATATTGCTTTGGAGTATTCACCGGAGGTCGCTGTTCCCGTGGTGTATAGGGTGAACGGTTATCCGCCGGTTCCTGGATCAGTTCAAGAGGTTCTACCGTCTTTTCTGCAAAGTCACGGATAGTAGCCTCGGAAATCTCGCGGGTCTGGATATACCAGAAGAAATCATCTTTACTGTTACGGCTTTTCCGGTATTCTGAGCGGGCTTTCTCGCTTTCGCTACGATACAGTTCCGGGGGATTCAGCGTCCAGTGTTTGAAGTCGCAGAACTTTTGCAGCTTCTCACGGAGGGTTGCCACGGTGATACGGTCCTGGAATGTACGGCTGTATATCTGCTTGAAATCTTCGAAGATGTCGTTTCGCCAGATGGCTACGTTCAATTTGTTTTGCATTTCGGCGGCTTCGTCGAAATAATCGTTTAGCCAATCGAAAACATTCTGGGATATACTGTTTATCAACATGCCTTTTTCTACGCGATCCATAACCGGCAATACCATCTGATTAACGTGCATGTAGGTTTGGATACATTGGGCAAAGAAATAGTATAGTTTGTTCATTTCTTCCGGCGTATAATCGTCCACGATATTTTTGCCGAACTCGGTATTTGGTTTGCGTTCCGGTATTCCCTGGTTCGGGTCGGCCGGATGGTAATAGCTGCTGAATGTACAGAACCAGGCACGGCGGCGCTTGGATTTGTCAATATCGGCCGGCTTATGGTTTGAGTTCAGTATGGTGATCGGGCTTTCATGGAACGGGATCGTTATTGCATCTCCGAAACGCTTGCGGACGGTCATGTCACCGGTAATCTGGTTGAACAACATGTTCAAGGGGAAACCTTTCTGTAAGTCATCGAAATGAACGACATCGGTTTTGCCGGGAACTACACCGAAATATAACAGGTCGCTGTCCTTCTTAGGGTCTACCAACTGGCCGTCGCGGTACCATACGTTGCGTACCTGTCGGATCGGGTAATAAAACAGGGATTTACCCACACCACCATTATGTTCGCCGTTCTTGTTGTTTTCGTCTTCCACACACATCAACATATAGGCTTTATCCATTTCCTTATGACGACGACATGTGTATCCCAAGGCGCAAATCTTACTTACAAAGTTCAGATCGGGCTCTTTCAGCTGTGAAGGTGTCAGCTCGATACCCAGTTCTTTTTCACGCCAGAAAACTTCACCGGTATTATAAATAAACTGGGCATAGCTGAAATCGTTCCAATTACGGCGCAGGATAAATCGATCTACGGCCGGGAAAGTCTTCTCGTTGGTACATGTCAGATATTCTTCGCTATATTCAACATAGAACAAAGGCTCTTTTTCCATGCGGAAGTCAGCATCAATGATCTTGTCTGCATACAAATTAAAGGGTAATGATTCAAGCGGAACCATCTCCATTTCATGTTCGGTGATGCGCAAAGCTCCGTTCCGGAAGAAAAGATATTCCTGGTGCCGGGCATCGTAGGTAAAATCCAGCTTAACATCGGATATATTTTGCAGACTCTGTCCTTTTACCTGGTTACTCCGGTTGATGGCATTCAGCAGTTGTTTGTCGAAATATACCGGAGTGCGTTTAATGAAATCACGCAATATCTGATTAACAACACCGGATATTTTCTTTTCGCCGATCTCTTCTACTATATTATCATGAATCTGGACGTATTTGAATTCTTCGTCGTTGTAGGCATATTTATGGATACCGTAGGCAGACAGGAAACGAAACAATTGCTCATTATCTATTTCCTTGCCGATCACTTTGATTTCTTTGTTATCTTCATCGCCAGTTTCTTTAGTCTTATCCATCCAGAACTTAAGCGGAAGGGCGTTTTTAACAATATGGTCGAAACGTTTGAACTTATCGAGATAAAAGTAATCCTGACGCTTGTATCCGGTTCCTTCGTCCGAGTTCCATTTAATGAAATAGTCTTTGACATCTTTGCAGGCACCTTTTGTCTGTTCGTACATTTCTTGTGGAAGCATGGCCAACTTTATATCCATATATCGTATTGCCATCCGGTAGGCGAATTTTTTACCGGTATCATCCAGGTCGTAAAGTACTGTGATATTCTTGGCTATTTTACGGAGCCGGTTTTCCTGCCACCAGTCAAGTATGTCAGTTTCGCTATTCAGCCAGCATACATTGAAACCTCCATTGAAGTAGGTATTGATCGCATCGGAACCACCGGAAACGATTACCAGTTCTTTCAGTTTTTGTTCTGATTCGATAGCTTCGCCTTTTTTTATGCGGTTCAGATAATTAATCGTTTTTGTATCACCGAAAATAAAGTTGTTTTCCTTCACTCCGAAGTAGCTGAAACGATTGCCTTTATCGGCTTTCGGCTGATATATCTTTCCCCATTGGTCGCCATTGGGACGTTGGTAACACCAGTACATGATCGGAAATTCTTCGGTACTACATATACGCCAGGAAAAGTTTTCACCTTCTTTTGCCGGGCGTGTAAAACTTTTAAGGCTCCGGATCGGGAATGCGCTTTTCAGGGCATCCGAAGTGATTGTGTCCATTTCTTCAAAGGTGCCATCTTCTTTTTTGATGTTACGCCGCATATTTCCTAACAGACGAAGTTCTTCTTCCGAAAAGTCCTCCTTTTCTTCAAATACATATTCAGTAACCGGATCAACCTTTTCAAGCACGGCTTTTAACCCATGTGAATTTCCGGAGCCAAACATAGCTTCCAGTTCTGCCAATGCCTGGTTACGGTTGATATTTTTGAGTCTCATAAGAAATTGCAGTGCTCCACCACGAGCTTCCAAACCACCGTAACATATCCAGCAGCGTTTTGCTGGCCATACATAGAAACGGGTGTCTTGTTGTGTAAAAAAGGGGCATTTGGCTTGTTGTACCTTTCCTACCTGGCGGAATTCTATGCCTTTGCAGAAGGCACGTATAACGTCCATCAGGCGGTAGTCCGCTTTTTGGATTAATTCTTGTTCATTTAAGTATGCCATAATATAGTAAGCTAATTGTCTAATAGTCCTTTCAAGTTAATTTCGTCGATCTCTCCGTCACGCAGCCGATAGGCAAAGTCACGTATCTTTTCGGAAAAAAAAGAGGCCCCTGTCCGGCGTGTTCCGAAATTACGCAACTGGCGGTTTTTTACGGCTGCTGGTTGGAAGATGGTTCCCCATTCCGTCTTATCCGTATTCTTATAGCAGAACATCAGTATCGGGTACTGCGGTGCTTCCATGATCTTCCAGGAGAATGCTTCTCCTTTTCTGGCCGGATTAGTTACGCTCCGAAGGGCAAATAGTCCGAGTTTCATGGAATAGCGGTAGACGTCCATTTCGCCCGCTCCCGTTACACCGCATAATTCGAGATCCGATACAGATAGTCCCCGGTATTCAAACTGCATGGAAGTTACGGGATCTACCTTGATTATTTGCGGACGTTTTGCGGCATCCTGCTGTACCGGTATATTGACTATTTCGGCAACTTTCCGGATGGCCTCGATGTAGGAAAGGTTGTCGTTCTGCATGGCGAACTGCACCGCGCCGCCCCCCGCCCCGCACCCGAAGCACTTCCACATTTTTTTTGACGGAGATACATGGAAGCTGGGCGTCCGTTCGCCATGAAGCGGACAGCAGGTAACATAGGATAGTCCCCGTTTTTCAAATTTACTTCCGGGACTAAGCCTTTGAATGACATTCAGCAGGTCATTGTTGGCCGTATCGATAATTCGGTCTATTGTTTCTTTTGGGATCATATGGATATAGGTTTTATTGTCTGTGTGACCCCGGAAGGATTCGAACCTTCCGCAGGGGATTGCCATTGAACGGCGATCGTACCTCAATCATCCCGGGCCATTGGCGGGGCGGCATGTTGATCCGTCCCGCAGCTTACTAATCGGCTTACAAACCTGCTTACTTACTTGTCAAGTTTGAACGAGGGCTTGAATTTGACTACTTGCTTTGCTGGGATGTCGATCATTTCGTCCTTATGGATGTTACGGGCTTTGCGTGCGGCCCGTGTTTTGATCAGGAAGGAACCGAAACCACGGCTGTATACTTCCTCTCCGTTTTGCAGGGTGTCAACGATTACGTCACGTTCAACATTCAATACGTGTTCAACTGTTTTCTTGTCTACGCCGGAAATCAGGGCGATTCTGTTTGCTAAGTCTTGCTTTGTCATGATTGTTTAATATTAATTGGTGAATAAAAAAGGTTATTAAAAATTTATATTTAACTGTCTATTATTAGCTTCCCAGTCTTCAATGGTATAATTCATAATGTCATTAAGACGTGTTTTAGCTTCACCCATTCGATTTTTTGCCTCTTTAAAATCCTGTTGAAGAGATTGATATTCTTTTACCAATTGTTCCATCAATTCCTGCTTTTGTTTCAAAAATGTTTGTGGAGCAGTAAAATGATCGTATAAAACTTTATAGCATTCTAGCTTATAGTGAATCACATTTTCTTTTACTTCAGGATTCACTCTTGATGTATCTATAGAGAACAACCATCCGAAAATGTACATATAGGGAATTGCGTACATTTCTCGTGTTTTCCCATCGGCCGCAACTGAGGTTATGACAACCCCAGTTGACTTTAATATTTCATCTCTTTCAATCTTGTCTCTTTGGGATTTTGAATCAATTCCTAATATATCACAGATCGGTCTGATAGGAATAAGCCGTTCGTCACTTGTAGAAATAATGTCTACATTGTTAATTCGTGCAATTAATTTTGTTTGCATAATGATAAATAATTAATTATTAAATAAATATATGTGTATATCATCCTGTTAGCAGGATGCTTTTATCTGACATTCGTATTCAAATGCTTTATGTAGATTTTGAAGGGAGAAGGCTCCGGCATGGAGAAAGCGTTTGCCGGCACGGGCTCGGGCAATAAACATCCGGCCGGTGTCTTTGATTTTAAGACTACGGATTCCGGGATATTTATCCTGAAAGAAAAGAATAAGAGAAAGCCTTTCGGCTTTTGTTTGGGATGGTTTTCTACTTCGTTGGGTAGATCGGGATACACGCGTTTCGTGCGTAGACGTTGCTCTACGGGTACTATTATTCCCTGCATTGCAAATTTCATTGTTCTTTGGCATAAACAGAATGAATTCGAAATGTTTAGATACAAAAAAGGCTGTCGCCTCCCGTTTCTCGCCAAAGAACATACTCTTACATATTAATAAGGGTACCTGTATGGGATTTGACAGCCTTATATCTTTAGATACAACGCTTCCAATAGGATATAAAAAATCCCTCATTAAATATGTCGATAAGTAAGCTCTTTGGCGAAGAGACATTGCAAACATACTATATTTATTTGAAACCTGTATCATAATTCGTTAATATTTTATCTTTTATCCCTTGTTACTTATTCTTTCTCTTTGATAATCACTTCAAACTGATCTACTTTTAATGCCGGTTGCTCCTTTGTTAAAGCACTCACGAATATATTAAGTGCTCTATGTTGTTCCTTGGACAAGGCAAGAAGGTGGTAACCTCCCTGCTCATCGGTGTATAAAAGTCCGACTTCGCCGGGAGCGGCGTAGGAAAATTTGCTCATATGTAATTGTTGATTTATGCCAGGTAGCCGTTGCCAGCTAATGCTTTGGCATTGTCTTCCAAAGTCATTCGATTGTATCGAACGAAACAGGCAGACGATTTATGTCCTGTTAATTTCATGATCATGTTCTCCGGTATTTTGTCGCTTATTGTATTTGTTATGAAAGTCCTGCGAGCTGTATGGGAAGAGATCATGTCACATTTCTGTTTTTTCACCATAACGATTTCGCCTCCCAGGTCTTCTTCATAGGTGATCCAATCGGTCAGACCGGCTTTACGGCAAATAAGTTTGAGGGCTTTATTGAAATATTGAATACAACGAGCTTTCGGGAGATGACCATCGTATTTGTTGAAAATTTCTCGAACGTAGTCGGTCATGGGAACCACCGCTTTATTCTTTGTTTTTTTCTGGAGGATTATGATGTTGTCACCTTTTATATTATCAGTCGAAATACGGGAGTAATCAGAATACCGCTGGCCGGTCATACAACCTACAATAAATAAATCCCTGATTTCTTCCTGTTTTTTAGTTAATCCGTCATAATAGTAAAGTCGGGCTATTTCTTTTTGCTTCAAGTAGATATGAGTAGATTCGTTTTCTCTGACTTTGGCATCCGTATACGAATCATCTATAGCCCAACCATTCAGATATGCCTTATTGAGTAAGTACTTCAGCTTTATCACCATGGCTTGGATGGTCGAAGTTTTTAGATTTTTCTCAATGTAAAGGTAATCTACAAATCCGTCAATTTCTTCTTTACCTATATCCTTGGTCGAAAATGTACGTCCTATTTCTTCCTGATAATTCAGGAAATGCTCCAGCAGATTATGAAAGGCATTAAAATGTTTGCCTTTCTTTTTCAGGTTGATATATACGACTCCAAACTGGATAAAGTTTTTAGCCGGTAACTTACGATAGTAATCGCTTTGAAGTTGAACGTCTGTATATTGTGCAAAGTCTAATTGAAGTGCTCCCATGAGGTTTATATTTTTATATATTCAGAAATTAGCACTACCTTTGTAGTGGATTTTTAAGCAATCTGCGTTAAGCAGGTGAGAGTTTACAAAGCCGTTCGGTTGCCGCCGAGCGGCTTTGCTGTTTATTTTAATTTTAAAGTAGGCATAGAATTTACTAGTTCATCCCAACAACTGCCGTTGAACGATTTAGGAACGTCAAATGGTTCATTATTGCGATCAGCATCAAGTACTGTAATTATATCACATCTTGCCTCATAATACTTTTTCATTTTATAATGCTCAGGTTTCGATGATTTTCCAAGCATACATGGGATTATCTTTGACTCAATTGTTGTCTGAGCGCAACATGAATGTTTGTTATTGAACTCCTGAACAAGTTCAGTGATCTTATTTTTTAGTATATCACGATCTTTTATGAAATCTGTGATCAATAGAATATCGTTTTTTTCTGCCTTAGAATCCATTTGTGTTTTACGGTTGCCTATACTCCGCAAGGTTCAAAAGTTTCGTGAAGTGAAACATTTCCTGACTACCGGGGAAGCACTGCCGGAAGAAAAATTCA
>OATI01001475.1_pt1 | contig 9690 bp, 7 predicted proteins | sample 1494981 | NCBI WGS metagenome assembly OATI01 (sample SAMEA2579952, study PRJEB22360) | human gut metagenome
AGGAAGCCTGAAAGGTGGCCTGCGCGTGACCGAACAGGGCGAGATGATCCGCTTTAAATATGGTCTGCCAGAAATCACCGTCAGCAGCCTGTCGCTGTACACCGGGGCGATTCTGGAAGCCAACCTGCTGCCACCGCCTGAGCCGAAAGAGAGCTGGCGTCGCATTATGGATGAACTGTCAGTCATCTCCTGCGATCTCTACCGTGGCTACGTACGTGAAAACAAAGATTTTGTGCCTTACTTCCGCTCCGCTACGCCGGAACAAGAATTGGGTAAACTGCCGTTGGGTTCACGTCCGGCGAAACGTCGCCCAACCGGCGGCGTCGAGTCACTGCGCGCTATTCCGTGGATTTTCGCCTGGACGCAAAACCGCCTGATGCTCCCCGCCTGGCTGGGTGCAGGTACGGCGCTGCAAAAAGTGGTCGAAGATGGCAAACAGAGCGAGCTGGAAGCCATGTGCCGCGATTGGCCATTCTTCTCGACGCGTCTCGGCATGCTGGAGATGGTCTTCGCCAAAGCAGACCTGTGGCTGGGGGGCAAACAATAACAACCACCTCGAGACCACTTTGATGGCTGGCGGAATACTATGACCAACGCCTGGTAGACAAAGCACTGTGGCCGTTAGGTAAAGAGTTACGCAATCTGCAAGAAGAAGACATCAAAGTGGTGCTGGCGATTGCCAACGATTCTCACCTGATGGCCGATCTGCCGTGGATTGCAGAGTCTATTCAGCTACGGAATATTTACACCGACCCGCTGAACGTATTGCAGGCCGAGTTGCTGCACCGCTCCCGCCAGGCAGAAAAAGAAGGCCAGGAACCGGATCCTCGCGTCGAGCAGGCGTTAATGGTCACTATTGCCGGGATTGCGGCAGGTATGCGTAATACCGGCTAATCTTCCTCTCCTGCAAACCCTCGTGCTTTTGCGCGAGGGTTTTCTGAAATACTTCTGTTCTAACACCCTCGTTTTCAATATATTTCTGTCTGCATTTTATTCAAAATCTGGATATCCCTTCAGATATCCTTAAGGAATTGTCGTTACATTCGGCGATATTTTTTTCAAGACAGGTTCTTACTATGCATTCCACAGAAGTCCAGGCTAAACCCCTTTTTAGCTGGAAAGCCCTGGGTTGGGCACTGCTCTACTTTTGGTTTTTCTCTACTCTGCTACAGGCCATTATTTACATCAGTGGTTATAGTGGCACTAACGGCATTCGCGACTCGCTGTTATTCAGTTCGCTGTGGTTGATCCCGGTATTCCTCTTTCCGAAGCGGATTAAAATTATTGCCGCAGTGATCGGCGTGGTGCTATGGGCGGCCTCTCTGGCGGCGCTGTGCTATTACGTCATCTACGGTCAGGAGTTCTCGCAGAGCGTTCTGTTTGTGATGTTCGAAACCAACACCAACGAAGCCAGCGAGTATTTAAGCCAGTATTTCAGCCTGAAAATTGTGCTTATCGCGCTGGCCTATACGGCGGTGGCAGTTCTGCTGTGGACACGCCTGCGCCCGGTCTATATTCCAAAGCCGTGGCGTTATGTTGTCTCTTTTGCCCTGCTTTATGGCTTGATTCTGCATCCGATCGCCATGAATACGTTTATCAAGAACAAGCCGTTTGAGAAAACGTTGGATAACCTGGCATCGCGTATGGAGCCTGCCGCACCGTGGCAATTCCTGACCGGCTATTATCAGTATCGTCAGCAACTAAACTCGCTAACAAAGCTACTGAATGAAAATAATGCCTTGCCGCCGCTGGCTAATTTCAAAGATGAATCGGGTAACGAACCGCGCACCTTAGTGCTGGTAATTGGCGAATCGACCCAGCGTGGACGCATGAGTCTGTACGGTTATCCGCGTGAAACCACGCCGGAGCTGGATGCGCTGCATAAAACCGATCCGAATCTGACCGTGTTTAATAACGTGGTTACGTCTCGTCCGTACACCATTGAAATCCTGCAACAGGCGCTGACCTTTGCCAATGAAAAGAACCCGGATCTGTATCTGACGCAGCCGTCGCTGATGAACATGATGAAACAGGCGGGTTATAAAACCTTCTGGATCACCAACCAGCAGACGATGACCGCCCGCAATACCATGCTGACGGTATTTTCGCGCCAGACCGACAAGCAGTACTACATGAACCAGCAACGTACGCAGAGTGCGCGTGAATATGACACCAACGTGCTGAAGCCGTTCCAGGAAGTGCTGAAGGACCCTGCGCCGAAGAAACTGATCATCGTTCATCTGCTGGGTACGCATATCAAGTACAAGTACCGTTATCCGGAAGATCAGGGCAAATTTGACGGTAATACAGAGCATGTTCCACCGGGATTAAACGCAGAAGAGCTGGAGTCATATAATGATTATGACAATGCTAACCTGTACAACGATCACGTGGTTGCCAGCCTGATTAAAGACTTTAAAGCGACCGATCCGAACGGTTTCCTGGTTTATTTCTCTGACCACGGTGAAGAGGTTTACGACACGCCGCCGCACAAAACTCAGGGGCGTAATGAAGACAACCCGACGCGTCATATGTACACCATTCCGTTCCTGCTGTGGACGTCAGAAAAATGGCAAGCGACTCATCCGCGTGATTTCTCACAAGATGTTGATCGTAAATACAGCCTGGCGGAACTGATCCACACCTGGTCAGATTTGGCGGGCTTATCTTACGACGGTTACGATCCAACCCGTTCAGTGGTGAATCCGCAGTTCAAAGAAACTACCCGCTGGATTGGTAACCCGTATAAGAAAAACGCACTGATCGATTACGACACTCTGCCGTATGGCGATCAGGTGGGTAATCAGTAATTATCAGCCAGATGTTATTTGCCGGATGCGACGCTTGACGCGTCTTATCCGGCCTACAGATCGCGGCGGTAGGCCGGGTAAGGCATTTACGCCGCATCCGGCAATACAAGGCGACTGAAACTGTCGCAATGTTTACATCGAACTCCCATCAGGCCACACTTTTCAGGTGGCCTTTTTTCATAATGCCAGTTACTGTTTTCCCGTCTACATACCTAAGGGAATAACATGTATCACGACGTCAGCTATCTGCTCTCCCGCCTGATCAACGGCCCGCTGTCCCTGCGCCAGATTTACTTTGCCAGCAGCAACGGCCCGGTGCCCGATCTTGCGTATCAGGTCGATTTTCCACGGCTGGAAATTGTGCTGGAAGGTGAGTTTATTGATACCGGCGCTGGAGCAGCGTTAGTTCCCGGCGATGTGCTGTACGTCCCTGCTGGTGGCTGGCATTTTCCACAATGGCAAGCCCCCGCCACCACCTTTAGCGTGCTGTTTGGCAAACAGCAACTCGGCTTCAGCGTTGTGCAATGGGATGGCAAACAATATCAAAATCTGGCGAAGCAACACGTCGCCCGACGCGGCCCGCGCATTGGTTCTTTTCTGCTACAAACGCTCAATGAAATGCAAATGCAGTCGCAGGAGCAGCAAACGGCCAGACTTATCGTCGCCAGCCTGCTTAGCCACTGCCGCGATTTGCTCGGCAGCCAAATACAGACCGCCTCACGCAGCCAGGCTCTATTCGAAGCTATTCGTGATTATATCGACGAACGCTATGCCTCCGCACTTACCCGCGAATCTGTCGCACAGGCGTTCTATATTTCGCCAAATTACCTCTCGCACCTGTTTCAAAAAACGGGGGCCATTGGTTTTAACGAATACCTGAATCACACGCGACTGGAGCACGCTAAGACATTATTGAAAGGCTATGACCTGAAGGTAAAAGAAGTGGCGCACGCCTGCGGCTTTGTCGACAGCAACTACTTCTGCCGTCTGTTTCGTAAAAATACCGAACGCTCGCCGTCGGAATATCGTCGGCAGTACCACAGCCAACTGACAGAAAAACCGACTACTCCAGAATAAGATGGGTTTGCTGCGGCGCAGAAAGCACTTTGCGCACTGCGCTCATCACCCTCTGCGGCTCACGCAGGAAAGCGTAGATGCTGCATTGCACGTAGCGACAATGTTCAAATCGCTCAGCACCGGCAAGCTCGATATCCGTAATTAACAGCGCAACATCCGCCCGGCGGATATCCTCGTCCGCTAAACGATTCTCCGTTCCCAACGCGCCCTGAGTTTCAATGCTAACGCCCCACTTCTCTAACTGGCACAACTTTTCCAGCCGTTCCGCCGCCATATAAGTATGCGCCACGCCGCTTACGCAGGCGGTTACTGCCACCAGATATGCCATTTTAACCTCCCACGGTAACCTGAAATCCGGCCCGTTCTGCCATTTCACGCATCGTTGCCACATCGGCTGACGACGGCGCAGAAACCTCTTTCATCGACCATGTTTTCCCCAGCAGGCGGTATTTCGGCTCGCCGTACTGATGAAACGGTAACAGATGGATCTGCTTGATATTCAGCGGGATCAGCACGTCCAGCGCCTGCTGCATATTCTCCCGGCTGAGCGTGAAACCAGGGATCAGCGGTAAACGCGGGATCACGTTGACACCCTCACTCACCAGCAAACGCAGATTCTCCAGCACGCGTTGCAGGTTCATCTTCACCACATCCCGCGCCTGAGCCGCATCCATAATTTTTAAATCGAACAACACTTCATCGCACAATTTCGCCAGCGGTAACAGCTTGCTGGCTGGCGCGTCTCCGGCAGTTTCGATGGCGCATGACACACCCCATAGCCGCAGTCGCTGTAAAAAACGGGTCGCAAACTCCGCCTGCATTAACACTTCGCCGCCAGAAAGCGTGACGCCACCGCCGGACGTGCGAAAGAAAATGTCATCTTTCATCACTTCCCGTTCCAGAGCGTCAAGGCTGATATCGCGACCAATCCGTTCAAATGCCCCGGAGGGGCATTCATCCGCATCACGCAAACATTTCGCGCAGTGCAGACATTTCGCCTCTCTGCGCACCGTCTGGATTTTGCCGGAGATCGACTCCGGATTAGCACACCATGGGCAAAGATGCGGACAGCCTTTAAAAAAGACCACCGTACGAATGCCCTCGCCGTCATTCAGTGAATAACGCTGAATGTTGAAAATGCGCGCCACATCATTGCGGCGCGTTTCCACAACGTTACAGCTGATGCGCTGTCCGGCGGATGATGTCATCCTGGATCTCCTTCGACAGTTCGACAAAGAAGGCGCTGTATCCGGCAACGCGCACCACCAGCCCGGCATAATCTTGTGGGCGCTGTTGCGCTTCCCGTAACGTGTCGGCGTTCACCACGTTAAACTGAATATGCTGCAACTTAAGCTGGGTAAACGCCCGTAAGAAGTCGGCCAGTTTGCGTAATCCCGCTTCACCTTCCAGGGTCGCCGGAGTGAATTTCACGTTCAGCAACGTACCGTTAGACAGCAGCGTATTATCGAGCTTACTGACTGACTTCAGTACCGCTGTTGGCCCTTGTGCGTCCTGGCCCAGCATGGGTGACAAGCCGCCGTCTGCCAGCTGTTCTCCGGCAAAACGACCGTCTGGCGTCGCGCCAACCACCGATCCCAACGGGACGTGGGCAGAAACGGTATACGATCCCGGCGTGAAGTAGCCGCCGCGCGGGTTCTGGTATTTTTCCACTTCTTTGCAGTAGTGGCGTAACAGTTCGGCGCTGATGTTATCCACCTCGTCGATATCGTTACCGTATTTCTCGAAGCGGTTAATTAAGCGAGCGCGGACTTTTTCGCCTTCTGGCGTGGCGAAGTTGGCTTTTAATACCGACAGCAATTCGTCAAAACTTAAACGCTGTTGATCAAAAATCATCCCTTTCAACGCATGGAGAGAATCGCTCAGGTTGGCGATACCGATCCCCTGTACGCCGGAGAAGTTATAACGACCTTTTTCCAGACAATCGCTGATAAAAGACGAGAGTAGCGGTACAGGTGCCCAGTCACGGTGACCGATATCGCAAATATTGCTGCCCTCAACCATCAGGGTGATGTAGTGGCTGATCTTGGCGCGGATCTGCTCCAGTAAACCTTCATAAGTCAGCGCAGCATTGCCTTCATTTTCATGCAGGCAGATTTCCATCACTTTCAGCAGGTTAAACATCGCGATGTCATGCAAGCCGTAGGTTCTGCCGGGAATAGATAATTCCACACAGCCCACTACGGAATAGTCGCGCGCATCTTCCAGCGAAACGCCACGGTTGAGGAACGCTGGCACCACCACTTCATCGTTAAAGATTTGCGGAATACCGGTGCCGAGGCGAATGGTTTCTGCGGTTTTCATCAGGAACGGCGTGTCGATCAAGGCGTTAGTGCGCACGCCGAGGTTCGGTTGCGGTAATTGCACGCTTTGATAAGCGTCAAGGCAAAGGAACGAAAGCACGTTCACCGCGCTACGTCCGTTCTCGGTTAACCCGCCGAGCAGTGCGGTATAGCCGGTAGGGAAACCTGCGAAATAACGCGCGCTACTGGTGGAGCGCAACAGCACGATGTCGTTGCATTTCACCCATAAAGATTCGAGCAGTTCTTTCAGGAATGCCGGATCTTCGCCCTGGGTTAATGATGCCTGATAGAACGGCAACATATACTGGTCGAAGCGCCCCAACGATAGCGAACTGGCGTTGGATTCGTATTGCAGAATGATGTTCATGTACCAGAATAACTGGCACGCCTGCCAGAACGTCTGCGGCTTATGTTCGGCGTTATGGCGGGAGATCTCCGCAATGGTCAGCAGTTCTTCGCGACGCGGGCCATCAGTGCAGCTTGCCGCCATCGTTTCCGCCAGTTCGGCGTAACGCAAAATATGTTTCTGCGAGGCTTCCAGCAGTAACAGCGCTGCCTGATAAAAGTGATTCTCCGGCTGTTGCTGACAATGTTGCTGCATCTGTGCCACCAGCTCCCCCAGCCCGTGATTCAGCAGGCGCGGGTAATCAATAATAATGTGCCCCTGGCCTTTATCCGTCTGGTTGATGCTGAAAATCTGCGTGCTGGTCGCGGCTTTTACTTCATCCGTCATCTGCCCGTTGATGAAATCTTTCATCGAACGTTTTTCCCAGTACGGGAACAACTCTTCGCGGTAGATACGTTTATCTTCTTCGCTGATAGCAAAGCGGTCCTGCGGACGCGTCGGGAATTGATCCAGCTCTTTCAGCAGCCAGTAAGGGTCCATTTCCGGCGACATAATCCCGGCGCGTGGTTTTACGGTGCGGTTACCGGCAATCAGTTCTTCATCACGAATCGAAATTTCAACGTGTTCAAGGATATACGCTGTTGCTTTCGCCCGACGCATTATCACCGGCTCCCCTTCGGTTTGCCGATGGCTGGCGGTATAAAGCAACGCCCGCTCCAGCGAGATTTCACGGGTATTGGCAAACAGTGCAGTTTTGAGGCGAGAGATACGATTCGTCATGAGGAACTCCTGTGGGAAAGCGAACCCGCCCTTGCGGGCGGGATAAGAACTTAAGCGGTTTGCGCCAGGTGAGCTTCAATTTTGCTCATAATGGCGTCAGCACGTTTTACCGCGTCGCTGATGTTGACACGCACGATAGTCTTGCCAGCAAAACGCTCTTCAAATTTGATGCCGATATCTTTGGTCAAAATCACCATATCGGCGCTTGCCACGTCTTCCGCAGTCAGTTCATTTTCCAGACCAATCGACCCCTGGGTTTCTACTTTCACTTCCCAGCCTTTCGCTCTGCCGCCATATAAGTATGGGCAACACCTGAAGGACATGCGGTTACTGCGATAATTTTCGTCATGGCTCGTTCCTCAATTAATTAATTTCAAAATCCAGATCCAGGTCGTCTTCCTTCTCTTCAGTTGAAGACCCATTTTTACGCGCCAGACTTTTCAGCACGTTCACGCAGACTGCCGTCACAACCGCCCCGACAGCCACTGCCGCGATGTAACCCAACTTACCTTCAACCACCGGCAGCACAATCAGACCACCCCAGCCTGCATAGCACTGCGCACCGACCAGCGCCGCAGTTACCGCACCACAAACTGAACCGACCATGATGGAAGGAATGACACGCAGCGGATCGGCAGCGGCGAAAGGAATCGCCCCTTCAGTAACGCCAACACAGCCCATCACCAGTGCCGCCTTGCCGGTTTCGCGCTCTTCTGCGGAGAAATTTTTACGACCAATCAGCGTCGCCAGCCCCATCCCCAGCGGTGGAACACAAATCCCAACAGCGGCAATAGCCACCACGGTATAAACACCCTGAGCAACGCAAATCAGCATGAAGGCATAGGCCACTTTGTTAACCGGGCCGCCCATATCGAACGCCAGCATCAGACCCATGATCACCGCCAGCATAACAATGCTGCCCTGCTGCATCCCCTGAAGCCACTGGGTCAGGCTGTTGGTCAACGCCCCCACCGGCTCCCCCCACCCCATGAGGCCAGCGGTAATCAGTGTGCCGACGATTGGAATGATGAAGATTGGCATCACCGAGCGCAGAACTTTATGCACCGGAATTTTCTTCAGGTAATGCACCACGATGCCGCCGATAATCCCGGCGATCAGCGCACCAAAGAAGCCCGCGCCAAAGCTGTTACCAACCCAGGCACCGATAGCGCATGGAGCCAGCGCAGAACGTTCTGCAATGGAATAACCGATGTAAGCGGCGAGGAAAGGCACCATCAGCGTCAAACCTGCAACGCCGATATCAAACAGTTTTTTCAGATTCGGATCGGCTACGGCATCCGGCACTGCGCCTTTGCCATACAACATGACGGAAACCGCCAGCAAAATACCGCCCGATACCACGAAGGGAATCATGTGTGAAACGCCCGTCATTAAATGCTGACGGGTATTTTTCAGGATCTGCACCAACTCATTCATAAGCTGCTCCCGGGCTTGCGAAAGCCCATGTCCATATTTTTGATGGAAGAAACAATAGGCAATCGCAGGCGGAGCAAACAGTGGATAAAAAGGCCATTTACTGGACTTTTGTAATATCAGTACAAAAATGCGATCCGCCTCATAACTTGCGATAATCCGGAAGTACGCCGCAAAACGGCGTCTTGTGAGACGCGTCGCAAATTGACGGTTACATTACATTTGTCCAGCTTTTGGCAGATTTGTCACATGGCAGGCCGTTGCCGTGCGCTCTTATCCTGTAAACAGAAAACCGTACCGGGAGAAAGGCAATGGCCCTGATTGTGGAATTTATTTGTGAGCTACCTAACGGCGTGCATGCGCGTCCGGCAAGCCACGTTGAAACGCTGTGTAATACTTTTTCATCACAAATTGAGTGGCATAACCTGCGCACTGACCGCAAGGGCAACGCCAAAAGCGCCCTTGCGCTGATTGGCACCGATACGCTGGTGGGCGATAACTGCCAGTTACTGATTTCCGGGGCCGACGAACAGGAAGCGCACCAGCGTTTAAGCCAGTGGCTGCGCGATGAATTCCCCCACTGCGACGCACCGCTGGTGGAAGTAAAATCTGACGAACTGGAACCACTGCCGATTTCACTGACCAATCTGAATCCGCAAATTATCCGTGCTCGCACCGTGTGCAGCGGTAGCGCAGGCGGCATTCTGACGCCGATCTCTTCTTTAGATCTCAATGCGCTGGGTAATCTTCCCGCAGCCAAAGGCGTTGACGCCGAACAATCCGCACTGGAAAACGGTCTGACGCTGGTACTGAAAAACATAGAGTTTCGTCTGCTGGATAGCGACGGTGCTACCAGCGCGATTCTGGAAGCGCACCGATCCCTGGCTGGCGATACTTCCCTGCGCGAACATTTACTGGCAGG
>OATI01001476.1_pt1 | contig 9678 bp, 9 predicted proteins | sample 1494981 | NCBI WGS metagenome assembly OATI01 (sample SAMEA2579952, study PRJEB22360) | human gut metagenome
TATGGGAAACAGGGCAATTTATATTCTCAGGGAAAAGGACGAAACCAGCTATTTTACCGCTCACTATGGGGCAAATGCTTTGTCGCCGCTGCTCCGGCTGAAGCAGGCACAGGATATACAAACACAGCTGCCGGAATGGAAATCCATCGCCCATATTTTTGAGCATTTGGATTATGACGGCAGCTATCAGCAGGAGCGGCTTATGGACGAGAATATGTTTTTCAGTCCGCTCACCAGCCTGCCAGTGTGGAAGCCTGTATGAAAAACTATGAGCAACACAGCCTGTTTGAAATGCGGTTTGTCCTCGATCTGGATAAGAATTTCATACAGATGGAATACAACCCAAACTGCCCATGGTATCGCACCATGGGCGTTTATAGCATTGACCTTGATGTGGGGATTGACAATGTGCAGAAACTTCTTGCCCATGCCGGGGAACGTGGAATCAGTGATTTTGGCAGGCTGCTCGCTATTTACAACAACAGCACCGGCCTTGCGGAAAAACTGGACGCTGCCCGTGATTCCATGCGGGTGGAGGAATACTTAAATTCTCCGCAGGCACAGGAGGACAGGGAACGGTACTGGCGGTTATCCGGGCAGCAGGAGGATTTAGATAGTGAAGAAATGGAGGAACAGTAAAATATGGAGGGACTTTTATTCCCAATTATTATGCTTGCCGTTACCCTTTTGGGTGGCGGCATTTTTCTTTTGGTGCTAAAGCACCAGAAGCCTAAACGTCAGAACAGCGGGGAAAGCACGGCAATCCGCACGGCGCAGGAGTTTATCAATGTCCGTGATGTAAAGGACAAATATCTCTATACAAAGGATGGGCTGGTGCTGACCTTCCTGCGTATCCACTCGATCAGCATCGACCTATATAGCAAATCGGAAAAGCACAGCCTGATCCGGCAGCTCACAGCCGAACTTTCAGACATTCAGTATCCGTTCAAGTTTATGGCGGTCAGCCGTCCGGTTGATATTTCGCCATTGATAGCGGATATGCAGTCCATGCTAAAGGACGCAGGCGACAAGCAAAAGGAGCTGCTCCGGCAGGAGATTTTGCAGATGAGCGGCTACGCCTTGTCCGGCGAGATTGTGGAGCGGCAGTTTTATATCTCTCTGTGGGAGAAAAGCGAGGAAGGCGTGGAAAAGGATTTACTGAAACGGGCGGCTCTGCTTGCCGAGAAATTCAGCGGGAATGGGATCGGCTGCGATGTGCTGACGGAAAAGGAAATCATCCGGCTCTTAAACCTTGTCAACAATCCATCCTACACCCATCTGGAGGACACCGAATGCAGTGCCAGCATTCCCACGCTGAAGGAGGACATTTATGCGTAAACAACAAAAAATTGTGCAGGAGCAGGACGTGACAAACAGCGCCCTGCTGAATGTGATTACCCCCGTGGGGCTGGAATTTCAGAAGAACAGCCTGTCTATTGGGGAGAATATCGGCAAAATCTATGGGCTGGTCCGCTATCCCCAAAAGGTGGAGGTGGAATGGCTCTCCAAAATCACCAACATCCCTGCAACCATCGTTTCCATTGGTTTTAAGCCGGTGGACAATGCCACGCTGATCAGCGCCATTTCCCGGAGCGTGGTGCAGCAGCGCGGATTTGCCGAGGGAGCAAAAGACCCGCTTTCCAGACAGCGGGCGGAAAAAGCCGCCGAGGACGGCGAGAAAATCATCATGCAGATTGACCGTGAGGGGGAAACCGTGGGGCTAATGAGTGTTCAGGTATGCCCTATCGCCAAGGATGATAAGACATTCAAAAAGGTGTGCCGCCGTGCGGAGAGCATTGTCAGCGTGATGAAGTGCAAAATGCGGGTGATCCCCAATCTGCAAAAGGAGAGCTTTGAGCATCTTTCCCCCTCGTTCCCCTCCAATGGGAAAATGGAAAGCATCCTGCAAAAAATCGTGCCGCTGTCTACCTTTGTAGGCGGCTTTCCCTTTGCCAGTAGCGGCTTCAATGACGGCGAGGGATATTATTTCGCACAGGATGCCAGCGGCGGCCTTGTCATCGTGGAAGTGTGGAGGCGCGGCGGCGACCGCACCAACAGCAATTTTGTGGTGATGGGCAATTCCGGCGTGGGCAAGTCAACGGCCATCAAGCATATCCTGATGAGCGAGTACATGAAAGGCACAAAAATCCTTGTAGTCGATCCCGAATCCGAGTACAAAGACCTCTGCTATAACCTTGGCGGGGACTGGATCAATGCTGTGGGCGGAGCGGGAGGCCGGTTCAATCCCCTTCAGGTGCGTCCATCGCCCCGTGATGATGACAGTGAAAAGGAAGCTGACCGGCTGTACCGGGATGAGGGCTACGGAATGAACGACCTGGCCCTGCACATGAAGAACCTTGAAATCTTTTTCAGCCTGTATATCCCATCCCTGACCGATATGCAGAAAGCAGTGTTAAAGAAATGCCTTGTGGAGCTGTACCAGCAGTTTCGCATTACATGGGATACCGATGTGACAGAGCTGAAGCCCACGGATTTCCCCATCTTTTCCGACCTCTACAAGCTGGTAAAGGAAAAGGCGGATACGGAACAGGACAGGCAGGCTTATGCCGACCTTTCCCTGCTGTTGTATGATATTGCGGAAGGCTCCGACAGCTTTATCTGGAACGGACACAGCACCATTGCCACAGACAGTCCCTTCATCTGCCTTGACACCAACGCCTTGCAGGAAACCAGCGACAGCATCAAGCGGACGCAGTATTTCAATCTGCTGACCTACTGCTGGGAGCAGATGAGCCGGAACCGGGAGGAACGGGTGCTGCTGGTCTGTGATGAGGCTTACCTGATGATTGACCAGAAAGTACCGCAGTCGCTTGTCTATCTCCGCAATGTTATGAAGCGGGCAAGAAAGTACGAGGGTGCGCTGGCAATCATCAGCCACAGCGTCATTGATTTCTTGTCGGAAAGCATTAAGCAGTACGGGCAGGCGCTCCTTGACATCCCCTGCTATAAGCTGCTCATGGGTACGGATGGCCCGAACCTGAAGGAAACGGCGAAGCTCTATGACCTGACCGAAGCGGAGCAGGAGCTTTTACTTGCCAGAAAACGAGGACACGCCCTGTTTATGGTGGGGGCAAAACGGCTCCATATCAGCTTTGAGATTCCGGATTATAAGATGTTTTACATGGGGAAAGCGGGTGGGCGCTGATGGCGGTTGACCCGGTTACAGCAAAGATACTGGCACAGCTGGCGGCGCAGGCCGCAACGGATGAGCAGGCACGGAAACGCCTGCTCATCATCATTTTAGCGCCTGTAATTTCCCTGCTTCTGCTGATTGCTTTTATTGTCTATCTGCTGACCAGCCCCCTCTCCATGTTTGCAGAGTGGGCATTTGGAGGGGAGGAACTGGCGGCCATTGAGTCATTCCAGCAGGGATATGGCTACAACCAGAACCTCGGCGTTTTTGAGCAGGACTATGTGGACGGCAGCGGTCAGTCCTATGAGGGTGTGGTATTCACAGACGGCGGCATGGAAGTGACCTATTATAACCAGCTCGATGACCGATGGGCAGATACCATGTACGGCACGTCCGGCACGATTGGGCAGGCGGGGTGCGGCCCCACGTCCATGTCTATTGTCATATCCACCTTGACAGGAGAAGCGCATGACCCGGTAGAACTGGCAAACTGGTCTGTGGCAAACGGACACCGGTGTGAGGGGAACGGTTCCTATCACAGCCTGATACCGGCCGCAGCAGAAGCCTATGGGCTGACCTGTGAGAAGAATTTAGACGCACAGGGCATTGTGGACGCCTTATCTTCTGGCAAGCTGGTGGTAGTCATTATGAGTAAGGGGGTGCGCCCAGATAGGGTGTAGTAAGAAGTAGAGTAAGGCACTACCCACTACGATAACAGTGGAAAACGCCCGCCTAACCGAAAGGCGAAAGCTGACACGGGAACATAGCACGGCGGGGAAGCAGTAAGTTGTCCTATACACAAGGATACGACTGAACTGCAATGTTTAAGTGGATATGAGGATAAAACTACAGAATGTTGAATGCGAGTTTCAAGTCCCCGTTGTCATCGGGTGAAGGAACGTGTATGTAGCTGTGAAACCATCACAGTATCAACCTTTGATATGAATAACATTACATTTGTCCCTTGTGTAATGGGTTATCAATTCATTCATATGACAAGCCAGAGAACTGGCGATAACGAAACGAAAGCATATCCGACAATCCACATTTGCCTGCTTACTATACTAACTGGGGATTGCCTAAGTTGGAACGCTTGTAAGAGCTATATGTAATACTCGAAAGAGTGATAAATCTCAAGCTCCAAAGGTTAGAGAGATGACATTGAATATCCAATATGGCAACGGAGTTCTCATAGTAGTCTGAGGACGGGAAAGCCGTCTGCATGGCGAAGGGGAACGGTTATTGCGTTCTAAAATCAAAATTTGATTAGGGAGGAAAGCCTCATATGAAACCAACAACCGAGATTTTAGATAGAATCAGGAGTAATTCAAGGAGCAACAAAGAGGAAATCTTCACAAGGCTATATCGTTATATGTTAAGACCCGACCTATACTATCTCGCATACAAAAATCTATACTCCAACAAAGGCGCTGGCACAAAAGGCGTGAATGATGATACGGCAGACGGATTCAGCGAAGATAAAATCAACAGAATCATCAAAACACTGTCTGATGGAACCTATACACCCTGCCCTGTTCGTCGTACCTATATTCAAAAGAAACATAACAGTGCGAAGAAACGCCCGTTAGGGCTTCCAACCTTTACGGACAAACTTGTGCAGGAAGTGCTTAGAATGATACTGGAATCAGTGTACGAGCCAACATTTTCAATCTATTCACATGGCTTTCGCCCAAATAGAAGCTGTCATACCGCTCTAAAGTCCTTAAAAAAGGAATTCAACGGTTCGGCCTGGTTCATAGAAGGCGACATCAAGAGTTGTTTTGATAACATTGACCATCATGTTTTGATAAGCGTTTTAAATGCTAAAATTAAAGATGCACGTATCATTAAGCTTGTTTGGAAATTTTTGAAGGCAGGGTATATGGAAGACTGGAAGCGTTATGCAACACATTCCGGCTGTCCTCAAGGCGGAGTCATTTCGCCAATACTTTCCAATGTATATCTCAATGAGCTTGATAAATTTGTGGCAAAATTGGGAAACGAATTCTTTCTACCGAGAAGCAGAACACGCACGGTTGAATACGATAAGCTGCTGGCCCAGAAAGTCAATCTCAATACCCGGCTGAATAAGGCAACGGGTAAAGATAAAATCGGGCTGCTAAAGAATCTGAAAGAAGTGAAAGCACAGCTGCGAAAAACACCTTATACTTCTAAGACGGATAAAGTGATGAAATATATCCGCTATTGTGATGATTTCATCATTGGGGTAAAAGGTGACAGGGCAGACTGCGAGGAAATTAAGGGCAAGCTGTCAGAATTCATAAGCCGAACCATGAAAATGGAGCTTTCGGAAGAAAAGACGCTAATCACACATAGCAATCAGTATGCAAGATTTTTGGGATATGATGTTCGGGTCAGAAGGGACAGCAAGGTAAAAGCAAAAGGCAGATACAAGCAGCGCACACTCAATAATAAAACGGAATTGTGCGTTCCTCTTAATGATAAAATAATCCCCTTCTTATTCAGTAAATCGGTGATAGAGCAATCGAGAGATGGCACACTGAAACCAGTCGCCCGCAAATATCTCTACGGGTGTACAGATTTAGAAATACTATCTACATATAACGCTGAACTTAGGGGAATCTGCAATTATTATGGGTTAGCCAGCAACTTCAATAAGTTGAGTTATTTTGCGTATCTAATGGAGTATAGCTGCCTGAAAACTCTCGCTGGGAAACACAAAAGCACCAGCAGAAAAATCATCAATCAATACCGGGATGGCAGCAGTTGGAGCATACCCTACCAGACAGCGAAGGGAAAAAAGGCACATCGAAAGTTTGCTGACTTTATGGACTGCAAAGATTCGGATAGTTTTAGCGATACCGTTGACCTTGCGATTCGATTTGCAAAAGCAAGGACGACCCTGGAGTCAAGACTTTCTGCCAAAACCTGCGAGCTGTGTGGCAAAACCGATGTTCCCCTTGAAATGCACCATGTAAACAAAGTGAAGAACCTCAAAGGAAAGCAGCATTGGGAAATGGTGATGATAGCTAAAAGACGTAAAACTCTGGCAGTATGCAAAGACTGTCACCATAAAATTCACAATCCTTGAAAAACTATGATTTGAAGCGATAACGCGAGCCGTATACATTGAGAGGTGTACGTACGGTTCTGGGAGGGGACTGAGCAAACCTGCCGTAGAAATGCAGTAAGGCGGCTCTTTCCTACTCTACCATTTTACAAACGGCGGGCATTTCATTGTCCTGCGCGGTGTGACGAGCAGCGGGAAAATCCTTGTGGCAGACCCGGCCAGCTACCGCCGCAGTGAACAGGAATGGGATTTGTCCATCATTATGAATGAGTCCAACAAGTTCGGGGCAGCCGGAGGCCCTTATTGGGCGATAGGAAACTAACGGAAACGGAGGGAACGCTGTGATCTTATATCTATCATCTACCCAGCATACCAATCTGCTGGACTTCACCGGGCGGTATGCCCCGGACAGCGATATGCCCATCAAAAAGCTGGTGGGAAGCTATCTATTAAAACAGTTTGTGGTGCATGATATGCGCAATTTCAGCCACTTCACGGATGTGGTGCTTGACCGGCTGGCGTTTGGGGATGACGATAGCGAATTTACCGAAGCCATTGAAGAATTTTTGACTATGTACCATGCGAGGGTGACGGTGATCTGCGAGGGGCTTACCCCGGCCGACCCGCTCTTTCAGGCTCTCCTTGACAGCGGCGTGGGCAATATCGTCTGCGATACCGAGATTGCCGCCATCCAGCAGGAGATTACCGAGTGCCTGAGCGAAACCGGCATGACCCGGTACAGCCCCAAGGAGCGCCCCGCTCCGGTGGGCGGTGTGAAATACCGCTTTGACTGTCAGAATATCCGTATCGCGGTGGTTGGCTCCCAGCCGAGGATTGGCGTTACCACAGCCGCCATCAGCCTGTGCCACTGGCTTCAGGGCGTAGGCGCCACGGCCTGTTATGTGGAGGACAACGAAAGCAGGGTTCTCCCGATTCTTGCCCGAAGCTATGGCATGGAGCAGGACGGGGATGGCTGGCGTTTTGAAGGGGTGCAGTACCGCAGGCAGGAGCCGGAAGCGCCGGTTCATTTTATTGTACGGGATATGGGCAGTTCGGGAGTAGTGCCGCAAGAAACGGATCTGCTGGTTATGCTTTGTGGGACAAAGGCATGGGAACTTCAACATACTGCCAAGCTGAAACGGACACAGGACGGCAGCTATGCCTATATCCTGTGTCCGTTTGTCGTGGAGGATTCCAGAGGGGATGTGGCGGAGGCCTTGCAGGACGATTACCATAAGGTGCTGTTCCTGGACTATCAGCCAGAGCCGACAGACGGCGCAGCAAACGCAAAGCAGTTTAAGACGATGATTACAAAATATATCGCAGGGGCGTAACCCCGGCATAAGGAGGAATTTTTGATGATGACAAAACAAGCCAAGTTAAAGCAGAAAGCCTATCAGAGCAGTCTAAAGAGCCGTGCGCTCTCTGTCCTGATTTACCTGATTGACCGTTCCAATAAGGACCTGTTTCCCGGCCATTCCAACCATGGCGGAGCAGCTCCACGTTTCTATTTCCACGGTGAAACGCGCCCTGCATGAACTGGTAGACGCCGGTTTCATCAAAAAGGAACCCCGGTTCCGTGAAAAGAACCGGGGGCAGACTTCTAACCTCTATATTCTTGTGCAGCCGGAGGACGTGCCAGAGCCGATACCCGCCCCGGATATGGAGAATGATGTTACAGACGCACAGAAAGCGGCAGGGCAGCCCTGCGAGGTACGGCACATTACCTTTGCGGATATTGCTGCCCAAGAAGCAGAGACGGAAGGAATCACGGAGGAAACCGTTGATACAGAGCCACAGGATAGTCAGGATTACTTGCCTATACCTGATAACAATACCCCCATTCGTTTGCTGGTTGAGCAGTGCGACCGCTATATGTTGTGGATGCAATTCATAGGGAAAAGCACAGGACAAAAAGTGCCCTGTGTTTCTCTTTTTGTCTGTTGGACGGGGGCGGGGTTCAGTTTGCACCCTCCTTGAACTACTCAGTCTAGCGGTTTAGAAAAGCGTAAAAGTAAGTATAATTCGCCGTTTATGGCGGTACGGGGAGTACCCCTGTGGTCAATTCCATCATTTGCTATCGTGTGGGAAATTTTGAGAATATTTTCAGGGTTAACACTGGAGGTAGCTTCATCTAAAATGACAATGGGTGCGTCTTTTAAAATTGCTCGTGCAATGGAGATTCTTTGCTTCTCAACCGTCAGATAATGTAGATCCGCTTTCGCCAATTACAATCTGATATATGGCAACATTACTTGTTACAGTGGGAAACGTTTTGTCAAGGATTACACAAACTGGGCTAAAAAGAAAGGCTTTTACGGAAACGAACAGAAAGCACATGCCATTTATTCTCTTTTGCCTTCCCAGCAAACGGAGCTGTGCATATGATTCGTCCTCAGGTAAAAAGTTCACGAGGTGGTACCAGTTGTCGATACCATAATTCGCAATCCGTATACTATCCATCCAATCGGTTTTACCTTGCCGGAGTGTGATATCTCAGCTATAAGCTGCGGGCCAAGCGTTTTGCCTATGCCGTGCATGGAGAGCACGGCTTTGTATTCCGGCAGAGACGAAGCAAGCGCATCCATTTCATGCCGGATGTGCTCCACATGTTTCGCGGTTGTCTTGAGCTGTTCAATACCAGTCATTATGAGGTCTTTATAGACTTTATCTTTCGGGTAAACAGCAACAAGCTCTTTGGCAGCCAGGTACAATTCTTCCGGTTTGCCGGGTTGGAAGTTGTATCCGTTCCGTTTGCAGAATGCCTGGTAACGCTCTGTAAATGCCTTTAGACCAATTTTACGGACGCAGTCCACATGCCAGAAAGACTCCGCATAATCAAGCCATTTCTCACTGACGTCATTGCGAGCAGGGCTGGAGAATAATGGGTTCACACCCGGATAAGTCATATCCAGGAAAGAGATTAGATTCGTTCTGGCAGAGACTTTCTGTTTGGTGAAGAAGTCCTTCTGTGAATTAAGGATTTTAAGTTGTGTGCGAGTAGTATCCATAGTTGAATATTGCCGCAAAGAAGCCCAGTTGTCAAGAGCATAGCGGGCAATTTTCCTGGAATCAGCAGGATCCGATTTGACTTTTCGTATGGTGTTGTTGCCGAAGTTCTTAATCAGGTGTGGATTGACGGCACTGACAAAGATTCCAGCATTGTGGAGGGAGTGAAGGATAGGCACGTGATACCGGCCAGTACATTCCATAACCACTCTGGTCTCGCCCTCAAGGTGCTGGATGAACCTGGGAAAGGTCATTTAGGGGAGATTAAGAGTGAACAACATCAAATGTTTTTTTGATTATAGTACCATCTGCCTGCAGGACAGCGACGGTGCTTTTGCCTTTTGAAACAATACCGACTGCATTTAACATCATATGTAATCTCCAATCAGATAGATTTGCATGGTACCAGCGGTTATCCATTGCTGATTCTGTCTCCTGGGTATCATACGGATATGTACAATAG
>OATI01001478.1_pt1 | contig 9665 bp, 9 predicted proteins | sample 1494981 | NCBI WGS metagenome assembly OATI01 (sample SAMEA2579952, study PRJEB22360) | human gut metagenome
TCGTGACCGACCGCCTGGCTCGCTACTACGAGACGGTCACCAAGCACAACCTCAACTACCGTCGTTACTATCACCAGTTCGACTACTAATCGGTGACAAATAAGCTACTGATCAAGAAGCATCCTGCCCGGGCGCATGCGTCCGGGCATTTTTATGCCGAAATTCGCAAGAAAGGGGAATCGAATGAGGCAGTTTATCGTTGCATCCCATGCTCATTTTGCGTCTGGAATCGTCGAGAGCATTGGGCTGCTCTCCGGTGAGCGCGAAAACGTCCATGCGCTGTCTATGTATGTCGACGGAAACGAGGACCTGACCAAGGAGGCCGCAGCGGTTCTCGATGGGTTTGCTGCGGACGACGAGGTTGTCGTGTGCACTGACCTATTCGGCGGCAGCGTCAACAACGAGTTCACCAAGATCGTCCAGACGCGTCCCAACACGCACCTGGTGACCAATATGAACCTGCCGCTCCTTATTCAGCTGCTGTTCGTGCCCGACTCCACCCCAATTGATGAGGCCATTCGCCAGATCGTCGAGGCGGACGACACCAAGGTCAAGTACGTCAACGACCTGCTGGGGCAGGCCGAACTCGATGAGTTTTAATCGCTAGGGAGCACATCATGATTCAGATGATTCGCGTGGACTATCGACTGCTGCACGGCCAGGTTGCCGTTAGCTGGACTTCGGCTCTGGGTGCCGACTGCATCCTGTTGGTAAGCGACACGGTCCTCAATGACAAGCTTCGTCTGCAGGCCCTGTCCCTTGCAAAACCGGAGGGCTGCAAGGTTGTCGTCAAAAACACCGAGGATGCCGTCAAGGCGCTCCAGAGCGGTGTGACCGATAAGTACAAGCTCTTCGTAGTTTGCGAGACGATCCAGCAGGCCGGTGCCGTCGCCAAGGCGATGGGCGTCAAGAAGATCAACCTCGGCAATGTTGCCTTTAGCGAGGATGCCCGCCAGGTCTCGACGAGCGTGTTCCTTACGCCCGAAAACGAGGCATACGTCAAAGAGCTGCTCGGCGAGGGCTACGAGCTGTTCATTCAAATGATTCCGGCAGATGCGAAGACTGACGCCGCGAAGGTCGTCGGTTAGGGGCCATCATGGTTATCAAGACAATCCTGATTTTCCTTATTGCCCTTTTGGGCTATTCCGAGTGGCTGACCGGTACGAGCTACCTCCAGCGCCCGATTGTGCTCGGACCTCTGGTTGGCCTTGTCATGGGCGACATGGTGACCGGCACGATCATGGGCGCCACGATGGAGCTTGCCATGGTCGGCGCCATCTCGGTCGGTGCGTATAACCCGCCCGATACGATTTCCGGCACTATCCTGGGTGTATCTCTTGCCATGCAGGCCGGCGCGGACGCTTCGGCGGCCCTGACCCTGGGCATTCCCATCGCAACGATCGTCCTGGCGCTCGATACTGCCCTGGGCCAGCCGGTGATGCTGCTGCTGGTGCACCGTATCGACAAAAACGTCGAGGACGGAGACACCAAGGCCATCACGCGCAACATGCTCATCGCCGGTTACGCGCAGAGCTGGTGCGGCCTGCTGATTATTCCCCTGGCATTCTTCTTTGGTGCCGATGCTGTTGCCAGCCTGCTCAACATCATCCCCGATTTCGTTCAGACCGGCATGGATGTCGCCGCCGCCTTCTTGCCCGCACTCGGCTTTGCGATGCTGGCGCAGATGATTATGAACAAAACGGTGGCTCCGTTCTTCTTCGCTGGCTTCTTCCTCGTCGCCTACTTTGGCATTAGCACGACGGGCGTGGCGATCTTTGCCGCGATCATCGTCGTCGCGATGACGGTTTTGGGTGATAAGAAAAAAGCGGAGCAGCCCGCAGTGGCAACCGAGGATCCTGCGATTGGGAGTGGGTTCGATGAGTTTTAAGTTTGAGTCTTCTTACGACGGGCTGATTTCCCGCGCAGACCTTAAGAAGCTGTTCTGGCGCTCGATTCCCTATGAGCATTCCTGGAACTACGAGCGTATGGGCCATATTGGCTTTATGTGGGCCCTTATGCCGATCCTTCGAAAGCTGTATCCGCAGGATGCGGACTTTAAGGCCGCCCTTAAGCGCCATATGGAGCTCTATAACGTCACGCCGTACATCTCGACGCTCCCCATGTCCATCGCCGCTGCAATGGAAGAGGTCAACGCTACTGACGATAGCTTTGACACGAGCGCGATCTCAAATGTCAAGCTTGCTTTGATGGGACCGCTGTCCGGCGTGGGCGATGCCTTCTACTGGGGCACGCTGCGAATTTTGGCAACGGGTGTCGGCACGTCGCTGGCGCTGCAGGGCTCTATTCTTGGCCCGATTTTGTTCCTGCTCGTGTTCAACGTCCCCCACTACATCATCCGTTACCTGCTGACGTTTGTGGGATATCGCTTTGGCTCGGACATGATCAGCAAGGTCCAGGAATCGGGCATTATGGACACGATCGTCAAGATGGCCTCTATCATGGGCGCCATGGTGATCGGCGCTATGACCATGGAGATGGTCACCGTGGACATTCCGCTCATGGTCGGTGCGGCCGATCAGGTGACAACAGACGCTGGCCGAGCTGCTCAACGGAATCTTCCCGGGCTTTGTCACGATGGGGCTGTTTGGAATCGTCTATCTCATGCTCAAGAAGAAGATGAATCCGCTGCTTATCATGCTCGTGATCCTGCTCGTGAGTATCGCTGGCGCGTTCTTTGGAGTGCTTGGTGTCCAGTAGAGTATCCGTCATAATGAGAACAATGTAAGAGGGGGCGTCGCGCACACTGTGCTGCGGCGCCCTTTTGCCGAAAGGTGGACAAGATGGAGTATCCGCAGCTTGCCGTCATGAATATCAGCCATCGTTATTTTGACCTTGAGGAATTCTTTTCCTCGGCAGCGGCCTCGGGCTACACGTGTTGCGAGCTTTGGACCGGGGCGATGCATCTGTATGTCGATTGCCATGGATACGATTCGCTCGAGCAGGTGCGGGAGCTGTCGCAGCAGTATGGGGTTCGGATTGTGGGGCTTTGTCCCGAACAGAACAACCCCAAGCCGTGGAATATCGCGGCGCGCGGGAATGAGGCGCGCGCCCGCACGCTCGCGTACTTTAAGAACGTTGTGGATATCGCGGCGGAACTTGGAGCCGAGCAGGTCATGGTCTCGAGCGGCTGGGCATTTTTGAACGAGCCGATTGAGGACGCGTGGGGTCGAAGTGCCTCGATGCTGCGTGCGATTGCCGAGCATGCGGGAGAGCGCGGCGTGCGACTGGTGCTTGAGGCCCTACAGCCGATTGAGTCGATGATCGTGAACTCGGCGGCCGACACGAAGCGCATGATCGAGGCGGTTGATCATCCGGCACTTAAGGCGTGTCTGGATTTGGGCGCTATGGCGGTGGCGGGGGATACCATCGACGATTATTTTAATCTGCTTGGCGATGATGTCGCCCACGTGCATTTTGTCGATGTTGCGGCAGACGGCACGACGCATCTTGCCTGGGGTGACGGCGACCGCGATATGCGCGCCGACCTGGATAGGCTGGTGGCGCGCGGCTATCGCGGAGTTGTTTCGGCCGAGACCTATGACTGGCGCTATTTTGCCGACCCCGCAGCTGCCGATGCGCAGGTAATGGCAGAGTATCGTCGTGCGATTGGCGCCTAGGTGGGGTTGGGTTGCGGCAACCTATCCTATGTTTCCAAATGAATACGGTGTGAGCGGCTACGACGGATTTTCCCCGCAAGCACTCTAGTATGCTAAAGTACCCAGAAGACCGGCGGAGCTATGCCGGTCTTCTGTTCTATATGAAACACAGCATGAGGAGGCTCACCAGATGACGGCCACACCGTGGGGATTCCGGGACATATTGCCCGAGGAGGCTCAGGCGCGCGAGGAGATTGCACTGACGGTGAAGGGCTGCTTCAGGGAGCATCATTACCTGCCGGTCGAGACGCCGCTGCTCGAGGACAAGGGGTCGCTTGAGGAGGGCGGTCGCATTGCGGACACGCCGTTTAAGCTCTTTGATGACGACGGTCGCCTGCTGGTGGTCCGTCCCGACAACACGCTGCCGATCGTTCGTCTGGTTTCGACTCGCATGCGCGCGGCCGATCTGCCGCTGCGCCTGCGCTATGAGGCGCCGGTGGTTCGCGAGTGTCAGCGCAATGCCGGTGGCTCGCGTCAGTTTACGCAACTGGGTTTTGAGCTCATCGGCGCGGGCGACACCGCGGGCGATGTCGAGATTGTCTCACTGGTCGCCGAGGCCGTGCGCAAGCTGGCACTTCCCGGTGCGCGCATTATCGCGGGCAGTGTGCGTCCGTTTAAGGAACTGCTTGCGGCGTGTGAAGATCGCGAGCTGGCTGCCGAGGTATTGCGTTGTGTGCACGCCAACGACTTCGTGGGCCTCGATGCCCGCGTGGCGAAAAGCACCGAGCCCGAGGCCGTCAAGGCCGCCATTAGCGAGCTGCCGCGCCTGCACGGTGGTGCCGAGGTGCTCGACCGCGTCGACGCGCTGCTGGCGGCGGCGGGCATTGTTGCGCCGCTCACGCGCGAGCTGCGTGCCCTGGTCGAGGGCCTGGCTCCCGAGGACGCCCAGGTGCTGTCCTTCGACTTCTCCATCATGAACTCTTTCGATTACTACACGGGTCTGGTCTTTAAGGCCTATGCCGGCGGCCTGCCCGATCCGGTGGGCTCGGGCGGTCGCTACGACTCCATCTTTACCGGCGCGTTCGGCGACGGCGTCGAGGTGCCGGCGGCGGGCTTCGCCTTTTCGCTCGAGCGCCTGGAGGCCGCGCGCACCTCGGCCGAGGATGCCGCTTCCGATGGTGACCATGCCGTGGGCCGTGGCGCCGAGGGTCCGCTGTGCATTGCCGTGCCCAAGGGCTCGCTTAAGGCCGACACGCTCGACGTGCTCGAGGCCGCGGGCCTGGACGTCTCCGAGCTGCGCGACCCCGGTCGTCACCTGATTGTGCGCGGCCGCGACACGCGTGCCGGCGAGGGCGCGGTCGGAGATATCGAGTTTGTCATTGTGCGCCCCAGCGACGCGCCTGCCTTTGTGGGCTGCGGCGGCGCCGACTGCGGCATCTGCGGCTGGGACTCGCTTATCGAGGCAGACCTCAACCTACTGCAGCTGGTCGATCTGGGCTACGGCCTGTGCACTTTCATTGAGGCGGAGCCCGCATGGCGCGCCGGTCAGGCCGAGCGCAACTACGTCCGTCGCGGGTCGCTTCGCGTGGCCACCAAATACCCGCGCATCGCGAGCGCCTGGTATGCCGAGCGCGGCGTGAATGCCGACATCGTTTCGCTGCACGGCAATATTGAGCTGGGCCCCATCGTCGGCATGACCGACCGCATCGTGGACATTACCGCCACGGGTGCCACGTTGCGCGACAACGACCTGGTCATCACCGGCCGCATTATGGACTGCACGGCCCGCTTCTTCGTCAACCCAGGTGCCGCGCGCTTGGATCCGCGCGTTCGCAACTTGGCCGATCGCTTGGCAGCTGCTGTTAAGGACAAGCATTTTGAGCCCGTCGCGGGCTCGGCACAATAGCGCGAGCACGCACGGGCACCCCCATATCCGGGCTGCGGACCGATTGGCGCCGCTGCCCGGCACCTCGTTTTTCAAACGCAACCTCGACCGATAGGGGATACCGATATGAAGACTATCAAGCTTGCTCCCGGTGAGCGTCTCGTTACCAATCAGCTCAATCGCAAGGGCGTGCTGCCGCAAAACATCGTCGACGCCGCCCGCGATATCGTGGCAAACGTGCGCGCCAACGGCGATGCCGCGGTGCGCGATTACTGTCAGCGTTTTGACGGTGTTGAGCTGCAGAGTTTTCGCCTGCCGCAGGAGCAGATCGATGCCGCGCTCGAAGGCCTCGATCCGGCCTTTGTCGCGGCGCTCGAAAAGGCTGCACGCCAGATTCGCGAGTTCCACCAGCGTGAGGTCGAGCAGAGCTGGTTTACCACGCGCCCGGACGGCACGATGCTCGGCGTTAAGGTGACCCCGCTTGCTGCGGCCGGCATCTATGTGCCGGGCGGCCGCGCGCAGTATCCCTCCACGGTGCTCATGAACGCCATTCCCGCCAAGGTTGCCGGCGTCAAGCGCGTGGTCATGGTGACCCCGCCGCAAAGGGACGGCCTGATCAGCCCCTACACGCTCGCTGCGGCAAAGCTCGGCGGTGTGGACGAGATCTATATGGTGGGCGGCGCCCAGGCCGTGGCCGCACTGGCGTACGGTACCGAGACCATTCCGCGCGTCGACAAGATCACCGGCCCGGGCAACGCCTTTGTCGCCGCGGCCAAGCAGATTGTCTCGGGCGACGTGGGTATCGACATGGTCGCCGGCCCCTCCGAGGTCTGCGTGCTGGCTGACGCCACGGCCAAGCCCATGGTGGTCGCGGCCGACTTGATGGCCCAGGCCGAGCACGATCCGCTGGCAGCCTGCTATCTGGTGACCTGCGACGAGCGGTTTGCGCGTGAGGTCGAGGCGGGTATCGATATTCTGGTAGCGCAGTCGCCACGCGCCGAGATCACGCGCGCTTCGCTCGACAATGAGGGCACCATCGTGGTGGCCGCCGACATGGCTGCCGCCGTCGAAGCGGTGAACACCGTGGCGCCCGAGCACCTGGAGCTGCACTGCAAGGACGCGATGGGCCTGCTCGGCGGCATTCGCAACGCCGGCGCCATCTTTGTGGGCGCTTGGAGCTCCGAGCCGCTCGGCGATTACGTTGCCGGCCCCAATCACACGCTGCCGACCGGCGGCACGGCCAAGTTCTCCAACCCGCTTTCGGTGGAGGAGTTCGTCAAGCGCTCAAGTGTCATTTGCTATACGCCCGAGGGCCTGCTCTCCGATGCTCCCGCTACGCAGCGTTTGGCCGAGGCCGAGGGCCTGTGGGCACACGCGCTTTCCGCCGCACTGCGTCGCCGTGTGCTGGAGCAGGGCGAGGATGCCGTGAGCGCCGAGTCTCTGGCCGCGGCCGACCTGACCAAGGTCGCCTGGCCGGGCGACGCCGTGGCGACGGTTGCCGAGGGCGTGGACCTGGCGGCTGCAAGCGCGAATGGTGCTGACGCGGTCGTCGAGGAGGCCTAAAATGGCTGAACTCACGCCCCGCATGAAGGAGCTCGTCCAGCCCTACCTGGCCGGTATTGAGCCCTACGATCCCAACTTTACGCCCACGCGCATCAACCTTTCGGCCAACGAGAACACCTATCCCGTGCCGGCCGGCGTGCGCGAAGCGGTCGACGCCGCCCTGGCTGCTACGCCGCTCAACCGCTATCCCGATCCCATGTCGAACGACCTGCGCGACGAGCTTGCTGCCTGGCATGGTGTGACGCGCGAGAACATCTGCGTGGGAAACGGCGGCGACGAGCTGCTCTATAACTATCTGCTGGCGTTTGGCGGCGCGGGGCGGACCCTGCTCAACTGCCCGCCGTGCTTTAGCGAGTACGCGTTCTTTGCGTCGCTCTGCCAGACCGAGGTGCGCGACGTGTGGCGCGACCCGGCGACCTTTGAGCTCGACCAAGCTGCTGTGCTCGCGGCCGCGCCCGAGTGCAACCTGGCAATCGTGACCTCGCCCAACAATCCAACGGGTGATGTGGCTCCGCTCGACTTTGTCGCGGCCCTGTGCGATGCGTGCCCCGGCATGGTCATGGTCGACGAGGCCTACGTTGAGTTTGCCGACGATTCGTTTGGCGTGGCTACCACGGCGCAAGGCCTTATCGCCGAGCATCCCAACCTGGTGATTCTGCATACGCTGTCCAAGGCGTTTGGCGCCGCCGGCACGCGTCTGGGTTACGTGGTCGCGCCGCCCGAGGTCATCGACGTGTTCGCGGCGATTCGCCAGATCTATTCGGTCAACGTGCTGAGCCAGGCGGCGGCGCTTGCCTGTGTGCGTGCCCGGGATGCGTACGCGCCCGTGGTGGCGCAGGTCGCATCCGAGCGCGAGCGCGAGCTGTGCGCCCTGCGCGCGATGGCTGCCGATGGTCTGCCCGTGGAGGCATGGCCGAGCGCGGCGAACTTTGTGCTCGTGCGCACGCCGCATGCCACGCGCGTGCGCGAGCGTCTGCGCGATGAGTATTCGATTTTGGTGCGCGACTTTAGCTATGCGCCGGGGCTTGCGGACTGTCTGCGCATTACCGTGGGTACCCCGCAGGAAAATGATGAGGTGCTGGCTGCGTTTGCCGCGCTGGTGAAGGAGGAGATGTAGATGGGCCGCTATGCCGAGGTAACCCGTAAGACGGGGGAGACCGATATTGTCGTCAAGCTCGACCTGGATGGAACCGGTACGTGCGATATCTCGACCGGCGTGCCGTTTTTCGACCACATGCTCAACGCTTTTGGCCGCCATGGTCTGTTTGATTTGACGGTGCGCGCGGTGGGCGACGTGGAAGTCGACGCGCACCACACCGTTGAAGATACGGGCATCGTGTTGGGTGAGGCGTTTTGCCAAGCGCTGGGCGACAAGGCAGGCATCACGCGCTTTGCCGACGCGGCGATCGCCATGGACGAGACGCTCGTGATGGCTGCTGTTGACATCTCGGGCCGCGGGCAGGCCTACTGCGAGCTGCCCGTGCCGACTGAGCGCGTGGGCAGCTTCGATACCGAGTTGGCCGTCGAGTTCTTCTACGCCTTTGCGCGCGACGCCAAGCTCACGCTGCACGTGCGCGAGCTGGCGGGCGGCAACTCGCATCACATTATCGAGGCTGCCTTTAAGGCTGTGGGCCGCACGATGCGTCACGCCTGCGAGCTCGATCCCCGCGTGCAGGGCATCCCCAGCACCAAGGGCTCACTGTAACCGTCACAAGGGTAAAACCACCACAAAGGTGCCTGTCCCCTTTGTGGTGGTTTTGGATGATGAGAAGTGGAGGGGTCGCGTGGGCGAACCGAAGATCGTGGTGGTCGACTACCACAAGGGCAACTTGTCGAGCGTTGTGCGCGGGCTTGCGCGCGCCGGTGCCGTCGCCTGCACGTCGGACGACCCGGAGCAGATCCGTAACGCCGACGGCCTGGTCATCCCAGGCGTGGGTGCGTTCTACGACGCGATTGCCTTTATGCGCGAGAGCGGCGAGGCGGACGCGGTGCTCGACGCCGTTGCCGCTGGAACTCCGCTGCTCGGCATCTGCCTGGGCCTTCAGCTGTTTTTTGAGCGCGGCGACGAGGGCGTGCCGGCGGACGAGGGTGCGGACGCGGACGACGATGCCTCCGAGCAGGCCGGCGGCCCCCGGGTCGATGGCCTGGGCATCATGCGCGGCTCGTGCACGCGCCTGGAGTCGAGCCGACTGAAGGTGCCGCACGTGGGTTGGGACCAGGTGCACATGACGCCCGCCGGTGCGGCCGATCCGCTGCTCGCCGGTTTTGCCGAGGGCGCCAATATGTACTTCACCCACAGCTACGCGGTGGCAGACGACGCTGATGCCGCCGATGTGCTGGCGCGCACGCACTATACGCGGAGCTTCCCGTGCATCGTGCGCCACGGCAACGTGTGGGGCTGCCAATTCCATCCCGAGAAATCCTCTGCGCTGGGTCAGCGCATTCTTAAGAACTTCGTGAGCATCGTCGAGGGGGCCGGCCGATGATTCTGTTTCCCGCAATCGATTTGATCGGCGGCAAGGTCGTGCGCTTGGAGCGCGGCGACCGGAGCCGCTGCAAGGTATACTCCGACGACCCCGTGGCTGTTGCCCGCTCCTTTG
>OATI01001486.1_pt1 | contig 9607 bp, 9 predicted proteins | sample 1494981 | NCBI WGS metagenome assembly OATI01 (sample SAMEA2579952, study PRJEB22360) | human gut metagenome
AACCGGTTTTGACATCACGGCGGCGAGCGAACTGATGGCTGTGATTTGCCTTGCTGCGGGCGAAGAAGACCTGCGCGCACGCATTGACCGGCTCGTTGTGGGCATCAAGCGTGACGGCACGGCCTATACCTGTAAGGAACTCGGTGCCACGGGCGCGCTGATGGCCTTGCTGCTTGAAGCCGTCAAACCAAACCTCGTGCAGACCCTGGAAGGCACCCCCGCCTTCGTGCACGGCGGCCCCTTTGCCAACATCGCCCACGGCTGCAACTCCGTGCTGGCCACGAAAGCCGCACGAAAGCCTTGTGAATTTGCGATTACGGAAGCGGGCTTCGGGTCAGACCTCGGTGCCGAGAAGTTCTACGACATCAAGTGCCGGGCTGCGGGCCTGACGCCTTCTGCGGCTGTGCTTGTCACCAGCCTTCGCGCGCTGCACTGGCACGGAGGTGTGGCGCTGCCTGAAATCGGCAAACCCAATATGGAGGCCTTAAAGCAGGGGCTCTGCAACCTTGAAGCCCACATCGACAACCTCAAGGCTTTCGGGCCCGCCGTTGTGGTGTCCGTGAATCACTTTGCCGGGGACGACGAAGCCGAACTCAAGGTGCTCTTTGACTGCGCCAAGGCGAAGGGCGTGCGGATTGCGCTTTCCGACGGTTTTGCTTTGGGCGGCAAGGGTGCCGAGGACCTCGCCCGCGAGGTGCTTGCAGCCTGTGAGGGAGATCCGAAACCCCTTAACTACGCCTACCCCGAAGACGCCGACGTCGTCACCAAAACGAAGATGGTGGCCGAGCGCGTTTACGGCGCGGCAGGCATCACGCTGTCAGATGCCGCCAAGAAGGACTTAAAGCGCATCACGGATCTTGGTTTTGACAAGCTCCCCGTCTGTATCGCCAAAACCCCCTTCTCCCTTACCGCGGACCCCAAAAAGCTCGGTGCCCCGAAGGGCTTTACGCTGCCGGTGGCGCGCCTCATTCTTAATGCCGGTGCGGGCTTTGTGGTTGTGACGACGGGTTCCATCATGCGCATGCCGGGTTTGCCCAAGGTCCCGGCCGCGCTTCAGATTGATGTGAAGGACGGCAAAATCACGGGCCTTGCCTAACATTAATTCCTGACGCACAAACGGCGAAAGCGCAGTATCTTTGCTCTTTCGCCGTTTGATCTTTTAAGGGCACAGCCCTTGGTGCCCTCATAAAAAACGAATAAAAATACAGCGGAGACTTTTGTTGTGACTGAGTTTGCCAATCAGGTTTACGAGATTGTCTGGAGTCCCTTTCTCGTTTATATCCTTCTAGGAACCGGGCTCTACTTTTCCCTGAGATCGCGGTTTGTGCAGCTGAGAATGGTGGGCGAAATGCTGCGCCTCATGTTTCAGCGCAAAAACGACAATTCCGGCGTCTCCTCCTTTCAGGCGCTTTCGATGACGCTTGCCGGGCGCGTCGGTACCGGCAACATCGCGGGCGTTGCCACCGCCATCTGTTTCGGCGGCCCCGGTGCCCTTTTCTGGATGTGGGTGGTGGCGTTTTTAGGCGCCTCCAGTGCCTTTGTGGAATCAACGCTCGGCCAGATCTACAAGGAGCGCATCAACGGCGAATGCACGGGCGGCCCCGCCTTTTATATTGAGCACGGTGCACGAAGCAAATTCTTTGCCTGGGTGTTTGCAATCATTACGCTTTTAGCCTCCGCCGTCCTCTGCCCCGGCGTTCAGAGTAACGCCATCGGCGCAGCAATGGAAAGTGCCTTCGGGATTGAAACCCCGATTTCGGCGGCGGTGATCTGCTCACTGCTGTGTTTCATCGTGTTTGGCGGCTTAAAGCGTATCGCGAGCTTTACGACGGTGGTGGTGCCCTTTATGGCGCTTTCCTACATCGTTGTGGCTCTGATCACGGTCTTTTATAACGTCGACAAGATCCCCGCGGTCTTTCATCTGATTTTCACGTCCGCCTTCGGCATGGATTCGATTTTCGGCGGTATCGTGGGTACCGCTGTGAGCTGGGGCGTAAAGCGCGGGCTTTACTCCAATGAAGCGGGCCAGGGTTCCGGTCCCCACGCGTCTTCGGCGGCGAGCGTCTCGCACCCGGCAAAGCAGGGCCTTGTGCAGGCGTTTTCCGTCTACATCGACACGTGGTTTGTGTGCACTGCCACGGGCCTCATGATTCTTTCCTCGGGCTGCTACAACGTCATAAACCCCGACGGCAAGCCCTTGTTTTCAGGCCTCACCGGTATCGAAGCGGGCCCGGTTTACGCACAGAAAGCCATTGACTCGGTGATGCCCGATTTCGGCTCTCCCTTTGTCGCGTGCGCGCTCTTTTTCTTTGCGTTTACGACGATTCTTGCCTACGCCTACATGGCTGAAACCAACATCAAGTACATCAACCGCACGCTTAACAAACCGTGGCTGCTTTATATCGAACGCGCAATTCTCATCTTCTCGGTGGGCGTATGCACGATCAAGCCCTCAAGCATCGTGTGGCTTTGTGCCGATATCGGCATCGGGCTCATGGCCTGGGTGAACATCCTTGCAATTCTGCGTCTGCACAACACCGCGTTTTTAACGCTCAAAGACTACGAAACGCAGCTTAAAAACGGAATCACGGAACCCGTTTTCCACCCCGAGAAACTCGGCATTGCCCACGCCGATTACTGGCAGGGCAATACCGCGGAAGAAAACCTTGCGGTCGAACAGGCCGAAGGCGTGGAAAACCAGCCCGCCTCCCGGGGCGTGCGAGCCTTTATTCAGAGGTTCTACAACAAGGATTAACCGCACGGGTTTTGCTCTTTTCACGGCCGGATACATTTCCGGCCGTTTTTTTCTGATGCATTACAGCAAACCGCCGCAGAAATTCTCCACGGACGGGATCAACGAATTTTCTGCCCTGTTACTTTCTGCTGTCAGTACGTATGACGGGCTCGTGAGCGCTGCTGAGGCAGCTTGGTTTACTGCCGCTATCGATCTTTCCGAACGTAGCCGGTTGATTCACAGCTTCGCAGGCCGGATTCTGGCCACTGCAAAAAGGCTCGCAAAATCCAAAACGGAGGTTGCACAGTAATGATCTATGCCGCCTGCTGGTACTTCTACTGGCCCTTCCGGCTTGCCTCGGGCCTTTGATCTTTGTTCTATTTCTGAAAAGGTTTTTTTCATGTCCGAATCTACTGATCTTTCCGCTCTGAAGGCACGACTTGAAGATGTTGAAGCCCGCCAGGCGATACTCGATGCCGAAAAAAATGCCATTCGCGAGGAGATCCTGAAGGAATGCGCATCATTGTGCGCAAAGTTCCGTTTTACTGCACGCGAGCTTCGTCTTCCGTCTGAGGTTAAGCCCCGCTCTGCTGTTTCAGGCGCAGCATTTGCTCCGAAATATAAAAACCCCGACGGGCCGGAGACCTGGTCGGGTCGGGGCGGCAGGAAGCCGGTGTGGTTTACCGAAGCGCTGGCTCGGGGCATTCCGGAGGAAGCGATGCGTATCAAGCCCGGTACTGTTGAGTAAAATGAAAAACGGGATCAGTGGCAATTCAACCGGGGGAAACAACCGCGCAGACGGAAAGATTTCCTGCTACTGTGGCTACTTCACAATCAACCGGGGCGCACGATGAAGCCGACCTCCGAAAACCTGACCGAACGCGAAGAAGAACTTTCCGAGACTGACACTGATACCGAAGATGTTGCAGGGGCTGAAAGCGAAACGACTGCCCACCCTGACTCCTTTTGGACGGAAACAAAGGGCGTAAAAGTGCGTCTGACCAAATAGAATCCAGTTCTCGTGTCGACTGAGTCAATAACCCCCGCTTGAAGGCGGGGGTTATTGACTGCTTCAGTTGTCCTTGGGGTAGATCTCAGTAAAACTCTTGTACACGTACGGGGTATTGTCTCCCTTAGCAGGACAAATCGGCTTTTGCTCTGCAATGTAAGTCAATACCGGGATCTCTAAAAACGCCGGGCGTTGACGCTCGGCGACTTTTCCGTCCGCCCATACGACACATGTCTTTCCTCCCAAATATGCCGAAGAACTCTTGTCACTCGGAGGAACGATGTAGAACTTATCAACGACAGACTTGACATCAAACATTTTGAGGATTTGATCTCTCTCTTTGCGACCCCTTGCAACTTCTTCCCTTAGTTCGGGATTGACATAGACTTTGGCTTCTTGCAATTTTTTTTCAAGGTTAACCCGAGAAGACTGCTTTAATTCTTCGGTACAGCTCTTTGCAAGCGGCAATAGCTTTTCTTTGATCTTCACAGTCTGATCCAATTTATTTCGATAGGCCTGTTCCTCTTCTTGCTGGTTCTTCAGGTCAAACTGGACTTTACGGATCTCCGCATCTCTTCCCGCCCCCTTCAAAGCCTCAGCTCGAGCCAGTTCCTTTTTGTAGAACTGGACTGAATTAGCGTGGCTACGAATTCTCTTTTTATGATTTTCGATTTCACGGTTGAGATACTCAACATAGTCTGTCGTTTTTATGGAGTTTCCGGCATACGGCCATTGAACGTAACCGGCCTTGATAACGCCTTGAGAGATCAATGCCGTCTCTGCTTTTTTTAAAGCCTCTATTGAAATGCTGCCTTCAGGGAACTGGAGTGCGTTATGTCTTATCTCTCGCTCAACTTCTTTGATTTTAGCCTCCCTTTCCTCCTTAATTCTCTGCTCGATCGAGTCAATCATCCTCTGTTTTCTATCCATAGCATTTTTCCCTGCTACGGCTTTGAACTCCTCGGGATCTTTATATTGAATCGAAACAACAACCACCTTGCCGACTCGTTCGTGTTCAATCTCTTCCCAGGTCACGTTTTGCGCATATTTATAGGTTGAGAAAAACTTTTCATACGTAACAGGAGGATTCTTGTTCATCAGGTCTTTTTTGACATCCTCAATGGCCGAAGAACCACATCCGGCAAGCACGGCTCCCACCATAACGACAACGCCAAATCGCGCAACTTTGTTTGTTAAAACAGAGAAAGTATTCATAGAAATTCCGCGAGGAAACCCGCGTCTTCAGACGCGGGAGGGGTCGCGGCCCTCATTTCTAGTTCAGTTAAAAACATCTTTCGCTTCTCAAGAAGCGAAAGTTTTGAGGATGTAAGGTTTTTTGTGTCCAGGCGATAATAGCGCTCCCGTAGGGCGCGAAAGGAATCACCGTGGCACACCGTATAGGCTAAACGTACCAATCAGCCCGCTTAACAATCGTTCTGTTGAAATTCTAACACTCATTTCTGAACGTCAGTACAATGATTTTTATGAACTCAACAGAACAGGACGGAGGCCAAATGGGGTCATCTGCCAAAATCGGTTACGTGCGCGTCAGCACTGTGGAGCAAAACACGGCCCGGCAACTTGTCGGCATCACCTTGGATCGGGTATTTGAGGAAAAGGTATCAGCAAAGAACATCGGCAACCGACCGGTGCTCACGGAGATGCTGGGCTTCATCCGCGACGGGGACGATCTGTATGTCCACAGCATGGCCCGCCTCGCCCGAAACCTCAAAGACCTTCTCACTCTCGTAACGACCATCACCGACAAGGGCGTGACGCTACACTTCGTTAAAGAGAACCTTACATTTGAAGCCAAAGCAAAGGCGACGCCGCTCGACAAACTTCTTCTTGGTCTGTTGGGGGCAGTGGCTGAGTTCGAACGCGAACTGATCTTGGAGCGACAGCGCGAAGGCATCGCACAAGCCAAGGCAAGAGGGGCTTACAAGGGGCGCAAGCCGATTGCGCCAGAGAAAATCGAAAAGGCCAAAGAGCTACTTGCCCAAGGCATGACGAGAACGGAAGCAGCTAAGACCGTTGGGATGGGGCGAACGACGCTCTTTCTCTACTTAAAGAACAATGGCCAAGCTCAGGCCAAGCAAGCTATTTGACACTTCAAAACACCAGTTGCCGAATTTAGGAACACAAATGTCTGACGTGACCGAACAAAAAGCCCTAACCGAAAACTATGCCAACGCTATTTGGGCAGTCGCAGACCTTCTGCACGGGCCTTTCAACGACGATGAGTACGGCGAGGTGATTCTGCCGTTCGTGCTGCTTCGCCGTTTCGAGTGTGTTTTGCAGCCCACTCGGAAGGCGGTTTTGGAAAGGAGTGCCCAACTCACGGCTCTCAATATTTTCAACGAGATGCAGACAACGGCTCTGTGTTCCATCACCGGTGTGCCCTTCTACAACACTTCCAAATTTTCTCTGGCAACCCTGGGGCAAGATCATGTCCGCGACAACTTGATCGCCTACAAGGACGGGTTCTCCAAGAACGTGCGGGACATCCTCGATCACTTCGAGTTCAATCGCATCTGCGCTCGTTTGGAAAAGGCCGACAAGTTGTTTCCGGTCGTGGACTTCTTCCAGGCCCTCGACATGAACGTGCATCCGCGTGTAATGAGTAACCTGTATGAAGAGCTCATCTGGCGATTTGCCGATACCAAGCACAAGGCGAGCAAGGAATACCTGACTCCGCGTGACATTGTTCATCTTGCAACCACGCTGGTGCTTGACTCGGACAATACGATTCTGACTGCCACTTCCGGGCTGATTCGCACTTGCTACGACCCGACGTGCGGCACCTGCGGCTTCATTACGGATGCCATGGAGTTCATCCGCGAAGCAACCCACGAAAATAAACTGCGCACGGAACTTCAACCCTACGGTCAGGAGATCAATGACGTTGCCTGGGCTATGGGCAAAGCAATGATGCTTTTAACGGGATGCAATGCAGACAGTACCGGCTCAACATCCCGCGACCTCTCGACTCACATCCTGCAAGGCGACACGCTCAAGACCGACTGTCATCTCGGCAAGAAGTTCGACTTTGTGTTTTCCAATCCTCCCTTTGGCATGGATTGGAAGGACGCTTACGACAGCGTGAAAACCGATTCCCGATTTGCCGTGGGCCTGCCGCCTAAATCGGACGGCTCGATGCTCTTTCTGACGCACGTCGCCCGCAAGATGGCTCCTGCCGTCTATGACGCACAGGGCGAACTTGAACGCTGCGGGCACGGGGCTATCGTGCTTTCAGGCTCGCCCCTTTTCACGGGCGGCGCAGGGTCAGGTTCCAGCGAAATCCGTCGTTGGCTTCTTGAAGAAGACCTTGTGGAGGCCATTGTTCAGATGCCGGGAGAACTTTTCTACAACACGTCGATTGTCTCCTACCTGTGGATTCTTGCTTCGGGCAAACCCAGAAATCGGCGAGGCAAGGTGTTGTTGATCGACGCAACGAGCTTTAAGACTCCGATCCGCAACATCGGCAACAAGCGCTACCAGATTTCGCGTGAGCAAATCGCCAAGATCGCAGAGGTCTTCCGCGACTACAAGGACGGCGATTGTTCCAAGGTGCTTGACTATCAGGAACTCGGCTACCGCGCCGTCACGATTCAGTGCCCGCTGAAGGCAAGGCTTCATCTCACGACGGACACCATCAACGCCGCTCTGGATCAGCCGATTGTCAAGGGAAGACTCTCGGATGAAGACCTGAAGACGCTTCGCACGATCCTCAACGAGCATACGAAAGAGACAGGTGTTCATTGGATCGACACTTTCGGGCAGATTGCGAAGGGTAAGGGTGTCAAACTCACGAAGGCTTTCCTGAAAACCCTGTTTGCCCCGCTTACTGTCAAGGATGCCGAAGGCGAAATCGTCAAGGACAACAAGGGCAACGTCGTCTATGACCCCGATCTCAAGCAGGTGGAGAACATTCCGCTCGTTGAAAGCGTGGACGAATACTTTGAGCGCGAGGTGAAGCCCTTCTTACCTGACGCTGTGATAGACCGTACTGTCACCGATCCAAAGGAATCGTTCCCGACGGATGACGACGGCAAGGCGCATCCGAAGACCCCCGGCATTGTGGGTTACGAGATCAATTTCAACAAATACTTCTACAAGTATGTCCCGCCCCGCAATCCTGAAGAGATTGCTGAAGAGATTAAGGCTCTTGAAGAAGAGACAGCCGAGATGATGAAGGAATTATTCAAATGATTATTCAATCTAGAGCTTCTTTGAAAGCCATACTTCCTCATGACTGGTTGATTTCTCGTTTGGGTCTTCATGGCAAATTCATGTCTGGTTCAGCATTTCCTGATCAATTTCAAGGTCGATGTAATGAGGAGATTCCTTTTTACAAGGTCGCAGACCTTGCTCGAAGTAGTGATGGTGTGCATATGCTTGAGCCTATGCACACTATTTCGGATGAAACAAGAAAACGGCTCAAAGCAAAACTGATTCCGAAAGGTTCCATTGTCTATGCCAAGATTGGGGCAGCTTCTTTACTTAATCGCCGAAGAGTGACTACTCGAAGTTGTTGCATCGACAACAATATGACGGCATTTGTCCCAGAACAAGTGTCACCAGAATGGGCGTTGATCTGGCTTCGCTCCTTAGATTTTGGAGCTTATATGTGCCCTGCTACAGTTCCATCCATTAGTGAAGGGATACAAGCTGATTTACCCCTTGGACTTCCTCCAATGGAGTACGAACAAAGAAGCATTGCTCTTCTTAATGAACGATTGCCCAAAATTGACAAACTTATAACTCTGCTAGAGGACAAGTCCTCTGCGCTCTCCTCCTACCGCCAATCCCTCATCACCCGCGCCGTGACGAAGGGGCTTGATCCTAATGTGGAGATGAAGGATAGCGGGGTGGCTTGGATTGGGAAGATTCCTAGAAATTTCAAAACGATCAAACTCAAATATTGCCTTAAGAGTCCATTGCAATATGGCGCAACAGAATCGGGATGCGCCGAGGAAGAAAATTATATTCGATACATCAGAATTACGGATATTAATCCTAGCGGTTTCTTGAAAGAAAATGGTAAGTTATACCTCCCAAAAGAAATTGCCGAGCAATACCCTGTTAAGACTAAGGATATTCTGTTTGCCCGAAGCGGCGCGACTGTGGGAAAAACATACTTTCACAACAACAAAGACGACTGTTGCTTTGCTGGATATTTAATCAAGGCTTCGCTGTCAGATTCTAAAATACTTCCGAAATTCTTTTATTATTTTACTAAATCTGCTTGCTATGATTTTTGGAAGGATATTACGCTATCCAAAGCGACAATACAAAATATCAGTGCTGATAGGCTGAATGATCTTAGTGTTGTGTGTCCGCCAATTCAAGATCAGATTCAGATCATAAAATTCTGCGATGACCTAATCAATGAAACTGAAGCGATCGCAGAAATAATCAAGACAACTTGTAATTTGCTCATAGAGTATCGAACCAGCCTGATCTCCGCTGCCGTCACGGGACAACTTGCCATTGATGAAGAGGCATCCGCATGAGTCTAGATTCCGCACACAAGGAAAAAGCCTTTGAGAACGACATCGTTCAGGGCTTTGTTGACCAAAAGTGGCTTTCCTCGCCCAACGACAAGGGATATGACCCCTACAAGGCCCTCTACGTTCCTGACGTACTTGCATGGCTGAAGTCGGCTTATGCCGAGCAGTACGCCAAGTTCTCCAAGCGAAGTGACGCGGACGAGTTTCTTCTGAACGTCATCGAAGAAGCCCTCAAGGAGAAGGGAACGCTCTATGTGCTTCGCAATTCCTTGACAGCGATTGGGTTCGGAACGTTCCATTAGATGTCATACTACCTTTCGCCACCCCTTCAACTTTTCATGGAGTGGCAAA
>OATI01001503.1_pt1 | contig 9494 bp, 8 predicted proteins | sample 1494981 | NCBI WGS metagenome assembly OATI01 (sample SAMEA2579952, study PRJEB22360) | human gut metagenome
ATCCCGCCTCGCGGCGGACACCCTTGCTCTTGGCTATGTGCTTGGTGCTACCCCCCTGCACTCGGGACTTTCACCCGTTAGAACGCGCTCATGCCGAGCGCACCCAAAAAAAACGCCGTGCGGAAAGTCCGGACGGCGTTTTTGAAAACCTTTCGTCAGAAATCAAAAGGTGCTGTGATCGTAGACGGCTTTTAATTGCGTGAATTCCTTTAAGCCCTCGATGCCGCCCTCGCGCCCGATGCCGCTTTGTTTGTAGCCGCCGAAGGGCGCCGTCACGTCGCGCCCGGCGTCGTTGATGTAGACGTTGCCGGACTTAATGCGGCGGGCAACGGCAAAGGCTTCGTCCTTCTTACCGAATACGGCGGCGTTCAGACCATAGATCGTGTCGTTGGCGATCTCCACCGCTTCATCGACCGTTTCATAGGTGATGATGCAGAGAACCGGCCCGAAGATTTCCTCGCGGGCAATGCGCATCGTGTTTTTGACGTCGTAAAAGACGGTCGGGGCAATGTAGTAGCCGTGCTTGGGCTCTTTGGGGACGCCGCCCGTGAGAAGCTTTGCGCCTTCCTTGAGTCCCAGACGGATGTACTCACTGATCTTTTCAAACTGCTGCTTTGTGGCAACCGGCCCGATTTTCACCGACGGATCTTCGGGGTTGCCGACCGTGAGTTCGCCGATATGTTCAAGGATCAGGCGCTTTACCTTTTCGAGGTCCTTTGCGGGAACGAGAAGCCGGGAGAGCGCCGTGCAGGTTTGTCCGCTGTTAAGAAAGATGGAACTGAAAAGTTTCGCAAGCGCCTTACTGTAGTCCTCACTCGGCAACCAAATGTAGGGGGACTTTCCGCCCAATTCCAGACTGATGCGCTTCACGCTCGTGAGCGCCTTTTGCGCAAGGGCAATCCCGACCGGGGTGGAACCGGTAAAGCTCACCATATCCACAAGCGGGTGCGTTCCGAGTGTGTCGCCTAACTTGGAGCCCCGGCCGCTCACAAGGTTCACGACGCCCGCAGGGAAGCCTGCGCGCTCAAAGGCTTCGGTCATGAGAACCGCAGTCAAGGGCGTATGCTGGCTCGGCTTCATCACCACGGTGTTTCCGGCCAAAAGCGCCGGAATCACCTTCTGCACAATCTGCCCGAGCGGATAGTTCCATGGCGTGATGCAGGCAACGACACCCACGGGTTCACGCAGTACGGTGCTTTTGGCAAACTGCGTCTGGAATTTCAGCGTTTCCGCTGCGGCAATGTAGGACTCAATGCGGGTGAACTGATACTCGCAGTGTGAGATTTTCCCGAAACTTACCGGAGCACCGAGCTCCCGGGCTTCAAGAAGAATAATTTCATCGTGGAACTTCTTAAATTCCGCGAGCATCTTTTTCATAAGCGCAATGCGAAGCGACAGGGGCGTTGCCGACCAGTCGGGCAGTGCCGCGTGCGCGGCACGAACCGCGGCATCGGCGTCTTCGGTACTGCTGTCGGGAACCCGCGCAAAGTGTTCGAGCGTGGCCGGATTGATGACGTCAAGCCAGGCGTTGCTTGCCGGCCGGCACCATTTACCATTAATGAAATTCTGCTCAAACGGGTGCTGCATCTTTGAAACTCCGCAAAACGAACGTGCAGACAAAAAATAACGGACTGCAGGCGAAGGATACGCGCGCCGCAGTCCGTCTGAGAACAATGAGTGGAAAAAACTTGTTTCCGGGCTTCTTTTAAGCGAGTTCTTTCTTGATGAGGTCGGCAAAGATGCGCACGCCCTCACGGATTTTTTCCGGAGGTACCGTCACAAAGGAAAGCCGCGCCTTGTTCTTCTGGGGTTTGAGAGCATAAAAGGCCTCTCCGGGCACAAAGGCTACGTTGTGTGCGACCGCGGTCTTCATGAATTCTGTGGTGTCGATTGTGTCGGGGAGATTGACCCAGATAAACATGCCTCCCAAAGGCTGCGTCCAGGATATGTCCCCGCGCGCGGGCATAAATTCCTTGAGTGCCTCAAGCATCACAGAGCACTGGTTCTTGTAGATCGCGCGCACCTTGGGAAGGTGTTCGGTCAAAAGGCCGCTAGTGAGCACCTCAGCCGCAATCTGCTGCGTGAGTGTGGACGTATGAAGGTCCAGGGACTGCTTAAGGCGCGTGAAGTTATCGAGCACGTCGCGCCGTCCGCAGACGTATCCGAGGCGCAGGCCCGGGGCAAGAATTTTGGAGAAGGTCCCGAGTCTGAGGGTCCTTTCCGGAGCCCAGGCTCTCAGGGACTTCGGCGGCGCCTTGTCGTACCAGAGTTCGCCGTAGGGATCGTCCTCCACAAGCCAGAAGTCGTATTCACGGGCTTTGTCAGCCAAAAGCGCACGGCGCTCTTCGGTCATCGTAAGGCCCGTGGGATTCGCAAACGTAGGCATCACGTAGGCAAAGCGAGCACCCGCGACCGAAGCGTTAATTGCGGCGGGGTTAAGGCCCGCGGCGTCCGCGGGCAGCGTTTCAAACGCGGGCATTGCGAGGCGAAACGCCTGCAGGGCTCCGAGGTACGTGGGGTTTTCAACCAAAACGCGGCTTCCTTCATCAAGGAAAACGCGTGCGGCAAGGTCCAGAGCCTGCTGCGAGCCCGAAACAATCTGCACTTCTTCCGGCTTTGTCGGCACGCCCTGCGCGGTTTCGCGTGCGGCGATGAATTCTCTGAGACGCGGCTCGCCTTCGGTGAAGGAGTACTGCAATGCGTGCGCCGCATTTTCCGCGAGCACCTTGTGTGCGGCCTCTTCGAGTTCCTTTACCGGAAACCCGAGGGGCGTGGGCAGGCCCCCTGCAAAGGAAATGACTTCAGGGCGGCTTGCAAGTTTCAGAATCTCACGGATGAGGCTTGCCTTGGCGCCTGCCGCGGGGCGGCTTAAATGCGGCTTGGGGAGATTGGTCTGCGTCATATTTTTCTTCTTTTCGTTTTGTATCAGCGTTCGACCGCCACTTCGGCGATCACGCGGTCAAAATTCTTTTTGGTTTCTTCGTCGGGCTTTTCGGACATCAGGCTCGCAACCACAATCGCAATGAGGCCGAAGGCAAAGCCCGGAATCATTTCATAGAGCCCGAACCAGCCGCCCGCGTGCCAGACGATGACGGTGACGGCGCCGGTGATCATGCCGGCAACCGCTCCGTTACGGTTCATGCGTTTCCACCAGAGGCTCAACAGAATCACGGGGCCGAAGGAAGCGCCGAACCCGGCCCAGGCGTAGCTCACCAGCGAAAGGACAAGGCTCTGGGGGTCGGTCGCGATGAGAATTGCCACAAGCGACACCGAAATCACCATCACGCGCCCGAACCAGATGAGTTCACGGTTACTGGCCTTGGGGCGGATAAAGGCGCGGTAGAAGTCTTCGGTGAGGGTGGAAGAGCACACCAGGAGCTGGCAGGAAAGCGTTGACATCACGGCCGCGAGAATCGCCGCCATCAGAATGCCGCCGATCCAGGGGTTAAAGAGAATCTGCGAGAGCGCAATAAAGATGCGTTCGTGGTTTTCGGTGACAAGTTGCGCTTTATCGGCGTGCTCAGCAAAGTAGGCCGCGCCGAAAAAGCCCACGCACACGGCGCCGCCCAAACAAAAGAGCATCCAGAGAATGGAGACGCGGCAGGCGCCCGGAATGACCTTAATGGATTTTGTGGCCATAAAGCGCACGAGAATGTGCGGCTGCCCGAAGTAACCCAAGCCCCACGCGAGAAGACTCACAATCCCGATAAAGGACTGGTTCGTCATCATGTTGAGCATGTTGGGGTTAATGGACTCAACACGCGCCACCGTTGCAGAGAGCCCCCCTAAATCCATCACAACGGCAATCGGGGTGACGATCAGCGCAATGCACATCAGCGTTGCCTGAATCGCGTCCGTCCAGCTTACCGCCAAAAAACCGCCGATAAAGACGTAGAGGATGGTCGCTGCCGCACCGATCCAAAGGGCCGTCGAGTAGTCGAGGCTGAAGGTGTTTTCAAAAAGGCGGGCACCGGCGACCATGCCGCTGGCGCAGTAAATCGTAAAGAAAATCAGAATGACGGCGGCCGCAGCAATTCTCAGAATCCGGCTTGTGTCCTTAAAGCGGTGCGTAAAGAAGTCAGGAAGCGTCAGAGAATTGTGCTCAATCTCGGTGTAGACGCGAAGGCGCGCGGCAACGAGTTTCCAGTTAAAAAACGTCCCGATGATGAGGCCGATCGCGAGCCAGCTCTCGCTGATGCCGGCTAAAAATACGGCGCCCGGCAGCCCCATTAAAAGCCAGCCGCTCATGTCGCTTGCTCCGACCGATAAGGCCGTGACAAGGCCGCCTAAGCTTCTTCCGCCGAGGATGTAGTCATTAAACGTACGTGTGTAGTGCCAGGCAACAAACCCGAGCAGAATCATCAGCAGCATGTAGCCGCAGAAGGTGATGGCGGTAGGAGTCATCTCTGGAAATTCCCTGAAACAGTGGGCCCGTCTTGAAGAAGGCGGCTTCTGCTGCCTTTTTAACAGCGAGCGTTACATTCTAAACGCGAAAAAATGAGGACTTTTGCCTAATTTCCGGTCTTTGTGCGCGCAGCGAGGCTTCCTTCAAAGAAGGCTTTTTCGCCTTCCGGCGTGGCGATAAGGATTTCGCCTGCGGCGTTAAGCCCCGTGAGCACCCCTTCAATAGCGGTACCGCGGATTGTGAGCGTCACCGGTTCGTTAAGCCACAAAAGCTCATGCACCCAAAGGTCCGGTGCCGGTTTTCCGGGGAAACGCCTGCGAAAGGCAAGAAAGACGCGCAGAAAGTTTTCCCAAAAGGAAAGGGGATCGGGAACTGAGGAGACTTGCGGCCGGTAAAGCTGCGCCTTCGCGCATGGCGGCTGCAGTGGGGCTTGTCACCAGATTAAGACCAATGCCCGCCGTGAGGAGTTCCCCTTTACGCTCCAGGAGAATCCCTGCGGCCTTACACCAGCCGTTCCCGGGAACGTTGATCACGAGATCGTTGGGCCACTTAAGTTTCGCCTCAACTCCGAGGTCTTTCACGACGCGCAAAAGACAGGCGGAAACCAATTGCGGCGCCAAAAGTCCTGCCTGCATGAGCCCCTCATCAAGCCTGAGTGCCGCGTAGAGGTTGCCTTCGGTGCTCACCCACGTGCGGCCGTGCGTGCCGCGGCCCGCGCTCTGCGTACGGCTGATGACCGACGCATTTACCGGAAAGTTACCGGCTTCAAAGCGCCGGCGCGCCTCGTTCATGACGGTGTCGCAGGAGGAGAGTACGGCAATTGAAGTAGAGGAAAAGAGGAACATGGAAAGCGTGTTTTTTCGCAGAAAAAGACAATCGGAATTGGAATGTCCGGCACTACAATCGCAATCATCGTTTTGAGGAGCGAATTGTGTCAGCAGAAAATTTTGTGCCCGTTGCGGCCGACAAAGCCTATCGCCTCTTTAACCTCGGTGCAACTGCGCTGGTGTCCGCCGCGTACAAGGGCGATGAAGACGTGATGCCCGCAACCTGGGTGTGCCCGCTGGATTTAGTGCCCTTTAAGACAACGGCTGTGATTGACCATACCCATTACACGCGGCCTCTGATTGAAAAAAGCGGGTGCTTTGCGCTGCAGCTGCCGACCGTGGCAATCGTTGAAGAAACCTTAAAGCTCGGCTTTGTGAGTAAAAACGACGATCCGGAAAAGCTCACGAAGAGCGGGGCTCAGTTTTTCAGAGCCCCCGGCTTTGACCTGCCTTTGGTGAAGGGCTGCGCCTGCTGGGCGGTCTTTGACGTCATCAGGGAACCTCACAACGAGTCCGCTTATGACCTCTTTATCGGCACGTGCGTGGGCGCCTGGGCCGACCCCAGAGTCTTTGCCGGCGGGCCCCGGGACCTTGAAGGGACGCCCAGAGAGCTGAGGCCTCTGCATTACGTTGCGGGCGGCCATTTCTACGCCACGGGTGACACGGTGGTTGTGCCCGGGTACGCTGAATAATTGACGAAGCGTCCTTTCCGGGTGCTAAAGTCCCGTCAGTTTTTTGGGCGGGACTTTTTTCTACTCATGCAATCCTTACGTTTCTTCGTTTTGGCAGCAGTTGCCGCAGCGGCACAGCCCGCGGCGGCGCTTGATCTCACGATTCTTCCCCAAGGGGGCGGCAGTCGAGTGCGACGATATTCTCGAAATCGAAGTCTTTGAGCAGTACTTAAAGCGCTTATTCCCACTTGCTCCCGTCAACCCTATTCTAAACAGGTTTGCTTATGGAATTTAGCACATATTATTTGTATTACTTTCATTATTCAGGTAGCATGGGCTATCTGATTTTCTGTTGCCACGAAACGCAAGAACTACGAGAGAATTCATGTCACTCCCATCATCATTTTATAATGAGATTCGTGTCCCATTTTGATAAATACTGCTTTGAATATTTGCTTATAACGGTCTATCGAATCTGTATAACTATCAATATACAAATCATCGGGGATTGTATGCGATCCGTCATTTATCCAACTCAGCAAAGAACGACAGATCATCTTTTCTTCTATTGTAGAGAAAGAGTCCACAATTGCGTCATCCTTTGTTTTTCCGAGAATACTAAAGTAGTTTTCCAAAATTCTTCGCATGATATTTTGTGTTGTAATAAGCGAAGCATTTGTATTGCTTTTTAGTTCTTCCCACAACAGTTCATATGACGTTTTAATTGGATTGTTTCTTTCGTATGCTCTGATAAAGGATATGTTATTGTCCTTGCTAATAATCCAGAAATGAATATCATTGCAAACTTCAGTTCTGCGATCGATAAAAGCGGTTTCCTTATGAAAAAACACATTGTGAGTGAGAATAAAAATCTGTTCTACGTCAGAATTTCCCTCACGGACATCTTTTATTAACCCTTTAACCATAGAACTTACTATGTATAAAACCGTACTGTCAAGACTACAGATCGGATCATCCAATACCAAAACCTTACGATTAGAAATTTTGGACACATCAACGGAGCCTTTGGCAAATTGCAAGAAATACAAGAATGATATAAATGTTTCTTCTCCTTCGCTCAATGTGTTGGTAGCAAGAGAGCCGTCCATTCGCTGTATTTGATAGGCGTTTGGCTGAACTGGAGAAGGTGCTATTTGGAAGTTAGTAAAACCATAGCTTTTCAGAGAACGATTGATCTCATCAACGGTCGGCTGAACACTCGTTATGTTCTTGCCGGCATCAACTATTTTTTCATCCAGCTCATCCAATTGCTGCTTGCATATATCGATCCCTTTTTGAATGCCCTTTTTAGCTTTGGTGAAAGTTTCAATATCGTTCAAATATCCAGCAATTAGCGCCTCGTTTTCATTCATTAAAAACGCCCAAATATCAGCTACAAGAGCGTTCTTCTCAGACGTATAGTTATCAACCATTTTATTATGTTTGGTAATAGCTGCATTTCCGTCGATTACCAATTGTGTTATTGAACTTATCGTTACAGCGGTTTCTGTTAGCGAAATGATTCTGCCAGGTTCTTTTTCCTTAATAAGCATTTCAGCTTTATTCTTAGAAAAATATCCATTAAGCAGATCTATCAATCCATTGAGTTTATTTGTGTCAATCCCGGCAGCAGGGTAAGCCCCAAGGCTTGTCCGAAGTGTGTTTATACGTCTCAACAATTCGTCAGTATATACGCTATATTGGCTAATGAACTGTTTTATTTGGTTGACATCCTGCTCGTATTCTCCGCTAAAGAAAGCATCAAGCTGCTGTTTCAGTTCCCCTGTAATTGTGGGCTGCTGACAGAACGGACAAATCCCACCCTCTCTCAAATGCTTTCTTCCTTGATTTACCCAGTCTGCATTATCCAAAACATCTATAAGCCGTCCAATAGGAAGATCTTTATTGCCAACAATTACTTTGCTCCAAATCGTTGAAGTTTCAATTTCAGCAAGTCGTTCAACGGTATCGTCAATGGAAAACAAGATAATTGCACATTTTTCCGGCTTTTGTGCAAACAAAGTCTTAGCCCGTAAAAGCAGACTATCTCTTGCTTCACAAGAAGTACGCGAGATTGCGTAGCGTCTAAGCACTTCGTCTCGGAAGCGTTCTTTATTGTTCCTGAAACCACTGAAAGCCTCTTGAAAATCTGCTTCATTGGGTTTTAATATTCGTTCCCATACAGTATCTCTAAATGAGGCTTTGTATTCGGATTCTTCTTGCCACTTCTTTTTGAGGGTATTATCCCGTGTTGTATAGTCTTCGTTCTTCTTTGTGCGTTGCTCTTTCATTTTTTCAAGAGCTTGTATATCTTCAATTGTTGCTTGACCAAGTGTAAAAACACCAGCAATGTTTTCTTTCAAGTTTTTTACACGAAATTCACGATTATATACAACAACATCTGCTGCGATGTCATTTTCCCACTTAATTTCACACTCACTATATTGAGAATCAGTCGGATTGCGCAAGAAATTACTAATAGTGGATTTTCCACTGCCATTAGGGCCATAAAAGAAATTGATCTTTTGGCAGTTTTCGATTGAAACGCCCTCTGATGGATAAGTGGCGCAATTCTTAAGTTTAATTGATTTAATCACAGTGAGCACCTCTGTTCTAAATTCTACAGCCGCAATTTATATAGGCTTGCGAGGATTCTTTCGAGTCATCCTACGGCTGTGTAATTTTTTCCAGACACTATGAAGCAAACTAATTTCTTGCGCGGATAGTCCAAGCCCTTTCTGAAGCAAAATGGCATCTGTATACTCCAATATTTTATCAATTTCTCCATTTCGTTGCCAGCAATCAATTGCATGCAAGTCTAACTGACTCGCCATTAGCATAGGGATACGAATTCTACGGATTTCTCCTGGTTCAAAAGTGAGAACGCCTCCACCATAACTTCTTCCAAGCGTTTCACTTAGAGCGAATGTATATGTGTTCAAAAAAGCTGCTGCAACCTGCTTTCCATCGATGCCCTCTAAAAACCTTACTTTATGGAGCGTATCCGTGACAAGGGCTTTCTTATCGTTCAGAATCATTCTCGGATACAAATGTGCCTGGCGAATGTCGCAATAAACTGCTTTCCGTGAGAATAGTAATCCCCTCTAAAGGTGCTTGCGCTACTTTTCACAAGGAGTTCCATTAGCCAATGGTTCAAAATCGCCTGGATATAGAAAATAGATTCCTGAGAAGTAGCTTTCTATACCATAGAAAGGACCATTTCCTCCACCAGTAAAGACAACCATGTCATTATCATAGACATAATTTGAGCTTGTTGATAGCACAGGCCAAACGAGATGTTCTCCTGCAAGGAAACGTTTTAAAGATTGACTACGTCCGAACGCAAACCAATTTTCAGTAGTACGTCCAGGCATATTGCGTTCATCCAGCTTATCTTTAAAGCGATTCAAATATGCTAACGCATGTGGGAAATCCGTTGTCATTTCGTCCAGACTATACAGCACCGGCCTTCCATTAACCGACTTATACGGGAATATGATGTAGCTATTTGCTTTTATTTTCTCGGAGGATGTAATGTTTTTTGTGTCCAGGCGATAATAGCGCTCCCGTAGGGCGCGAAAGGAATCACCG
>OATI01001513.1_pt1 | contig 9424 bp, 7 predicted proteins | sample 1494981 | NCBI WGS metagenome assembly OATI01 (sample SAMEA2579952, study PRJEB22360) | human gut metagenome
CACAGCCAGGCCTCCCGTGGCCGGGCGGGTCCACCTTACCTGCCGTGTCATGGCGTCAATGATTTTCCGTCTCACGTCAGGGTCCGTGGTGCGCAGGGTGCCGGTCATCTCTGCTTCGCCTGCCACAATGTTGCCGGCGGTCCCGCCGTGTATGGTCCCCAGCGTGAGGACGGCGTTGTCCAGGGGAGAAATGCAGCGGCTTACAAGGGTCTGCAGGCTGTTTATGACAGCGGCAGCCATGACAATGGCATCCACTCCCGTATCAGGATAGGCGCCGTGGCAGCTCTTTCCATGGATCTTTATGTGAATCTCATCTGAGGAGGCATTTAAATCGCCGTAGCGGATTTCAATTTCTCCTGTCTCGTGGGTGGGCATCACATGGAGTCCGGTGACGTAGTCCACGCGGGGATGTTCCATACAGCCCGCTTCCACCATGGGAAGGGCTCCCCCCGTGGTCTCCTCCGCGGGCTGGAAGAAGAACTTTACACACCCGGACCATTCGCTTCGGGCTTCCATCAATATGCGGGCCGTACCCAGGGTAATGGCCACATGGGCGTCATGGCCGCAGGCGTGCATATGGCCGGGATTTAAGGAACAGCAGGGGCGGGAGGAGTCCTCTGTCAGAGGCAGTGCATCCATGTCGGCGCGGAGTGCCACCGTATTGCCGGAGCCGGGCTTCCCGCCCTGGATCATGGCCACGATTCCCGTACCGGCCACAGGGAATTGGTAGGAAATGCCCCATTCATCCAGAAGGCCGCGGATATGGGCGCTGGTCCAGTGCTCCTTAAAACCCGGTTCGGGATGCCGGTGCAGATCCCTGCGAATCTGTACCAGCTGCGGGTATAATTCTTCTGTCCGTTGTTTTATATTCATGGTGTCATCCTTTCCGGAAAATAGTCTGCTGTCCTTACATTTTCTCCGCCCACATAGACCCTTGGAGGCCGTCTGGTAAGCCGTGACACGATTTCGTTTTTATTGGTGCCTGCCAGACGGCTGACCGCGTCTATGTCCAGCGTGTTTCCTGTTCCGTCGCCGTATATGATAACCTGGTCCCCTATCTGTGCATCAGGCACATCGGTCAGGTCTATCATGCACTGGTCCATGCATATGACTCCGATCACCGGGACCTGTTTTCCCCTGAGGGTTACCATGGCTTTGCCGCGCAGGTTCCGGGGATAGCCGTCCGCGTAGCCAAAGGGCAGGGCAGCCACCCTGGTGTCCCGCGGCGCGGTCCACAGGTAATCGTAGCTTACCCCCTGGCCTTTAAAAACCGGGGTGATGTGGCTGATGCGGGTCTTAAAGGTCAGGGCCTGACGAATGTCAAGCTGTCCCTTGTGGAAGCCCTTTAACCCGTATACAATAGCTCCGGCCCGTATCATGTCCAGCCTGTATTCAGGAAAATCAACGGCGGCAATGCTGTCGGCAATGTGTTTATATGGGAAATGGCAGCCCTCGCGCTCCAGTTCAGTGACAGCATCCATGAAACACCGGAACTGGACCTGGTTGGATTCGTCGTCCTTCAGGGCCAGATGGGAGTAAATGCCCTCCGGTTTCAGCCAGGGCATGGTGCAGATTTGGCGGATTTCGTCCAGGCTTTCCGGGCAGTCAGGGAATCCGATGCGGTGAAAGCCGGTGTCGTATTTAATATGTATGACAGCCTGCTGCCTTTTTTCTGAGGCCAGGCGGTTAAGGAGCCTTGCCTGGGCCAGGGTGTCAATGGTCTGGATGATGCCGTATTCCAGCACATAGGGCAGCAGCCGGTCCGGTGTCAGCCCCATAATTAATACGGGGTAGCGGGGATAGGCCTGCTTTAGCTCCACAGCCTCGGACAGGGTAGCCACTGCCAGCAGGCAGGCTCCGGTTTCCATGATGGCGGGCGCAATCCCCAGGGCGCCTTGGCCGTAGCCGTCCGCCTTCACCACTGCCGCAACCTGGGTGCCGGGGCCGGCCATGGCCTTAATCTGCCTCACATTGAAGGCGATGCGGTCCAGATCCACCTCCACCACCGTATCTCTCATTATCTCATTCAGAACAGGGATTTCCATGTGATTCATACCTTCTTTCCATCTCGCGGCCAAAAACAGGGGTAAAAATCTCATCTGGTCCGGTAATCCGGCAGCCGCAAATTTAATTATAGGTATTTCTGCCAGAAAATGCAATGTGAAACTGAGCCCTTTTTATTGACTTTTAACCTGTCAGTAGGTATAATTTTTAATTAAGTACGTCGGGCGAAGGCGCAGTGAACTTACTGTTCTTTAAGTCGCCTTTTTTTTATACACAGGGCGGTTCAGCCCGATTTCAGCTTATCTAAGATAAAGGTGGTATGGCAATGGCAAAATACATATTCAAGCGATTGGTAGCAGGCATGTTATCTCTATTTATTCTTATTACCATTACATTCTTTCTGATGCATGTCATTCCGGGAGGTCCTTTCAGTCCGTCTGAGCAAAGGAATGTGCCGGAAAAAATCCTGGAGCAGATTTCCGAAAAATATGGTCTCAATGACCCGCTTCCGGCCCAGTATGTCAGGTATCTTGGCAACCTTCTTCACGGGGACATGGGGACTTCCTTTAAAAAACAGGACACCACGGTCAATGAGCTTATAGCCAACGGCTTTCCGGTATCGGCAAAGGTGGGGGCGCTGGGAATCGCGGTGGCCCTTGCGGCGGGAATTCCGCTGGGAATCGTGGCCGCTGTGAAGCGGGGAAAGCTGGCGGACGGCGCTTCCATGGTGCTGGCAACCATCGGCGTATCGGTGCCCAGCTTTGTGTTCTGCGTGCTGATGATGTATGTATTCTGCGAAAAGTGGAAGATATTCCCCTCCTATGGACTGACTTCGTGGAAGCATTATGTGCTGCCGGTGTTCTGCATGGCATTCTCCCAGGTGGCCTATATCACCCGTCTCATGCGATCCAGCATGCTGGAGACCATGCGCCAGGATTACATACGGACAGAGCGCTCCAAGGGAGTGCCGGAATGGGAGGTCATAGGCAAGTATGCCCTTAAAAACTCTGTTCTTCCGGTGGTGACCTATGTGGGTCCGCTGGTGGCCGCTCTGCTCACCGGTACGTTCATCATTGAGAAGCTGTTCAGCATCCCGGGACTGGGCCGCTATTTCATATCCGCCATCACGGACAGGGATTATTCTGTTACACTGGGACTTACCGTGTTCTTAGGCGTGATGATTATTGGCTGCAATCTGATTGTTGACATCATGTACGCTGTGATTGACCCAAGAGTAAAGATAACGGAGTAGGTGAAGAGGATGGAAGAGAGAGTTGAATTTACCATGTCGGATGTGATTCCGGAGGAACTTCTGGCGGGACTTTCCGACACAGAGCGGGAGATGGAATCCATTAACCGTCCCAGCATCTCCTACTGGAGGAACTGCTGGATACGGCTTAAGAAGGATAAGCTGGCCATGCTGGGCATTGCCATTGTGGTCATTATGACATTGGCGGCTATATTTGTACCCATGTTTTCTCCTTATACATATGACCAGACGGATTTTGGAAATGCCCTCCAGTGGCCTAACAGCGCCCACTTGTTCGGAACAGACAAAATGGGACGTGATATTTTCGTCAGGACCATGTACGGGGCCCGTATCAGCCTGTCCATCGGATTCGCGGCAGCGGCCATCAACATGGTTATAGGCGTGCTCTACGGCGGCATATCAGGCTATGTGGGAGGAACTGCGGATATTATCATGATGCGTGTGGTGGATATCCTGACCGGCATTCCCAGCCTGATTTATATGATTTTAATTATGATGTTTCTGGGAAACACCATACAGAGCATCCTGATTGCCATGTGCCTTACCTACTGGATTACCACGGCCAGGATGGTCCGGGCCCAGATACTGACACTGAGGGAGCAGGACTTTGCCCTGGCAGCCAAGGTCAGCGGACTGAGCAAATGGCAGATACTGATTCATCATCTGATACCCAACAGCATGGGTTCCATCATCGTGACGGTCACGTTCCTGATTCCGTCGGCCATATTCCAGGAGGCGTTTTTAAGCTTTCTGGGCATCGGCATCCAGGTGCCGAAGGCCAGCTGGGGAACCCTGGCCAATGACGCCATAGAATATCTGTTTTCATATCCGTATCAGATGCTGTTTCCGGCGCTGGCAATCAGCATCACCATATTTGCCCTGAACTTCATCGGTGACGGGCTGCGGGATGCTCTGGACCCAAGACTTAAGAAATAGGTGGATGAACATGATGGAAGATACAATATTAGAGGTAGAGAACCTGCGCACCAGTTTTACCACAGACGCAGGCAGCGTGCAGTCCGTAAGGGGCATCACTTTCCGGGTGGGGAAGGGAGAGAGCCTGGGAATCGTGGGGGAATCCGGCTGCGGAAAAAGTGTGACCATGCTGTCAATCATGGGACTGCTGGAGGACAACGCCTCCCGGCAGGCGGATGCACTGCTCTTTGACGGTGAGGATCTGCTTAAGAAGTCTCCGAAGGAAATGAGGAAGATTCAGGGAAACAGGATTGGCATGATATTTCAGGACCCCATGACCAGTCTGAATCCTCTGTTCACTGTAGGGGAGCAGATTCGGGGGCCTCTGATGCGCCATCAGAAGCTTTCCAGAAAGGAAGCCGAGGCAAAGGCCCTGGCCATGCTGGAAGCAGTAGGGCTTCCCAGCCCGGAGCGCAGGCTGAAGCAGTATCCCCATGAGCTCTCAGGCGGTATGCGCCAAAGGGTGATGATAGCCATAGCCATGTGCTGTAAGCCGGAGCTTCTCATAGCAGACGAGCCTACCACGGCATTGGATGTGACCATACAGGCCCAGATTCTGGAACTGATGGCCCATATGAAGAATGAGTTTAATACCTCCGTCATACTGATTACACATGACCTGGGCGTTATATCCAGCCTGTGTACCAGGGTTATTGTCATGTATGGGGGATTAATCATGGAGGAAGGGAATATCGAGGATATTTTCTACCGGACCGGCCATCCCTACACGGCAGGACTTCTGGCCTCCATACCAAAGAGGACAAAGGAGAAGCTGGTGCCAATCTTCGGCACGCCGCCTGACCTTTTGAACCCGCCAAAGGGATGTCCCTTTGCGGCCCGGTGCTCCCGCGCCATGAAGCTTTGCGCGGTCCGCCAGCCGCCCTTTTGCGACCTGGGTAACGGACATATCAGCGCCTGCTGGCTTCACAATGAATCGGTGAAAGCCCGGATGGGGGAGGTGAAGCTGTGATGGCTCAATGTGCTGATACCAATAGCTGTATCGAAGTAAATGATTTGAAGATGCATTTTATGCTGAAAAGCGGTCTTTTTTCCAAGCCAAAGGTGCTAAAGGCAGTGGACGGAGTCTCTTTTTCCATTGAGAAGGGCCGTACCATGGGATTGGTGGGGGAATCCGGCTGCGGAAAAACCACGGTGGGCCGCACCATCCTTAAGCTGTACCAGGCAACCGCGGGCCGGATTCTGTATCAGGGAACGGACATCACCGGACTGAGCGACAGCCAGATGGTTCCCTACAGGAAGAAGATGCAGATGATATTCCAGGACCCTTACACCTCCCTGGACCCAAGGAAGAACATAGGCGACATTATAGCCGAGCCCATATGGGCCATGAAGCTGCACACGGGGAAGGATAAGAATGACCGCGTCAGGGAGTTAATCGAGATGGTCGGCCTGAAACCGGATCATATTAACCGGTATCCTCATGAGTTTTCAGGCGGACAGAGACAGAGAATCGGCATAGCCAGGGCATTGGCCGCGGAGCCGGAGTTCATTGTGTGCGATGAGCCCATATCAGCTCTGGATGTATCCATACAGGCCCAGGTCATCAATATTCTGGAGGAACTGCAGGATAAATTTCATTTCACGTATTTGTTCATTTCCCATGACCTGTCCATGGTGCGCCATATCTCGTCGGAGGTAGGCGTCATGTACCTGGGCAACCTGATTGAGTACGCCCAGGTGGATGAGCTGTATGACAATATGCTCCATCCCTACACCCAGTCCCTGATTTCCGCAGTGCCTGTGGCGGACCCAAAGCTAAGGAGAACAAAAGAATCATTCTGGAGGGGGATGTGCCCTCGCCCATTAATCCGGCTCCCGGCTGTCCCTTCAGAAGCAGGTGCCGTTACGCAAAGGATATCTGCTCCCAGGCAAAGCCGGAGTTGAAAGCGGTCAATGACAAACATAAGGTGGCCTGTCATCTTTTTGATTAGGCGAATGGGGCCAGATTAACATGAGCAGAAGCATGGGGCCAGAAGCATGGGGCCAGAAGCATGTGACGGTTCCGGCGGTCAGGAATTCATTTGACTGGGCGCCGGTGGAATATATCGCGCTTAGCGGCCGGAGAACGCCCGCTGGGTGCCCATAAGAAGGAGGAGCGGAATGAGAAAGAATTTAAAAGTGTTACTGAGTCTTGTGATGGCTGCTTCCATGCTGGCAGGATGCGGCGGACAGAAATCTGAAAAACCGGCTGAGAGCGGGGCTGCGGAGCGGACCACTCAGGCTTCGGGCGGGAAGGAAGACGGCACCGGCAGCGAGGGCGGAAAGGTTATGACCTACGCCATGCAGAAGGAGCCTGAGACACTGGACCCTACCATGAACAACTATGCCACATCATCCATTGTTCTTCAGAATCTGTTCACCGGCCTGATGCAGATTGGCCCGGACGGCGGCCTTATCAATGGATGTGCTGAGAAGTACGAGATGAGCGAGGACGGACTGGAATACACCTTTACACTGAGGGACGGCCTGAAATGGTCAGACGGTTCCCCTCTGACGGCCGGCGACTTTGAGTATGCCTGGAAGCGCACCCTGGCGCGGGATACGGCATCTCCCGGCGCGTGGTATCTGTTCTATCTGAAGAACGGCGAAGCATATAATGAGGGAAAGGCAGCTGCCGGGGATGTGGGCGTCAAGGCCGAGGACGACAAGACACTGAAGGTCACTTTGGAGAACCCCACCGCCTACTTCATCGACCTTACAGCTGTCACCGCTTATTTCCCGGTGAAGAAGGATGCGGTGGAAGGGCCGGAGGCCTGGACCAAGTCAGCGGACACCTATGTAAGCAACGGAGCGTTCCGGCTGAAGGAAATCAATCCCCAGGCCAGCTATGTGCTGGAGAAGAATCCGGAATACATTGACGCAGATACAGTGAAGCTGGACGGCGTGAATATTGTGTTTATCGAGTCCGCAGAGGCAGCGCTGTCCGCTTACAATGCAGGAGAGGTGGATGTGGTGGACAATACCATCATCCAGACCCAGGCACAGTCACAGTACGGCGGAAGCGACGAGCTTAAGTCCTATGATCTGATAGGAACCTGCTATTATGACTTTAACTGCGAGAAAGACTACCTGTCGGACGCGCGGGTGAGGAAGGCGCTGGCAATGTCTCTTAACAGGGATGTCATCAACCAGTCTATCGTTGCCTCCAGGCCGGAATCATCCTATGCTTTTGTGCCTCACGGCATTCCCTATGAGGGCTCCGGCGAAGATTACCGCACCACGGTGGGCAACCTGTTCACAGAGGACGTGGAAGCTGCAAAGGCGCTTATGGAAGAAGCAGGATATCCGGGCGGAGAGGGATACCCCACACTGACTCTGATTACCCAGAACGACCAGGAGAAAAAGGACGTGGCCCAGGCAATGCAGGCTATGTGGAAGGAAAATCTGGGCGTGAATGTGGAGATTGTTACCTTTGAGCCAAAGGTATACTGGGATGAGCAGACAGCAGGCAGTTTCGATATCTGCTATGACGGCTGGACCGGCGATTATCCTGACCCCAGCACCAATCTGGACTGCTTCCTTCTCCAGAGAAATGAAACCCAGTGCCGCTGGCTGAACCATGAGGCCAAGGAATACGACAGCATGATGAAAGAGGCCAGGAGCCTTACAGACAACAAGAAGCGCATGGAGCTGTTTGAGACAGGCGAGAAGCTTCTGATGGAGGAGATGCCCATACTGCCTCTGTATTACCGCAATGCACAGCTTCTGGTGAAGCCGGGATGCGAGGGCGTTATCAAGACCTATATTGGACATACGATATTTAAATATGCTGATAAGCAGTAGGCACGGTGAGAGAGCCAGGCCATAGTCATTAAGCAAAGCAGGATTGCCCACGCCCGGAAATCAGAGCGTGGGCGGCTTTTTGGCTGGAGAGTGCCGGATAATTGCTTTCTGACACTCTGTGGATTAAGGATGAAAGGACGGATTGAGACAGATGGTATTTCCGGAGAGGTTGAGGGAAGGGGACACGGTGGGGCTGGCGGCCCCTGCGTTTCCTGTAAAGGAAGAGGAGAGGGATGGCTGCGTAAAGCTGCTGGAGGGCATGGGGTACCGGGTAAAACTGGGCACATGTCTTGAGAACATGTATAATTTTCATAATTATCTGGCGGGGGATGCCCGTGTCCGGGCAGAGGACATAAACCGCATGTTTGCGGATTCACAGGTGAAGGCGGTTTTCTGCGTGCGGGGAGGCTATGGCAGTTCCCAAATCATGAAATACCTGGATTTTGACCTGGTGAAGGAAAATCCCAAGATTTTCGTTGGATACAGCGACATAACAAACCTGCACTCAGTATTCCAGATGTTTGGGAATCTGGTCACCTTCCACGGCCCCATGGTGTGCTCCAACATGCTGAAGGATTTTGACGACTACACCCGGTCCGGCCTGTTTGCAGCCCTCAATATGGAGGAGGAGCTGGAGTTTCGGAACCCGCCCGGGGAGGAAGGCTTTAAGACCATCCGGGGAGGGACGGCGGCCGGCATTCTGGCCGGCGGAAATATATCCGTGCTGGCCAGGGCCTGCGGCACCTTTTATCAGCTGGACACCAGGGATAAGATTCTGTTTCTGGAGGATGTGGAGGAAGGCATTGCCTCCCTTGACATGTATATCACACAAATGGAATACGCGGGGATGTTTGAACACGCGGCGGGAATTCTCCTGGGAGATTTTACGGACTGTACCCATGACCGGTATGACGGCACCTATCAGATAGAAGAATTCCTTCATGACCGCTTTGGAACCTTTGACTTGCCTGTGATGTATCATATCAGGTCAGGCCACGATAAGCCTATGGGAACCCTGCCCTTTGGCACCATATGCCGCATGGACGGGGATTATAAACGGATTCATTTTTACCGGCAGCCACGGTAGATTTTGCGGCAAAATATGGCTTTGACGCAGCCTTTTTCAGCGCCGGAAACCGGTATTTGGAAAAGGCTGCGGAAAAGACTGCAAAAGTACTGCAAAAAAGGACAAAAATTTAAAAAAAGTGCTTGCAATCTCCACAGACATATGATAAACTATAGCTCGTTGACAGCAGTCGGCATGAAAGTGCAGAGTCACATCAAGGCTGTCAGAAGTTGTGAGTCTGTAGCTCAGTTGGATAGAGCAACGGCCTTCTAAGCCGTGGGTCGGGGGTTCGAATCCCTTCAGGC
>OATI01001515.1_pt1 | contig 9415 bp, 8 predicted proteins | sample 1494981 | NCBI WGS metagenome assembly OATI01 (sample SAMEA2579952, study PRJEB22360) | human gut metagenome
TTTGCGTTCAGCCGGTCGCGGCGCAGGCCACGGCGATAGATTGCGGGGAGATCATCTTGCCAGTTACGCCGCCGCTGGTGTTTGCTGCCACCAGCAGGGTGTCAGAGACGTTGATTTGCTGCGCCGTGGTCGATTGCAGTGAACCAAACAGGGCGTTAGAGGAGGTGTCCGAGCCGGTAAGGAATACGCCCAGCCAGCCGAGCAACGGTGAGAAAAACGGGAACATCACGCCTGTACCTGCCAGTACCAGCGCCAGCGTGGTGGACATACCGGAATAGTTGGTGACGAAGGCGAACGCCAGCACCATGCCAATCGACAATATCGGCCACTTCAGACTAATTAGCGTTTCGGCAAAGACGCCAATCCCTTTCTTGATGCCCACGCCGAGGATGAAGATAGAGATAATCGCCGCAATAAAAATAGCGGTGCCGCCAGCCGAGAGAGGGTCGAATTTAAACACCGCATCCATTGGCGTTGGTTGGGCGACAATGGGTGCCGCTTTCAACACTTGTTGATGCAAATGAGGGATCTGGAAATTAATCACCAGTGAATAAAACGCGCCGCCCGGAGCAAATAACGCTTTAAACGGCTTCATGGTCCAGATGGTGACCAGCACCGTTAAGATTAAAAACGGTGACCACGCACGAATGATTTGCCCCAGACTATATTCTGAAGGCACGGGACCGCCAGAAGATGGTTTATTCACCACCATCGCACCTGCGGATTGTCCCATGCTGATTGCCGTTTCGGTATTTTTTGGCCGCCAGACTTTAAGAAATAAAGAAAGTGAGACGATACTCACCAGCGCCGAAGTAATATCCGGCAGTTCCGGACCAATATAGTTAGAGGTAAAGAACTGAGTGACAGCGAAGCTTCCCCCTGCAACCAGCGCCGCTGGCCACGTCTCTTTCACCCCTTTCCAGCCGTCCATCATTGCTACCAGCCAGAACGGCACAAGAACCGACAGGAACGGTAACTGACGTCCCGCCATTGCGCCAATGTCGAACGGATCGATTCCCGTTACCTGACCGGCGACCAGAATTGGCACACCCAACGCACCAAACGCCACCGGCGCAGTGTTGGCAATCAGACACAGCCCCGCCGCGTATAGCGGTTTGAAGCCCAGGCCCACCAGTAGAGCACCGGTAATCGCCACCGGTGCGCCAAAGCCGGCCGCCCCTTCCAGCAGCGCACCAAAGGAGAAACCAATCAGTAACACCTGCAAACGCTGATCGTCGGTGATGGAGATAACCGAGCTGCGGATAATATCGAACTGGCCGCTGGCAACGGTTAATTTATACAGGAATACCGCCGCGACAATAATCCACGCAATAGGCCATAAACCATAAATAAAGCCATAGCCCGCAGCAGCAAATGCCATATCAATCGGCATTTTAAAGGCGAATATCGCAATCAGAATAGATAATATAAGGGTTATTGCTCCGGCGACATGTCCTTTCAGACGTAATACCGCGAGTGCAACGAAGAAGAATATTATCGGGATCAGGGCGACCAGAGCAGATAGCCCCAGTCCTCCCATCGGCATATACATTTGGGTCCAGGTAACCATATTGTTCAGTCTCTTATTATCTTTATATGCTTGATATACTTAAGGTTGTAATAAGCAAAAGAGGACTGAACTGTAAAATATAGGCGTTATACTTTACAGCAACAGTACGCCGCTAACGCAATTGCTACCTCTGGCATAACAAGTATATCGGGTAAGGGTTTCTGTTCCGCACACGCAGGCGCAGAGTATCGTTAAGATGTCCATATTGTTGTTTTAATCCCGCTAGTGATGCGCTACGGGTATTTAATATTGTTAACCCCTGATAATCGCTCCGGTTATTTCCGGGATAAATGTACTACCGCAGTTACTATCATAGCCCCGACAATAAATCTTGCCGGGGCTTTTTTTGACGCTATTAATGATTTTCTTTTTCGCGTAAACGCCATGCGTGTAATAACGGTTCGGTATAGCCGTTTGGCTGTTTCACGCCGAGGAAGATCAAATCGCAGGCAGCTTTAAAAGCACACGAGTTAGCGAAATTCTCCACCATTGGACGATAAGCCGGATCGCCAGCGTTTTGCTGATCAACCACTTTCGCCATATTCTCCAGCGACGCCTGCACCTGATCTTTGGTCAGAATACCGTGACGTAACCAGTTGGCGATATGCTGGCTGGAAATACGCAGCGTTGCGCGGTCTTCCATCAACGCCACGTTGTGAATATCCGGCACTTTTGAACAACCAATCCCCTGCTCCACCCAACGCACCACGTACCCCAGAATCCCCTGCACGTTGTTATCCAGCTCTTGTTGGATCTCTTGCGCCGACCAGTTAGCGTTTTCAGCAACCGGAATAGTCAGCAGATCGTCCAGCAGCGGTTCAAATTCAGCATTGAACTCGGTCTGGGCAATGTTGGCTTGCACGCTCTGTACGTTGGTTTGGTGGTAGTGCAGCGCATGGAGCGTAGCGGCAGTTGGCGACGGAACCCAGGCCGTGTTTGCCCCGGCACGCAATTGGTCGCCCTTCTGGCTGTACATGTCTGCCATCAGGTCCGGCATTGCCCACATGCCTTTACCGATTTGCGCTTTTCCACGTAGCCCACAGAACAGACCGGAAAGCACGTTATTACGTTCGTAGGCTTTGATCCACGGCGTCGATTTCATCTGGTTTTTACGCAGCATCGGGCCCGCTTCCATCACCGAATGCATTTCATCGCCGGTACGGTCGAGGAAACCGGTATTGATGAACGCCACGCGGTTGCGCGCCTGAGCGATACAGCTACGCAAGTTCAGCGAGGTCCGGCGTTCTTCATCCATAATGCCCATTTTCAGGGTATTCGGTGCCATACCGAGCATTGTCTCAACGCGGGAAAACAGTTTGTTGGCGAACGCCACTTCCTGCGGACCGTGCATTTTCGGTTTCACAATATAGACGCTGCCAGTGCGCGAGTTTTTCTGCACTTTTAAATCATAGAGGGCAATCGCGCCAGTCATGACGCCATCAAGAATGCCTTCCGGGATTTCATTGCCTTCGCTGTCCCAAATCACAGGAATGGTCATCAAATGCCCCACGTTGCGGATAAACAGCAACGAGCGTCCGTGCAGAGAAATTTCAGATCCATCGGCGGCAGTGTACTGACGATCGTCATTCAGTTTACGCACGATTTGCCGACCGTTCTTCTCCATTTTCTCTTGCAGAGTCCCCTGCATCAGGCCCAGCAGGTTGCGGTACAGCAGGATTTTATCTTCCGCATCAACCGCCGCAACCGAATCTTCGCAGTCGAGAATGGTACTGATGGCCGCTTCGACGATAACATCGTTGATGTGCGCCGGATCGTCTTTGCCAATCCGCCCGTTGGCATCGATTTGTAGCTCAATATGCAGGCCGTTATTTTTCAGCAAAATGCAGGTCGGCGCAGCAGTATCGCCACGGTAACCGACAAACTGTGCTGGAGTACGTAACGTGGTTTCTTTACCATTTTTCAACTGGATGCGTAATTGTTTATCGACCACCTTAAACGCCACCACATCCTGATAGCTGCCATTTTCCAGCGGTAGTGATTCATCGAGGAAACGCCGAACCCAGGCGATAACCTGCTCACCACGCTGCGGATCGTAGCCGCTGACCATCGCCCCTTCCTGCGGGATGATGTCGCTGCCGTATAACGCATCGTACAGTGAGCCCCAGCGAGCGTTCGCCGCGTTCAGCGCGTAGCGGGCGTTCATCGCCGGAACCACCAGCTGTGGCCCCGCCTGACTGGTGATTTCGCTGTCGATGCCCGTGGTTTCCACCGTAACGTGGTCAGGCTGTGGCACCAGGTAGCCCAGTTCACGCAGGAAAGATTTATAGGCCGCTTTATCTTTTACCGGCCCCGGATTGCTGCGATGCCACTCATCAAGCGCCGCCTGAATGCGATCGCGCTCTGCCAGCAACTGACGATTCTCTGGCGCCAGATCGTGAACGATCTCATCAACATTGTGCCAGAACGCGGCAGCATCCAGTTCCACGCCAGGCAAAACTTCTTCATCCACAAAACGTTTAAAATTGGCGTCAATGCGTAAACGGCCCTGGGTTATGGTTTGACTCATTGTTTATCTCCTCGTTTTCGCTTATTTCGCCAACACCGCTGCTGCCGCTTTCGCGACCTGCGCATCCTGTGCTCCGGTTAAACCAGAAACGCCCACGGCACCAATAATTTGCCCATCCACAACAACCGGTACGCCACCTTCCAGCGACGTCAGTAACGGCGCAGTCACGAACGCGGTACGTCCGTTGTTCACCATCTCTTCATAGCCCTTAGTTTCACGACGCCCCAGCGCGGCGGTACGCGCTTTCTCCTGGGAGATGTAAGCCGCAATCGGCGCGCAATCGTCCATGCGACTTAACGCCAGCAGATGACCGCCGTCATCGGCAACAGCAATGGAAACAGACCAGTTATTTTTCTGCGCCTCTTCCTGACCTGCGGCAATAATTGCACTCGCCATTTGCTGGCTAAGAATGACTTTAGTTTTCATTTTGTTATTCCTTTTCAAGGGCTTGTTCTACAATTTCAATCCAGTGACGCACAGAGGTACGACCGGCGCTCGCCAGATGCGTCTGGCAACCAATGTTGGCGGTGACGATCATTTCCGGTTTGCCGCTTTCCAGCGCATTCATTTTGTTATCCCGCAGCTGGCGTGCCAGATCGGGATGCGTTAACGCATACGTTCCCGCCGACCCGCAGCACAGATGGCTGTCGGGGACGTCCGTTAAGGTAAATCCAAGACGAAGCAACACTTTTTCCACTTCGCCGTTCAGCTTTTGCGCATGTTGTAGGGTACACGGGCAGTGGAAGGCCAGTTTTTTATCGCCGCGAATTGCCAGTTTTTCCAGCGGTTCCTCGCACAGAAGTTCGACTAAATCGACCGCCAGCTCACTGACCTGACGCGCTTTATCGGCATACAACGCATCGTTTTTCAGCATCTGCCCATACTCTTTGACAAACGCGCCACAACCGCTGGCGGTTTGCAAAATTGCCTCGGCACCTGCTTCAATCGCGGGCCACCAGGCATCAATATTATTGCGCGCCCGCGCTAACCCTTTCTCTTGCGCATTAAGATGATAGTCCACCGCGCCACAACAGCCTGCTTCGTTAGCTGGCATGACGCTGATCCCCAGACGATCCAGCACTCGCGCAGTTGCCGCGTTGGTGTTGGGCGAAAGCGTAGGCTGGGCGCAGCCTTCCAGCATTAAAACCCGACGCTTATGGCGCAGTGGTGGACGCGGTTTAGCTTTCACGGTTTCAGCAGGCAGTTTTGCTCTGACCTGTTCCGGTAAAAACGGTCGCAGCACCAGCCCTACCTGCGTCAGCGCACGGAAGACCGCCGGACGCGGCACTACCTGGCGCAATCCTTCGCGCAGCATTCGCTCCGGCAGTGGGCGTTTCACTTTCTGCTCGACAATATCACGCCCGATATCCAGCAAATTGTGATAACGCACACCAGAAGGACAGGTGGTTTCACAATTGCGGCAAGTGAGACAGCGATCGAGATGCTCCTGTGTTTTAAGCGTGACTTCGTTGCCTTCCAGCACCTGTTTAATCAGATAGATGCGCCCGCGCGGCCCGTCCAGTTCATCGCCCAGAAGCTGATAGGTTGGGCAGGTTGCGGTACAAAATCCGCAGTGAACACAGGCGCGCAGGATGCTGTCGGCTTCCAGCGCGCGCGCGTTCTGCCGCATCTCTTCTGTTAATCGGGTTTGCATAGCCTGCTCCTCAAAGTTCCGCGTACATGCGACCGGGGTTAAACACGCCGCAAGGATCGAGCTGCTGTTTAAGCTGCTGGTGATAGCGGAATAAAGGTGCCGGTAGCGGGGCAAAGCCACCGTCTCCGGCACTAAAGCGGGTCGCATGACCGCCCGCGTTGCGGGCGATGCGATGGATTTGATTATCATCGGCTGTCGATTTCAGCCAGCGTAACGCCCCGCCCCAGTCGATCAGTTGCTCGCCGGGTAAATCCATCATCGGCGCATCACTGGGTAATGAAATGCGCCATAAGGTACCTGGTAACGAGAAGAACGGCAGTTGTTGTTCACGCAATTGCTGCCAGAACTGACCTGCAACCTCTTCGCCACCCAGCAGTTCACGCGCTGCTTTTACCGATCCTTCGCCGCCCTCAAGGCGGATCCACAACGCAAGCCACTAATGGGTAGCGGCTGGAGTTGCCACTGGGCGATTTCATTCATGGCTTCTTGCAGGCTGATTTCCCGACGCAGGCTCAGGGAGGCGCGCGGTCGCGGTAACACTTTCATCGAGATTTCAGTGAGCACGCCAAGACAACCGTAGCTTCCGGCCATTAACCGTGAGAGATCGTATCCGGCAACGTTTTTCATCACTTCGCCACCAAAACGCAGATGTTTTCCAGTGCCGGTAATGATGCGCGTGCCGAGGACAAAATCGCGGACCGAACCACTCCACGGGCGACGCGGCCCCGCCAGCCCGCAAGCGACCATCCCGCCCCAGGTGGCTTCTTCACCATAATGCGGCGGCTCGCAGGGGAGCATTTGCCCGGCGCTCTCCAGCGCTGCTTCAATCGCCACCAGCGGCGTTCCGGCACGCGCGGTTATCACCAGCTCGGTCGGGTCGTAATTAACAATGCCGCGATGACAACGCACATCCAGCGTTTGCCCGGTGACAGGGCGACCTAAAAAGGCTTTGCTATTGCTGCCCTGAATCACCAGCGGCGTTTTATCGCTAATCGCCTGATTCACCTGCTCCAGCAGCGCCTGGCTGTAATCACACTCGCGTAGCATCAGAAACGCTCCAGTTCAGGAAAAGGTAAATGACCGTGATGCACATGCATGGCACCAAATTCAGCACAGCGGTGTAGCGTGGGAATGTTTTTACCTGGGTTCAGCAAACCATCGGGGTCAAACGCCGCCTTGACCGCATGGAAGGTCGTGATTTCATCGCTGTTGAACTGGGCGCACATTTGATTGATTTTTTCGCGCCCGATGCCATGTTCCCCACTGATGCTGCCGCCAACTTCAACGCAGAGTTCGAGGATCTTCCCGCCCAGTTCTTCCGCGCGGGCAAATTCACCGGGTTCGTTGGCATCGAAAAGGATTAACGGGTGCATGTTGCCGTCTCCGGCATGAAAGACGTTGGCAACGCGTAAATCATATTGCTGCGATAAACGGGCAATGCCTTCCAGTACGCCAGGCAGGGCGCGGCGCGGGATGGTGCCATCCATGCAGTAGTAATCCGGGGAGATACGTCCTACCGCCGGGAACGCATTTTTGCGACCGGCCCAGAAACGTACGCGCTCTGCTTCGTCCTGTGCCAGACGGACGTCAGTCGCACCCGCGTTCAACAAGATGTCGTTAACCCGCTCGCAGTCTTCCTGTACGTCAGACTCCACGCCGTCCAGTTCGCATAACAAAATCGCTTCGGCATCGACGGGATAACCGGCATGAATAAAATCTTCCGCCGCGCGAATCGACAGGTTATCCATCATCTCCAGCCCACCGGGGATAATGCCATTGGCGATGATGTCACCAACCGCAAGTCCGGCTTTTTCTACCGAGTCAAAGCTGGCTAACAGAACCCGCGCCACGGGCGGCTTCGGCAGCAGCTTTACCGTCACTTCGGTGGTCACGCCAAGCATGCCTTCCGATCCGGTGAACAGCGCCAGCAGGTCAAAACCAGGCGAATCCAGCGCGTCCGCTCCCAGCGTCAGCGCCTCGCCATCCAGCGTTTGCACTTCAATTTTCAGCAGGTTATGTACGGTTAGACCATATTTCAGGCAGTGAACGCCACCGGCATTTTCCGCCACATTGCCGCCAATCGAACAGGCGATTTGTGAGGACGGATCCGGCGCGTAATAGAGATTATGCGGCGCAACGGCCTGGGAGATCGCCAGGTTACGCACGCCCGGCTGCACGCGCGCGCGGCGACCAATGGGGTTAATGTCGAGGATCTCTTTAAAGCGCGCCATCACCAACAACACACCTTTTTCCAGCGGCAGCGCGCCACCAGAAAGCCCGGTGCCTGCGCCACGGGTCACCACCGGCACACGCAGGCGGTGGCAGACAGCCAGAATCGCCGTCACCTGTTCCATCTGCTTAGGCAGAACAACCAGTAATGGACGCGTGCGATACGCGCTCAACCCGTCACACTCGTAAGGAATGATCTCCTCATCGGTATGCAGGATCTCCAGTCCAGGGACATGCTCACGCAGTGCCATCAGTACCGATGTGCGGTCGACTTCGGGTAAAGCGCCATCAAGACGCTCTTCGTACAAGATGCTCATGAGTAGGGTTCGCTTTGTTGTGTTGTGTGGCAGCTGATTTTTTCGCGCTGCTTCTGTGAACAGTTATTAAGCGGGCTTTTCGTTTTCGTCTATCTCTTTAGCTACCGGTCAGACCATTTTTTTTCCAGCTCTGTGACCTTGCTTTGGTTAACTTAATGTTAAATTGATGTAACATAATCACTTACGTGATGTGCGTGTTTTGCGAGTTAAGAACAGAAAAATTGGTCCTACCTGTGCACGAGGTCCGGGAATGAAAGATGAACGTCGCCCTATTTGCGAAGTGGTTGCAGAGAGTATCGAACGGTTAATTATCGACGGCGTGTTGAAGGTCGGTCAGCCGCTTCCCTCGGAACGTCGACTGTGTGAAAAGCTCGGCTTCTCACGCTCCGCACTGCGTGAAGGGCTGACCGTGCTGCGCGGGCGCGGGATTATTGAAACGGCGCAGGGTCGCGATTCTCGTGTCGCACGGCTTAATCGGGTGCAGGACGCCAGCCCGCTGATCCATCTGTTCAGTACGCAGCCGCGAACGCTGTACGATCTGCTCGACGTTCGCGCATTACTGGAGGGCGAATCGGCAAGGCTGGCGGCAACGCTGGGAACCCGCTGTTATGAAAAAATGCTCGCCGCCAGTGAGAACAACAAAGAGATTTCGCTGATCGAACATGCGCAGTTGGATCACGCTTTCCATCTCGCCATTTGTCAGGCTTCTCACAATCAGGTGCTGGTGTTTACGCTGCAATCATTGACCGACCTGATGTTTAATTCGGTGTTTGCCAGCGTAAATAATCTCTACCATCGACCACAGCAAAAAAAGCAGATCGATCGCCAGCATGCGCGGATCTACAACGCGGTGTTGCAGCGGCTGGCGCGCGGTGGCCCCCCCGCGGGACCATGTCATGGAAAGAATCTCCACGATATCGAGCTGGAAGGCCACCATTTGATTCGCTCGGCGGTGCCGCTGGAGATGAAGCAGGGGTGACTGCCATCAAATCTGCTTTTCATACAATCGGTAACGCTTGTACGGCTCCGCCCCAATGCGTTCCAGCATGTTATTCATGCCTGTATTGGTTTCGAGGATCCATGACATTTCCAGCGCATCGATCTTCCGGCGGGCAAAC
>OATI01001516.1_pt1 | contig 9414 bp, 7 predicted proteins | sample 1494981 | NCBI WGS metagenome assembly OATI01 (sample SAMEA2579952, study PRJEB22360) | human gut metagenome
GGCAGAAGCGCATGACCTCGGCGTCGGACTTGCCCTTCGGGTTGAAGTCGGAGCCACCCTTGCCGCCGCCCATCGGCAGCGTGGTCAGGGAGTTCTTGAGAATCTGCTCGAAGCCAAGGAACTTGACGACGGACTCGGTCACGGTCGGGTGGAAGCGCAGGCCGCCCTTGTACGGGCCAATGGCGGAGTTGAACTGGATGCGGTAGCCGCGGTTCACCTGAACCTTGCCCTCGTCGTCAACCCAGGCCACGCGGAACTTGATGGCGCGCTCCGGCTCGACGATGCGCTCCAGCACACCGGCCTTCTCGTACTCCGGGTGCTTCTCGACAACCGGCTGCAGGGTCTCGAAGACCTCGCGAACGGCCTGCAGGAACTCCGGCTGATCGCCGTCACGGGCAACGACCTGGTCGTAGACACGCTTGATGTACTCGTCAGTGAGCATGATTCTCCTCGATTTGCTAGGGAATTAAGACGGTTTTATTCTATGCGCGCAGGCCCTTGCTGCATAGAGTCTCGCTCGGATAACGGGAAAGCTTTCGGCGTGGTTATGGAGTGGCTCAAGTTTCCGTTTGTTAGATTTTTCGGGCGATTGTTGGATGTCTGTCTATGCGTGAATCGGGTCGAAATGGAAGCCGCATCACACCGGAGGCACGTTCATATAGTGGGCATAAAGGCGGACTTGGGTGATGTCAGATGTGTCTGTTGGGGGTCGTGCGGTCTGTGGGGTTTGTGGGGTGTGGCTGGACCGTGGGGTCGTATGGTTTTTTGTGACCTGTGGGGTTTGTGGGGTGTGTGGCCGCAGGTCTTCGGCGCGCAGGTTACCGGGTTCGCGGTCAGTGTGCGAAGTAGGTCTGCAGAATCATCGTGGTCTCGGTGCTTACCGGCACCGTGCGGTGGATGAGATTGAGCAGTTCTTCAAGTGCGGTAGGGGAAGCCACGCGCACCACCAGCACGAAACTGGGGGCGCCGGCCACCGAATAGCAGGAGACGATGCCGTCGATATTGTTCAGCTTGTCCGGAATCGAGGATTCGGCTGAGTAGTCGAGCGGGGTCACGTTGACGAACGCGCTGATGGGCAAGCCGCGCTGCTCTTGGTCGATGATGGCCTTGTATCCCTTGATGATGCCGCGCTTCTCCAGCTTCTGCACGCGCGACTGGGCGGCGGAGACTGACAGTCCGGTCGCCTGGGCCAGTTGCGCGAGCGTGGCGCGGCCGTCGGCCTCCAGCATGGTGAGGATGCGCTGGTCGGTCTCGTCAATCGCGGTCATGATGTCTTCTCCGTTCGTTGTGCTCTGTGTTCACTGTACCTGTTGCCGGAATGCGATGGCTTTCCGATTTTGCCTGGTAATTTCAGTAGTTCTTCCTGTGTTTTCTGTTGTGTGGTGGAATGTTTACGTTTAAAGTCCTAATTGGATGTAATAATTCCTTTTGAAATAAGAGAACGACGAAATAATTCCATTGAGGAGGGATGATATGCAGAAGTTTTCCAACATGTCTCTGTCCGAAGTTGCATCTGCTGCTGCGCCTGCTACTATGCCTGCTGCCGGTCGGGTTGCTGTGCCGACCGCCGAGCCCGCGAGCCTGTCCGCCGAAGCCCTGAATATCCCGCGCTCCGGCATCCGAGACGTATTCGACCGTGTAGAGCGCGTGCCTGACGCGATTTCACTGACCGTGGGGGAGCCCAGCGCCACGGCCGCGCCGCATATCGTGGCAGCCGCTTGCGAGGCCGCACAGGCTGGCCGCACTCGGTACACCAACGTGCTTGGCATCCCCGAATACCGCAAGGCCGTGGCCGATTACTCCGCCTGTGTGAAGGGACTTACTTATGATCCCGAAACCGAGATTCAAGCCGTTGACGGTGCCACGATTGGCCTGTTTCTGGCGCTGAAAGCCGTGGTGGGCACCGGCGATGAAGTGATTATTCCCTCGCCGTTCTTCACTTCCTATGACGCCGAAGTGATGCTGTGCGGCGGCCGCCCGGTCACCGTGGCGCTGCGTCCGGAGCACGGCATGCGCGTGAACGCGGCGGACATCGAAGCGGCGATCACCCCGCGCACCCGCGCCGTAATCATCAACTCACCGGGCAATCCGACCGGCGCGGTAACCTCTGCCGCCGAACTGGCGCGTATTGCCGAAGTATGCAAGCAGCACAATATTTGGGCCATCTCCGACGAGGTTTACCATCCGTTCGTGTTTGGGGAAACGTTTGGGGAAACGTTCGGGGAAACGCTTGGGGGAGAGGCAGCCGTGGCACCATCGATTGCCGCGGTGCCGGGCATGAAAGAGCGCACCATTGTGGTGGAAAGCCTGTCGAAAACCTATGCGATGACCGGCTGGCGCATCGGCTACCTGCTGGCACCCGAAGCGGTCATCGAACAGACCGGCAAAATCGCCGAACTCATGCACTCCTCGGTGAACTCCTTGGCGCAATACGCAGGCGTGGCAGCACTGGCTGGCCCGCAAGATAACGTGGCCGCCATGCGCGAGGAATACCGCGCCAAGCGCCAGATCGTGCTGGACGGTCTGGCCGGATGCCCGGTATTGCGTCTGATCGAACCGCAAGGCGCGTTCTACGCCTTTGTGGACGTACGCCTGACTGGCCTTGACTCCGGTGAATTCGCAGACCGTCTGCTGGACGAAGAGCGCGTGGCTGTGGTCCCCGGCGAGGCCTTCGGCGAGGAGGGGCGCGGCTTCGTGCGCCTCTCCTACGCCGGAGATGCCGACGAGCTGCGCGAGGGCGTCGCCCGTCTGCGCGCATTCGCCGAACGGGTATGGAACCCCATCACCGGACACCACACCGCCACTTATCACCCCATGGAGGTGTTGGCCTGAGGCTTAAAGCGAGGCTAGGCCGCCAATTCAGACTCGTCGGCGCGAGCGATGGCCTGCTCGTAATCCTTGGTGCCTTTGAACACTTCCTTGGTCCACGGGTTGATGCCCTGCTTCTTGGCGCGTAGCAGGATGTAGCCAAGTGCCAGCACATTGGCCGCCAACGCGATTAACGAGACTGCAAGGTTCACATTCGGATTGTTCACGGACTGGGTGGAGAACATGGAATAGTCCTGGAACATCGGGAACACCTGCGCGAACATGCACCAGATGGCCAGCGTGTTGGCGCGGTTCTGAATCCAACCGCCCTTGTTCCAGAAGAAGTTGGCCACGGTGGGTGCCAGCAGCAGCGCCAGGCCGCAATACCAGGCGTGGGTGGGCAGGCAGTTGTAGGTGTAGCAGAAGTTCCACAGGTCGTAGGCCACGATGAACACCCAGGTCATGTCCGGCCAGAGCATGTCGTCCTTCTTCTTGGAGGCGTAGATGCCGAACCAGCCGGTCATGCAGAAGATGTTGAGCAGGCCGGCCACGCCGTTGAAGACGTTGTGCCAGCCACCGTACAGGGTCACGCCTTCGGTGGAGATCCACGTGGTGTCCCAGCCGCGGATGGCGGATTCGAAGTCGGACACTACGGCAATGAGGATGTTGATGGCCACGATCACGAACGGGAAGCACTTGAACCAGTGCGATTTGCCGATGGATCCCCACTTGTATTTGAGGGCCATGAAACCGATGCAGCCGATGGTGGCCGCGTACAGCTTGGCATAGTGGAACCAGCTGGTCATGTGTACGTAGGTCGGGTTGTTGAGGGCCCAGTCGGCACCCATGGCGGCGGCCGTGTAGATGGTGATGAAGTAGACGGTCAGCACGGCCGGTATGACGAGGAAGGCGATAACGCCACCGGTTTTGGTGCGGCGGGCCAGTTCGTTGGCGCCGATAAGACAGCAGAAGACGAGTATCCATCCGATCCATTGGTAGATGGCGTTGTCGCCGTAGACCTGAAACAGCATAAGCGGTCCTTTCCGTGTGTGCGCTGTGCGCCTCGCAGTCCTCCATTGGGTTGCTGAGACGCCTATAGACGCCGCTATGTTGACGCAGCGTCAATTTCTCTCACGGCACAGTCTAGCCTCAAGTTGACATCGCGTCAAAACAACCGCATTAAGGCTGCCGCGTTTCGTATCGTTACGCGTAGGGGCTGGCTGAGGCGTAATGCTGAAGAGTAACATTGAAGCAATGGCAATCAAGCCGATTTGAGGAAGAGAAGCACACGATGGCGTACTGCGGCCACTGCGGAAATAGAGTTGATAGGCCGGCACGATTTTGCCCGGCATGTGGAGCGTCTGTAGACAGCGCACCGGTTGCGTCTGTACCAGTGCCGGCCGCATCGTCAGCCGTACCGACTGCGTCGATACCGGCACCTGCTGTGCCAGCGCCTTCAGTACCACCATCGATACCAGCCGCGCCGGTTGCCCCATCGGTTTACGCCGCGCCCGCTGCCCCACAGCCGGCACCAACTGCTCCCTTGCCAGCTTTGCCGATTCCCGCTCCTGCCGCATATCAGGCGACTGATGCAACCGCCGTCCTGGCACCGCCGCGCAAATCCAGCAAGAAGCTGATCGCCGTTCTCTGCGCATTGCTTGCGACGATTCTGGTGGCGGCCTTGGCATTCATCGTCCCCAACTTCACCGCCGTCAAAGCGATGCTGGGCTTCCAGCCCACCAATCCGCTGGTCGTCACCTTCGACGCGATCAACTCGCTGTCCACTCTGCGCAGCACCAAATACGAACTCAGAACCCACAGCAGCACTGACGACTCCCTTGACGCGCGGATGTCTGGCATGTATTCGCTGGGGCAAAACCACCAATGACTCCTCCGCGTCTGTGACCATCAAGACAGATGAACAGGCAACAACCCTCGCTTGGCACAAAGGCGCATTCGCCGGGAAAAACGTTTGGTATGACGACGACCCCTACTACATCTACTACCCGGCCGACCAATATGAAGATGACTTAAGGAACGGCGTTGGTAGTGATGTGGCGGACTTGATATTGAACGTCAAGGATGCGTTGGTCAAGAACGGTGCTTGGGACATCACCGGCGCGGAGCGAACGTTCTACGATCAGCTGGACAAGATGAACGACGATGGGTACTCGAACGACATCGACCGGGCCAAGGGCACGAAAACGTCTGCCGAGGTGAAGGCCGAGGCCAGCAAATTCATCCAACAATATCTCGGCGTGGAGCTGGAAGATAAGAATGTGCGCAGCCAGCTGTTCCCGAATACATCGTCTGCCAAGTCTGCCGGCAACACGCAGCTCTCGTATCAAATCGATGTCAAGGCATTGGCCCAGCACTTTGTGAATTACTGGATCAGCCATGAAGCGCAGTATCCGCATCTGAAATCATGGGTGATTCAGCAGATCGAGGATACCGGTGTGGGCGATGCTGAAGGCGAGTACCGTCAGGCGCTCGACAATGTGCGCAACTGGGACTTCGGCACGGATGAAGAGCCGGATATGCCGACTATCACCGTGGATCTGAACTACGGCAGGAAGCGTCTGATGAGCTCGATTGCCGTAAGCGTGTCCGGCAAGGACGAATACGGCGACTCCTACAAAGGTTCGCTGTCGTTGACGCTCAGCCAGCAGAACGCGGTGTCTGTGGACGACCCCGATTTGACTGATACGGTGAGCAAAGCCAAGGACAACAACGGACTGGATTTGTCCTGAATATGGTGCGTGGGATGTTGCGGCGGCGCTAATTTCCTCGGTGGGCTATCACGCACTCTTCCCGCTTGCAGCGGTCTGCTCGCTGATTGGCGCGGTGCTGATCGTCTTCATCAAGTCAGTGAAGTAAACATACTTATTCATCCCTCTTCCTTCCATAACAAACGAGCGGAGGGGTTGGGCCATTGTTTTGCGGTGTGTCCAGTCTCTCCGCTCGTTTATTTGCTTGATTCTGTGGAATGGAAGGGGCATGCTCTATGTCAAATAAGATAATGCGGAAGGGCTGTTCTGCGTGCATATATCTTGCTGAACGTATTTGAGGGTACTTTCTGGTTAAAGACACGCCCTATGGTGGGCAGAATGCTGCCGTTGTGTCTGGCGTCGGTCGCAGGACATGTCGTATCATGAGGGCCCAAGCTTAATTCAGCCGTCCTCAATCTGATTAGTCGTCGGGTCGGGTTGGCGTGATCGGCTTGCAGGGAATCATCCGGCTCTTCCGGTTTTGGCGTGACCCGCAGCCTCCTCCACACCGGCGGCTTCAGACACACCATACAAGCCCACCTATAAGCATCCCCCTACACACCAAAACCGGAAGAGCCAATTATCTGCCGGTACCTTCCACCCGAGAGGAAGGTGTAGTCCTCCGGGTCCGGGCGATATCGCCGCAAGGCGAAGGATTTTCGTGTACCGTTCCATGAAGACGGAGCGACAATGACCATGCGGTTGGTCTGAATCCTCGAGGGGTGGTCCTTAACAGGACCACCCCTTTTTCGATGGAGAGGGCCATGGCGGACTGGGAGAATCCCTCGAACAAGAACGCAAAAACCCTCAGAATCGGTATTATTCCAAGGGTTGTCTGTGGAGCTAGCCGGGTTCGAACCGGCGACCCTCTGCTTGCATTGCCCTAGAACCCATAGAGTAGCATTGTGTGCAAGAAGCTGTCAAAACGTTGTAATTACGCCATTTTCTTGGATTGGGCAGGTTTTGTGATAACTCATTGGAAACCACGAAATCGCATAGTCATGTCTACTGAATGTCTACCGGATAAAGAATGCCGCCTTAAAAAAATTCAAGGCGGCATTTATTAGCGTGTTTGAGTTGAAGGAGCGCGCCCTTGCGGACGAAGTTGTGTGTCTACCAAGCTGAGATAACGTCGAACACGTGCGATTGAGTAGTCATGCTCGGCTGCCAAGTCTTTTATCGACTTACCAGTCTCGTACTCGTCTCGGAGAAGCTTGCCGACTGCGATCTCGCTGTCCTTGGTCAGACGTTCATGGTTTTCGAGCGGAGGGGTATTCTCGATTTCACCACCTTCGTAACCTTTGTACACCTTACCTTGGGGGGTCACGTCTTCGTCTGCCTCATTGCCCCAGACGGTCCAATGAGGCTGAGGATAGCGTGCGAACATCTCCAAATAAGGGCCCGGTGAACAGCTTTGTATAAGCTCATACTGTTCGTCTGGTTTGCGTGAATGCTCACGCTTGCGCGTCTCAATCATATTGACCTGACGGCGACCAGCGTCTAGTGTTCGCAAATGTCCTTTGACGCCAAACAGGATTAGCTCAGTGACGTTGCGAAAATAAAAGCCTACGCCGCGTCCGTCAGGCCCGCCATCTTTGCGTCGTTTTGCCCATACAAGGTTGGATACATAGCGGAAACCCCAAGCCTCCATGACTTCGATGCCTTCAGGCAGCAAAGCGTTAGGCACCCACAAGTATAGATGGGCGTTCTTCGCTGTTACATCGTTGACTGGAAGAGCTTTGATCTCGTCCAACGACATAGTGGCATACCTGCCAAGGCGCTTATGCTCGGGGGCAACTTTCCCTGTCCTATTCTGGAAGCGCCACGGCGGGTCAGCAAGTATTGTCTTGAAACCTCCTGCTGTAGTTGGCAGGGGTGCATATAGTTCCTCGGTCACGTAGCTAGAATAACACAAATAGATCTTTAAACAGATCTTTTCTGAGGCGTGTCGTAGATCTACACTTGGTGCATGGCCTTCACGACTTGCTCTTATAACGATCCCGATGTTCTGGCGAGTGACATTCGCTCCCGCTATGAATTCCACGAGGTGCGCAGCGCTTGTGCCGTAATGAAGGCTGTATCGCCCGGAGAATGGAATGACATTGTTGATGTTCTGGGCAGCTTCAGCTTTTCCGCAAACCTGTTGCTCAGGGCAGGTGGCAACAACTCTGAAATGGCAGAGACGCTGAACCGCGCATTGCGAGATCGCGGTTGGAGAGAGTGCGCCTACGAACTTGAGACTAAGGGCAGGATCACTTTCCGGGAAGCTGGTGTTCCCGACGAAGATCTAGGCACTATGAATGAGGCTTCCTATTGGGTGGACAACCGCAAAGGACGTGTGCTCGTCGATATTGAATGGAACGCCAAGGATGGCAACCTAGACCGCGATCTTGCCGCCTACCGCGCATGGCATGAAGCAGGTTTGATCGACGCGGCGATGATCATCACTAAGCATCGCGAAGACCTACTTGTAAAGGCTATTGAATTATGGGCTCCGCATGTGAACGCAACTTATGACGAGGTATACAAAGCGACCCGCAAGGCAAGAAAGGCTCGCACATCAGAAGATAAGAGACTTGCTCTACCGCTCGATCTGACAACCACAACGGTCACTAGCCTGACAAAGGCAATTGATCGTATCAACCGAGGCGAGGCGGGCACATGCCCAGTTGTAGCGGTTGGTATTTCCGGTGCGACATGGGACGGCACTTCATATCAAGAGACTGAAGAGGAGAATCAGCCTTCGCTGATTTGATCGATGACCTTGAATAGGTCTTCTTGGGTGGCGATTGCGATTTCCTTCTTTACTAATAAGCCGAGTTCCGGATGCTTAGTTCCCATTTCTCCCGCTTGAAGCCCGCCTCCCTTCAGCATGCGCTGATTGGTAGCAATTCGTCTAAGTAGGGCGTTACGCCTTTCTCCTTTGTAGTCAGTGTATTGCTCGCTTAGCGGCTTATTACTGATAATCCAAACTTCGGTAAAGCAAGCCACATGGTTGTTATAGCGTGCCGGAAGCATAACTGGATAACGATCCAAGAAGACCAACAATTGATCCCACCTGAACTGTCCATCGAATTCGTCAAGCACTAAAACCGACTGCCCCTCATATTCGTCCCAAGGATGTCGATAATCGGTGACTCGATAGATGGATTCAATTGGATTGTTGTCGTAGATGTACCTAGTCTTTCCTACTCCCGGATCGCCCCACAAGTAATGTACGGTGATATCCCGTATCTGACGGCCATACGTTGTTCGATCGCGCGCTGTGGCCAGTTCAGAGAGATATCGAGTATACCGAGCTGCTTTGCCGGCTTCGTCACTCAGCAACACGTCTGAGACGCTAGCACCGTCCAAAATTTGCTGACGCAGTTCGGCAATGTCAGAACGATTTCCTTGCTTGTTTTTGAGGTCAATCTCTCCACCTTGCCAAGGGCCGTTTACTCTTGTCTCCTTCTTTGAACAGTAATCAATACAATCCTGCACTGTTCCCTTGCGCATTTCGATGTGCGCATCGTTGAAGCCTGCCTTTTTGAACTTATTCTTCAACGTCTTCATGTGAATAGGACTCTGCAGTTGCAAGAATGCTTGAAAATGTGGGTAACCGGTTTCCCCGCCCTCCTCCTGTTGAAAGATATACGCACCTAAGACATCAAGCAATTCCTCCACCGCCTGCTGTGTATGCTTTTCGGCAGAGATCGTCAACATCCAATCACGAGCAGTCGATGGCATAGCATCTCCTTCCCATTCTGCTCAAAAGTTGGCGGGGGTAACACTAAGCCCCGCCATGCCGCCGCAAGCGGCGGGGCGCCCCCCCGCTGACTCGCCCGGTTCGCGATGA
>OATI01001520.1_pt1 | contig 9383 bp, 7 predicted proteins | sample 1494981 | NCBI WGS metagenome assembly OATI01 (sample SAMEA2579952, study PRJEB22360) | human gut metagenome
TCTGCCGGATTAATCGGTTTCATTTAAATATCTCCACAGGGTTGTCCGTCCAATGCCAAGTCTTTTGGCAGCCAGTGTCTGGTTGCCGCCGCATTGGGAGAGGACAACCTTTACAATTTCCCGGGTCATTTCGCCAAGAGGCCGGTTGTAGTCAAACAGGTCGGCGGTGGTGGGCACATACTGCCGCTTCTCCTTCTCGATGACCTCAAACACCGTGTCACGCTGAATGTAAGCGGTGGAAGTGAGCATGACCAGCTCCGCCAATACCCGCTTTAACTGCATGAAATTGTCCGGCCACCGGTAGCTCATGAGCAGGGCCAGAGCCTCGGGGGTAAACCCTACGATCTGTTTGGACATCTCCACATTCATGGCGTTCAGATACAGGTTGGAGGAACCCTGAATATCGTCGGTCAGTTCCCGAAGCGGCGGCATGTAGACGGTGGTGCAGGGCAGATAGTCGATAAAGTTTCTGGACGGATCCGGCAGGTCCCGATCCAGTGTTTGGGAGCAGGAGAGAATAATTCTATTCCGCTTGTGGGCATTTGTGTCCACCAGAAAGGACAGCAGCTGCTCCTGCTGATGTCTGGACAGTGCCTGGAGGTTGCTGATAAAAATGGTGTTGTTCTTGTCGTTGAGGGGCGAATTGTAATTGCTGATGATATAGTTCCACGTCCGCTCGTTAAGCACCTGGCAGTCGATGGTGATATAAGGATATCTCTGCATGGAGCTCTCCAAATAGAGTTTGGCGGCCAGCTGGTTTTTTCCGGAGCCACGCTCACCCAGAATCATCACCGGAAGCGTGGTCTGGTTGATCATGCGGATTTTCTCTTCCATCAGCCTTGCGCTGGAGGTCAGGGAATAAAAGCTGCTGGAATACATGACGGAGACTTCTGTACAGGTGGAAAAGCGGATACCGTGCTTGCTTCCGCCAACCGGAAACGGATTCTGCTCCAGGCAGAAGATATAGCAGGGTTCCTCCAGGAACGTGGTTTCCTCTGCCGAGATGGAATAGAGCCTATTTTCAATCATGTGAAAGGCTTTGGCCGACATGGAGTGAGGGGACTCAGCCAGCTTTTTTAAATATCCGGTGACGGACGAGATATTTTTCTCATTGTAGGTGGAAAACAGGATAGAGCCGTCCTGTTTCATGATGACTGTTTTCATGCCCTGCATATCCAGGGCCCTGGTGAACAGGCGGCCGCGGGCTTTTGTCTCTGCCAACACCCGGCACATATTGATGGAATAATCAATGGCGATATCGATGCTTTCCGGCCCGGACAGGATCAGGATGGGCTCCACCCCCGCTTCCCGTGCCATCATCTCGGTGATCACATCGCACAGGATAAAATTGCAGCCTCCGGCCTTGAGCTCTTTTAAGACAGGGTCCAGTTCGTCCGGGCTGTGGATGGTAATGATGTTCATGCGATAATTCATCATCTCGCAGAGCACATGGGCCGGCTGAGTGACAGTGGGGTAACCCACCACGGCGTATGCCTCCGTCAGGTTTCCCACCAGCAGGATCGCGCGCAGGATGTCATTGATGGACAGAGTGATCTCAATGACGGGTATGGAAGCGATTTTCCGGATCAGCTCAGCGGTCCCGCCCCGGGAGATCAGGATATCAAAGCCCTCGTTCATATGCTGCAGGGCCAGCTGGGCCCCGTCCTCCAGGTTTCCCGTGTAGACAACCATTTCTATATCTTCGTATTTTGCCGCCTCTGTGACCATGGCGTTTTTTAAATTCTCATAGGGCGCAATTCCCAGTATCCGATATTTTCTTTCCATAAACATGTTCCCCTTTCCCAAATGACGATTTAAATTGTTTCATTATGAAAATATAGTACCATAAAGAGAAAATATATACAATAATGTTTCAAATAAGAACAAAAAATAAACTGTTTTTATTTGAAACCTTTTGCGAAAAGCGATATCCTATAACTACAGAAAGCGATTAAATAAAGTGTTCCAAATTGAAACATAAAAGACAGCAGGAGGTGAAACAGTGACTGAATTGATGATCATCGCGGATGATTTCACAGGCGCTCTGGACGCGGGGGTTCATTTCGCGGAGAGAGGGATCGGAACCAGAGTGATTGTCAGCCTGGACCATGACAGAAGCTGGGAGGAAGGGATCAGGTCCGGGGAGACCACGGTGCTGGTCATTGACGCAGAGACCAGACATGTGTCCCCGGACCAGGCGTACCGCAAGGTGTTCGCAGTTGCAAAGGACGCCAGGGAGGCGGGAATTCCCTATATTTACAAGAAAACGGATTCAGCGCTTCGGGGAAACATTGGCAGTGAGCTGGAGGCCGCCTACCGCGCGGCCGGTGAACCATTCCTAAGTTTTGTCCCCGCCTTGCCGCAGATGAATCGGATTACCAGAGGCGGCAGACAGTATATCGACGGAGTGCCGGTCAGCAAGAGCGTGTTTGGCCGGGATCCCTTTGAGCCGGTCACCAAGGATTCGGTGAAGGATATTATCCGCCTGCAAAGCGAAATTCCTGTCATTGAGACTCACGGCGAGGCGCGGCCGGGCCCGGGGCAAGCGGGAATCGTGGTGTACGACGCAACAACCGAGGCGGATATCAGGAGAATTGGAGCGGATTTAACCGTAACAGGGCAGAACCGCCTGATGGCGGGATGTGCGGGGTTTGCGGCGATTCTGCCTGATCTTCTGGGCCTGAAGCGCCAGGAGCCGGAGACGGCGGCGCTGGAGCGCAGATTGTTTGTGATCTGCGGCAGCGTGAATCCGATTACCAGGAGGCAGCTTGACTGGGGAGAGCGGGTGGGATATCCGCGAATCTACATGGCGGCTGAGGAAAAGCTGAATCCGGAGTTCTGGAGGGCGGAGCAGGGAGCCGGCCTGACACGCCGGATGACACAGGAGAGCAGTGAAAATGACTGCGTGATTCTGGACACCAATGACCGTGAGAGCGAGCGGAACACTCTGGAGTACGCCAGGGAATTGGGCATGGACACCGGACAGGTGCGCAGCAGAATCCCGGAAACGTTGGGCATTATTTTGAAGAATATGCTGGATTGCGGGCTCCATGCCGTTATACTGGTGACAGGGGGAGATACGCTTCTGGGATTTATGAAGGAGATCCGGCAGTGGGAGCTGCAGCCGATCCGGCAGGTCCGGCCGGGCTGCGTGCTGACAAAGCTGTACTACTGCGGCCGGGAACATCACATCATCACCAAATCCGGCGGTTTCGGGGAAGAGAACCTGCTGTCGGAGTTAACGGAAGAATTAAAAGGAAAATAGAGTGAAAGGCGAAGAAAATGGGATATCAGATTAAAATTCCATCCTGCGTGTATGCGGGTGTGGGAAGTATCGAGGAAATTGGGACGATTTTAAAGCAGGAGTCGTCAAAGAAGGCTCTGGTATTTACTGATAAGGGAGTGGCCGGAGCCGGGCTTTTGGATAAGCTGACGGCCGTGCTGGAGCGTACAGGCGTGGAATACAAGGTGTTCGACGGGCTGAATCCGGAACCCGCTTACACCGATGTGGAGAAGGTTGTGGAGCAGATGAACCGGGAGGATGGAGACATCATCATCGCTATCGGCGGCGGCAGCGTCATGGACGCGGCCAAGCTCTGCTCCCTGTTAAAAGGCTCCTCCTGCACTGTGACGGACCTTCTGACGGATCCGCTGTTGGCGTCAAAGCAGATGAAAACCATCATGATACCTACCACCTGCGGGACCGGCTCCGAGGCAACCTGTAATGCCATCGTAGCGATCCCGGAGGAACAGTCCAAAAAGGGCATTGTGAATGCGGAGATGATACCGGATTACGTAATCCTGGACGCACAGATGATCGCGGGCCTTCCGGCCTCCATCGTGGCAACTACAGGCGTGGATGCCCTGGCCCATGTGGTGGAGTGCTTCACCTCAAAGAAAGCGACTCCCTTAAGCGACACGTACGCGGCGGCAGGCGCAAAGCTGATCTTCAGGAATATTGAGGAGGCGTACAGAAATCCCGGTGACATGGAGGCCAGAAGCAACATGATGCTGGGCGCCTTTTACGGCGGAGGGGCCATTACCGGCAGCGGCACAACCGCGGTCCACGCCTTAAGCTATCCCCTGGGCGGAAAATACCATATCCCCCACGGCGTGTCCAACGCAATCCTGTTCGCCCATGTGATGGCGTTCAATAAGGACGCCTGCGCCGGCCGGCTGGGGGTACTCTGCGACGCGGTATATCCGGAGCGCGCGGCTCTTGGAACAGAGGAGAAGGCGGATTACATGATCGGGCGGATCGCCGCAATCGTTGAGAACACGGAGATTCCCATCCATTTAAATGCCTTTGGTGTGAAAATGGCGGACCTGGATTTACTGGTGGATGCAGGCAGTAAACAGCAGAGACTGCTGGTGAACAACAGGAAGAAGCTGAGTCTGGAGGACATTCGCGCCATTTATTTAAAAGTGTTGAAGGAGGAGTAGAAAGTGACTGAGATCAAGGGAATTATCGCGGCAATGCAGACCGCCATGCATGAGGACGGCAGTATCAATGAGGCGGAGCAGCGCAGACAGATCAACCGGCAGATCGCCGCAGGCGTGGACGCAGTGTTCTGTCTGGGGACCAACGGCGAGTTTTACATCATGTCCATGGAGGAGAAGATCCGTGTGATGGAGATTTTTGTGGACGAGGTAAAGGGCCGCGTTCCGGTGTACGCCGGCACCGGCTGTATCAGCACGGAGGAGACGGTGGCTTTGTCCAGAAAGGCCCGGGAAATCGGCGTGGATGTACTCTCGGTAATCACGCCCTACTTCGCGGCGATCAGCCAGGAGGAGCTGTATCAGCACTACGCCCAGGTGGCAGGTTCGGTGGACCTTCCGGTGGTGATGTACAACATTCCGGCGAGAACAGGCGCCTCCCTGGCACCGGCCACTGTAAAGCGCCTGGCGGGTGAGTTCGCCAACATTGCCGGAGTGAAGGATTCCAGCGGCAATTTTAACAATATACTGCAGTATATCCAGGAAACGGAGGGCATGGACTTTTCGGTTCTCTCCGGCAACGACGCTCTGATCCTGTGGACTCTTTTAGCAGGCGGCAAGGGCGGCATTACAGCTATCGCCAACATCCTTCCCACCGTCATGGTGGACATCTACCAGAACTATTTAAAAGGCGATATGGAGAAGGCCAGGGAAGCGCAGAACGCCATTTCCAGGATCCGTGAGTGCTTCAAATACGGCAATCCCAACTCCGTTGTCAAGTGTGCGACCAATCTGATCGGCCAGCCGGTGGGACCGTGCCGCAAGCCCTTCGGCATCCTGCCCCAGGACGCGGTGGAGGGGATCAGGGAAACTATTGACAACTACTATGGGGAGTATAAAAACAAATAACCGTGCAGGAAAGGGGAATGGCATCTATGAAAATAATCGGAATTACCATGGGAGATCCGGCCAGCATCGGCCCGGAGATTACTGCAAAGGCATTATCGGATCCGTCGGTCTATGAGCGCTGCAAACCGCTGGTTGTGGGCGATGTCCCGGTGATGGAGGAGGCGCTGAAGATAACCGGCCTCTCCGGCAAGCTCAAAATACATACCATCGGGGATGTGAGTGAGGCGATGTTTGAGTACGGTACCATCGACGTCTGCCACATGGGTATGGTTGATATGGACAAGCTCCAGCGGGGGAAGGTCTCCGCGATGGCCTTCCAGTATGTGAAAAAAGTCATCGGGCTGGCCATGGATCACAAGATTGACGCTACGGTGACCAATGCGCTGAACAAGGAAGCCATGAATCTGGCCGGCCATCATTACTCCGGCCATACCGAAATCTACGCCGATTACACAGGAACCAGGAAGTACACCATGATGTTGGCCCACGAGAATCTGAGAGTGGTCCACGTGTCCACCCATGTTTCCCTGAGAGAGGCTTGCGACCGCGTAAAAAAGGACCGTATCCTGGAGGTGATCCGCATCGCCCACCAAGCCTGCCGCCGGCTGGGGATTTTCCAGCCGAAGATCGGCGTGGCCGGCTTAAATCCTCACAGCGGGGAGAACGGCATGTTTGGAAGGGAAGAGATTGAGGAGATTACGCCGGCAATTCAGGCGGCGAGAGACGAGGGTATCCAGGCAGACGGACCGGTTCCGCCGGACACCGTATTCTCCAAGGCAAGGGGCGGCTGGTATGACATCGTTGTGGCCATGTACCATGACCAGGGGCATATCCCCTTAAAGGTGGTGGGCTTTGTCTACAACCAGGAGGAACAGAAATGGGATGCAGTGGCCGGAGTGAACATTACGCTTGGTCTGCCCATCATCCGCGCTTCCGTGGATCACGGAACCGCCTTTGACCAGGCTGGCACAGGCCTTGCCAGCGAGCTCAGCCTGACCAATGCCATGGATTACGCAATCCGCATGGCTGAAACAGAGGAAATGGAATAGATACAGCACAAAAGGAAGGGGAAGAACAATGGAATACGCAAAATTGCCGGGATTGACACCGGACGGAACGATGTATTGGAATGAGGAGATGGGGACTATGGAGGCGGTGCTTCCTCCGGGAGGTTACAAGACCGCCCACGGCCCGGGGCTTTTGGAGCTGGAGAACGGGGATCTGCTGTGCGTCTGGTTTGCGGGCTCCTTTGAGGGAAATGCAGATGTAAATGTCATCTGTGCGAGGCTCAAAAAGGGCTCAAGCCGGTGGGAGGAGCCGGTTTTAGTCTCCCACGATCCGGACAGAAGCGAGCAGAATCCGTCCCTGTTTGCCGGCCCCGACGGGAAAGTGTGGGCTATGTACACTTCCCAGCTGTCCCGGGTGGAAGGCAAGGACAACATGCAGTTTACCTCTGTGATCCGCTGTCAGAAGAGCGCGGATGGGGGAGAGACCTGGAGCGATTACGAGACCGTATTTCCGGAGGAGGGCAGCTTCTGCAGACAACCCATCCAGGTGCTGGAGAGTGGACGCTGGATTTTCGGTAACTGGATCTGTACCGACTCCGAGCTGGGCCTGACAGGTGATCCCACCGCATTCCGCATTTCCGATGACCAGGGAAAGACCTGGAAAACCGTGGATATGCCGGAGAGCAACGGCGCGGTTCACGCCAATGTGGTGGAGCTGGAGCCGGGACATCTGGCTGCGTTCATGAGAAGCCGCGCGGCCGACCATATCTACCGAAGCGAATCCATGGACAACGGAGATACCTGGACTGCACCGGTGCCCACCGTTCTGCCCAACAACAATTCCAGCATCAGTGCGGTCAAGCTGAAGAGCGGCAGAATCGCCGTTGCCTACAACCCTACCTGCACACCCTGCCCGACACCCGGCGTGGCTTCCTGGCCGGGTCTGCGCTGCCCGGTAGCCGTTGCGCTGTCCGAGGACGGCGGCCTTACCTTCCCCATGATCCGCTATATGGAACGGGGCGAGGGGTACATGGGTGCTGAGAACAAGACGAACAACAGACAGTATGAATACCCATACATCATGCAGGGCGCGGACGGCAGGCTTCACCTAGCATTTGCCTACAAGGACCGTCTCAGCGTGAAGTACATGAGCTTCACGGAGGAAGATGTTATGGGCAAAAAGCGCGAGACAGTGGGCCTCTACAACCCTACCTCGGCAAAGGTCCGGTAAGAAGCAGGCCAAAAACATAGGAGAAGGAGAAAAATAAAATGACAACCCAAATGATTCTTGCTCTTGCAATCCTGATTGTTATGATTACGCTGATCATGTTTGACGTACTTCCCTTCGGCGCGCCGCCCCTTCTGGCGTGCATGCTGCTGGTGGCCACCGGTCTGTCTACCGTATCCGAGGCCTTCGCGGGTTTCGCCAACTCCAGCGTCATCATGATCGCCAGTTTTATGGTGGTTCTGGCGGGCGTTCAGAAGACCAGAGCTATGGACAAAGTGAAAGACGCCCTGATTTCCCTGGTGAACAGGGGCGGCTACAAGAGCTACGCGCTCCTGGTTATTGTGGTAATGGTCGGCGCCAGCCTGGTGGGCGGCGGTAACACCGGCTACTACGTGCTGATTCTGTCCCTGATTTCGACCATCCCTTACACAAAAAAAATGCCCACCTCCAAGCTGATGATGCCTCTGGGATTCGCTACCAACCATCCGCTGATTCCCATCAACGTGGCGCTGTACTATGGCGTGGTGAGCTCTGTGCTGGAGACGGCCGGCTTTATGGAGCCGATGTCCATGATCAAGTTCTCAGTTGTAAACTTCGTCATGGCTGTGGCCTTCCTAGTCTGGTCCCTTGTTTCCTACAAACTGCTTCCCGACCACCCCATCGCAGCGGCCGAGGAGGATGCCCAGGCAAAGATTGAAAAGACCAAAGCGGTTCCCATGGAGCCCTGGAAGGAAAAAGTGACCGTGATTGCCTTCGTCGTCAGCGTAGTAGGTATGATGCTGATCAACACCCTGGGCAATGTGGCCTACGTGGTGCCCGGCTTGGCGGCTATGGCTCTGCTGTTCATGAAAGTAGTTGATTTCAAAGAGTTCCGAGAAAATATGTTCGCCCCGGTTATCCTCATGATGGCAGGCGTCATCGGCGTAGCGGATGCCCTGGCAAACTCCGGCTTCACCGCAATGATCGGAGAGGCATACCCCACGGCTCTGGGCATCAATGTGGCGCCACTCCTGGTAGTCATCCTGTTCGCACTGCTGACCAGTACCTGCGCAACCTTTACCGGTTCCAACATGGGCTCTGTATACATCTTTGCCCCCATCGCCATCGCGGCCTGCATGAGCCTGGAGCTAAATCCAACTGCAGCAGCGGCAGCAGTGGTGGTGTCCGGATGGCAGGGCGGATATATGCCTATCGACGGTATGCCTGCCATGATTATGGGGATGGGAAAATACAAGCTGCCGGAATTCTGGAGGTTCACAGTGCCGATGTATCTGATCCGGATTATCGCGCTGAGTGTGGCGGCTGCTGTTATCTTCCCTATGTAACTGTTTGAGACAAAGGAGAAATGAAAATGTTAATGTGTGTATCACTGTTCATCGTCGGTCTGATCTGCCTGATTAAGGGCGGGGACTGGTTTGTGGACGGAGCTACGGGGGTTGCCCGTAAATTTCACCTGCCGGAGCTGCTGATCGGCGCCACCGTAGTTTCGATCGGTACAACGCTGCCGGAGGTTATGGTTTCCACCACATCCGCACTGACAGGCCACAGCGAGATCGCCTACGGAAATGCCATCGGCTCCGTCATCTGTAACACTGCGTTGATTGCGGCCATCACAGTGGCTATCAAGCCGGGGGAAATTAACCGGAAAACACTGCGCACTCCGGTCCTGTTTTTCTTCATCGCCGCGGTCATCTACACTGGAGTAGCCTATTTCCTGGGCTACTTCAGCAGAACCATCGGTTTTGTACTGTTGGGGATCTTTGTAGTGTACATGGTAACAACGGTTTCACAGATGAAAAACA
>OATI01001533.1_pt1 | contig 9224 bp, 8 predicted proteins | sample 1494981 | NCBI WGS metagenome assembly OATI01 (sample SAMEA2579952, study PRJEB22360) | human gut metagenome
AGTGACGTATTTGGTGTAGGCCGTATGCTCCACGGTATGGCAGAGCAGGGCAGCGCGCCAAAAATTTTCAGCAAAACCTCGCGTCGCGGTATTCCGTGGGTTACGGTGCTGGTGATGACTACCGCGCTGCTGTTTGCGGTGTATCTGAACTACATCATGCCGGAAAACGTCTTCCTGGTGATCGCTTCGCTGGCAACCTTCGCCACGGTGTGGGTGTGGATTATGATCCTGCTGTCGCAAATCGCCTTCCGTCGCCGTTTGCCGCCAGAAGAAGTTAAGGCGCTGAAATTTAAAGTGCCGGGTGGGGTCGCAACCACCATCGGCGGTTTGATTTTCCTGCTCTTTATTATCGGGTTGATTGGTTATCACCCTGATACGCGTATCTCGCTGTATGTTGGTTTCGCGTGGATTGTTGTGCTGTTGATTGGCTGGATGTTTAAGCGCCGCCACGATCGTCAGCTGGCTGAAAACCAGTAATCCTTGCGTTCTGTAAGCCGGTTCAGGAGGAAATCCTGATCCGGCTATTCCGAAAGTTATCCGCCCCCGTCCTCCTCCCCCAAATATCCTTCAGATGATGAGTGATCCTGCATTAGGCTATGGCAAGGTGATCAGATTTTCATCACAGGGGAATTATGATGTTAAATGCATGGCATCTGCCGGTGCCCCCATTTGTTAAACAAAGCAAAGATCAACTGCTCATTACACTGTGGCTGACGGGCGAAGACCCACCGCAGCGCATTATGCTGCGTACAGAACACGATAACGAAGAAATGTCAGTACCGATGCATAAGCAGCGCAGTCAGCCGCAGCCTGGCGTCACCGCATGGCGGGCGGCGATCGATCTCTCCAGCGGACAACCTCGGCGGCGTTATAGTTTCAAATTGCTGTGGCACGATCGCCAGCGTTGGTTTACACCGCAAGGCTTCAGCCGAATGCCGCCGGCACGACTGGAGCAGTTTGCCATCGATGTACCGGATATCGGCCCACAATGGGCTGCGGATCAGATTTTTTATCAGATCTTCCCTGATCGTTTCGCCCGTAATCTTCCTCGTGAAGCTGAACAGGATCATGTCTATTACCATCACGCAGCCGGACAAGAGATCATATTGCGTGACTGGGATGAACCGGTCACGGCGCAGGCTGGCGGAGCAACGTTCTATGGCGGCGATCTGGACGGGATAAGTGAAAAACTGCCGTATCTGAAAAAACTTGGCGTGACGGCGCTGTATCTCAATCCGGTGTTTAAAGCTCCCAGCGTGCATAAATACGATACCGAGGATTATCGCCATGTCGATCCGCAGTTTGGCGGTGATGGGGCGTTGCTGCGTTTGCGACACAATACGCAGCAGCTGGGAATACGACTGGTGCTGGACGGCGTGTTTAACCACAGTGGCGATTCCCATGCCTGGTTTGACAGGCACAATCGTGGCACGGGGGGAGCTTGTCGCAACCCCGAATCACTCTGGCGTGACTGGTACTCGTTTAGTGATGATGGCACGGCGCTCGACTGGCTGGGCTATGCCAGCTTGCCGAAGCTGGATTATCAGTCGGAAAGTCTGGTGAATGAAATTTATCGCGGGGAAGACAGTATTGTCCGCCACTGGCTGAAAGCGCCGTGGAATATGGATGGCTGGCGGCTGGATGTGGTGCATATGCTGGGGGAAGCGGGTGGGGCGCGCAATAATTTGCAGCACGTTGCCGGGATCACCGAAGCGGCGAAAGAAACCCAGCCGGATGCGTATATTGTCGGCGAACATTTTGGCGATGCACGGCAATGGTTACAGGCCGATGTGGAAGATGCCGCCATGACCTATCGCGGCTTCACATTCCCGTTGTGGGGATTTCTTGCCAACACCGATATCTCTTACGATCCGCAGCAAATTGACGCCCAAACCTGTATGGCCTGGATGGATAATTACCGCGCAGGGCTTTCTCATCAACAACAATTACGTATGTTTAATCAGCTCGACAGCCACGATACTGCGCGATTTAAAACGCTGCTCGGTCGGGATGTTGCGCGCCTGCCCCTGGCGGTGGTCTGGCTGTTCACCTGGCCTGGTGTACCGTGCATTTATTACGGTGATGAAGTGGGACTGGATGGCAAAAACGATCCGTTTTGCCGTAAGCCGTTCCCCTGGCAGGTGGAAAAGCAGGATTCGGCGTTATTCGCGCTGTACCAGCGAATGATTGCGCTGCGTAAGAAAGGTCGGGCGTTGCGTCGTGGCGGCTGTCAGGTGCTGTATGCGGAAGATAACGTGGTGGTATTTGTCCGCGTGCTGAATCAGCAGCGTGTACTGGTGGCAATCAACCGTGGCGAAGCCTGTGAAGTGGTGCTACCCGCGTCACCGTTGCTTAATGTCGCGCAATGGCAACGCAAAGAAGGTCACGGGCAACTGACGGACGGGATTCTGGCTTTGCCTGCCATTTCGGCTACGGTGTGGATGAATTAACGTCTTATAACGCCTTGCGTGACGCCTGCTCCATCATCCGCGGATAAAACTGCCAGAAGCGGGTTTCGAGAGCATCGTAATGGGCGTCTAAATCGTACCAGGAGTCACGCAGGGCATCCAGACGTGGGCGACGGCTTGCCATGCCGTTTAACACGCTCTGGATGAAATCCATATCGCGATAGCGCACCAACCACTGCTCTGACCATAAGTAGTTGTTCAGATTGATAAAGCGTTGCGGTGAGTCTGGAAGAATAGTCATCACTTGCTCCCGGGCATAACAGGTAAATTCCTGTAGCGGAAAATCGGGCGACAGCTGCGACCAGTGGCGGGACAGAAAGTGATCCCACATCACATCCAGCGTAATAGGCGCGACACGGCGCGTTTCATTACGAAACCACTCCCGCGCTTCGCGGACTTCTGGCAGATTGTCGGTTAATACGTCGATTCGCCGATGCATATGAATGCCAGCCACGACGTCGGGCGGAAAACTTTCTTCAGGATTTCCGCGTACGAAATCAGCCAGTAAATTGCCGGAAAGCGAGCTTTCCGCGAGATGGGCTAAATGCAGGTGAGCTAAAAAATTCATATACACTTCATCCTTCAAACTGCCTCTTCGTTGGCTGCCTTCACTCACCCCAGTCACTTACTTAATGTAAGCTCCTGGGGACTCATTCAGTTGCCATCTCGATGCATCTTGAATGATTTTGTGTATAGATTATGTCATCCATCAAGGAGGGTAAAGGTTGCAGGGAGAGCGCCCCGGCACTAGACTACCCGCCTCTTATTTTAGTCTGAGTCAGTGTCATGCGCGTTACCGATTTCTCTTTTGAATTGCCCGAATCCCTGATTGCCCACTATCCCATGCCTGAACGCAGTAGCTGTCGTTTACTGTCGCTGGACGGGCCGACGGGCGCGCTGACGCACGGTACTTTCACCGATTTACTCGATAAGCTCAACCCCGGCGATCTTCTGGTTTTTAATAATACCCGCGTGATCCCGGCGCGTCTGTTTGGGCGTAAAGCCAGCGGCGGCAAGATTGAAGTGCTGGTTGAGCGGATGCTCGACGACAAACGCATTCTTGCGCATATTCGCGCCTCGAAAGCGCCAAAACCTGGCGCAGAACTGCTGCTGGGCGATGACGAAAGTATTAACGCAACAATGACCGCGCGCCACGGCGCACTGTTTGAAGTCGAATTTAATGATCAACGTTCGGTGCTGGATATTCTCAACAGCATCGGCCATATGCCGCTGCCGCCGTACATCGACCGTCCGGACGAAGATGCAGACCGCGAACTTTATCAAACGGTTTATAGCGAAAAACCCGGCGCGGTAGCAGCACCGACCGCCGGACTGCACTTTGACGAACCTTTGCTGGAAAAATTACGCGCCAAAGGCGTGGAGATGGCGTTTGTGACGTTGCACGTTGGTGCGGGCACCTTCCAGCCGGTGCGCGTCGACACCATTGAAGATCACATCATGCACTCGGAATACGCTGAAGTGCCGCAGGATGTGGTAGACGCGGGATTGGCGGAAAGCGCGCGGTAACCGGGTGATTGCGGTTGGTACCACCTCAGTACGTTCGCTGGAAAGTGCGGCTCAGGCAGCGAAAAACGATCTCATTGAACCGTTATTTGACGATACCCAAATCTTTATCTATCCGGGCTTCCAGTACAAAGTGGTCGATGCGCTGGTGACGAACTTCCACCTTCCGGAATCGACGCTGATTATGCTGGTTTCGGCATTTGCTGGTTATCAACACACCATGAATGCCTATAAAGCGGCGGTAGAAGAGAAATATCGCTTTTTTAGTTACGGTGATGCGATGTTTATCACGTACAATCCGCAGGCAATTAATGAGCGCGTTGGGGAGTAATTCCGCGGCGCTGGTTTAAACGTTGGACTGTTTTTCTGACGTAGTGGAGAAAAAATGAAATTTGAACTGGACACCACCGACGGTCGCGCACGCCGTGGCCGCCTGGTCTTTGATCGTGGCGTAGTGGAAACGCCTTGTTTTATGCCTGTTGGCACTTACGGCACCGTAAAAGGGATGACGCCGGAAGAAGTTGAAGCCACTGGCGCGCAAATTATCCTCGGCAACACCTTCCACCTGTGGCTGCGCCCGGGCCAGGAAATCATGAAACTGCACGGCGATCTGCACGATTTTATGCAGTGGAAAGGACCAATCCTTACCGACTCCGGCGGCTTCCAGGTCTTCAGCCTTGGTGATATTCGTAAAATCACCGAACAGGGCGTTCACTTCCGCAACCCGATCAACGGCGACCCGATTTTCCTCGACCCGGAAAAGTCGATGGAGATTCAGTACGATCTTGGTTCGGATATCGTCATGATCTTTGATGAGTGTACGCCGTATCCTGCTGACTGGGATTACGCAAAACGCTCCATGGAGATGTCTCTGCGTTGGGCGAAGCGTAGCCGTGAGCGTTTTGACAGTCTCGGAAACAAAAATGCGCTGTTTGGTATCATTCAGGGCAGTGTTTACGAAGATTTACGTGATATTTCTGTTAAAGGTCTGGTAGATATCGGTTTTGATGGCTACGCTGTCGGCGGTCTGGCTGTGGGTGAGCCGAAAGCAGATATGCACCGTATTCTGGAGCATGTATGCCCGCAAATTCCGGCAGACAAACCGCGTTACCTGATGGGCGTTGGTAAACCAGAAGACCTGGTTGAGGGCGTACGTCGCGGTATCGATATGTTTGACTGCGTAATGCCAACCCGCAACGCCCGAAATGGTCATTTGTTCGTGACCGATGGCGTGGTGAAAATCCGCAATGCGAAGTATAAGAGCGATACTGGCCCACTCGATCCTGAGTGTGATTGCTACACCTGTCGCAATTATTCACGCGCTTACTTGCATCATCTCGACCGTTGCAACGAAATATTAGGCGCGCGACTCAACACCATTCATAACCTTCGTTACTACCAGCGTTTGATGGCGGGTTTACGCAAGGCTATTGAAGAGGGTAAATTAGAGAGCTTCGTAACTGATTTTTACCAGCGTCAGGGGCGAGAAGTACCACCTTTGAACGTTGATTAATATTAATAATGAGGGAAATTTAATGAGCTTTTTTATTTCTGATGCGGTAGCGGCAACGGGTGCACCGGCGCAAGGTAGCCCGATGTCTTTGATTTTGATGCTGGTGGTATTCGGTCTGATTTTCTATTTCATGATCCTGCGTCCACAGCAGAAGCGCACCAAAGAACACAAAAAGCTGATGGACTCCATCGCTAAAGGTGATGAAGTGCTGACGAACGGTGGCCTGGTCGGTCGCGTAACCAAAGTAGCGGAAAACGGCTACATTGCTATCGCACTGAATGACACCACTGAAGTAGTTATTAAACGTGACTTCGTAGCTGCCGTTCTGCCGAAAGGCACCATGAAGGCGCTGTAATTAAAATTTTTCCCTAAGGGAATTGCCGTGTTAAACCGTTATCCTTTGTGGAAGTACGTCATGCTGATCGTGGTGATTGTCATCGGTCTGCTGTATGCGCTTCCCAACCTGTTTGGTGAGGATCCGGCTGTTCAGATCACTGGTGCGCGCGGAGTCGCCGCCAGTGAGCAAACGCTGATCCAGGTCCAGAAAACGTTACAAGAAGAAAAAATAACTGCTAAGTCTGTGGCACTGGAAGAGGGCGCTATTCTTGCGCGCTTCGACTCCACTGACACCCAGCTGCGCGCTCGTGAAGCATTAATGGGCGTTATGGGTGACAAATACGTCGTGGCGCTTAATCTTGCCCCGGCAACGCCGCGCTGGCTGGCAGCCATTCATGCTGAGCCGATGAAGCTCGGCCTTGACCTGCGTGGCGGCGTTCACTTCCTGATGGAAGTGGATATGGACACCGCGCTTGGCAAACTCCAGGAACAAAATATCGATAGCCTGCGCAGCGACCTGCGTGAAAAGGGCATCCCGTATACCACCGTTCGTAAAGAAAACAACTACGGCCTGAGCATCACTTTCCGCGATGCTAAAGCTCGTGATGAAGCCATTGCGTATCTGAGCAAGCGCCATCCGGACCTGGTGATTAGCAGCCAGGGCAGCAACCAGCTGCGTGCGGTAATGAGCGATGCTCGTCTGAGTGAAGCGCGTGAATATGCGGTGCAGCAGAACATCAATATCCTGCGTAACCGTGTAAACCAACTTGGCGTGGCGGAGCCGGTGGTTCAGCGTCAGGGTGCTGACCGTATCGTTGTTGAACTGCCAGGTATTCAGGACACTGCGCGTGCGAAAGAGATTCTGGGTGCGACGGCAACGCTGGAATTCCGTCTGGTAAACACCAACGTTGATCAGGCCGCTGCGGCATCCGGTCGCGTACCGGGCGACTCTGAAGTGAAACAGACCCGCGAAGGTCAGCCGGTTGTGCTGTACAAACGCGTAATTCTGACCGGTGACCATATCACCGACTCCACTTCCAGCCAGGACGAATACAACCAGCCGCAGGTTAACATCTCGCTCGATAGCGCGGGTGGTAACATCATGTCTAACTTCACCAAGGACAACATCGGCAAACCGATGGCAACTCTGTTTGTGGAGTACAAAGACAGCGGTAAGAAAGATGCAAACGGTCGTGCGGTTCTGGTGAAACAGGAAGAGGTGATTAACATCGCCAACATCCAGTCTCGTCTGGGTAACAGCTTCCGTATTACTGGCATCAATAACCCAAGCGAAGCGCGTCAGCTTTCACTGCTGCTGCGTGCCGGTGCGTTGATCGCGCCGATTCAGATTGTTGAAGAACGTACCATTGGCCCAACCCTGGGTATGCAGAACATTGAGCAGGGGCTGGAGGCTTGCCTTGCCGGTCTGCTGGTTTCTATTCTGTTCATGATCATCTTCTATAAGAAGTTTGGTCTGATTGCGACCAGTGCTCTGATTGCCAACTTGATCTTGATTGTCGGTATTATGTCGCTGTTGCCAGGCGCAACGCTGAGTATGCCAGGTATCGCGGGTATCGTCTTAACCCTTGCGGTAGCGGTCGATGCGAACGTACTGATCAACGAACGTATTAAAGAAGAGTTGAGCAACGGACGTACTGTTCAACAGGCAATTGATGAAGGTTATCGTGGCGCATTCAGTTCCATCTTCGATGCGAACATCACCACGCTGATTAAAGTCATCATCCTGTATGCAGTGGGTACCGGGGCAATTAAAGGGTTCGCGATTACTACCGGTATCGGTGTGGCGACGTCGATGTTTACCGCGATTGTCGGTACGCGTGCCATCGTAAACCTGCTATATGGCGGCAAGCGCGTCAAGAAGCTGTCAATCTGAGGAGTGCGATGTGGCACAGGAATATACTGTTGAACAACTAAACCACGGCCGTAAAGTCTATGACTTTATGCGCTGGGACTACTGGGCTTTCGGCATCTCTGGTCTGCTGTTAATCGCCGCTATCGTTATTATGGGCGTGCGCGGCTTCAACTGGGGGCTGGATTTTACCGGTGGTACGGTTATTGAAATTACGCTCGAAAAACCGGCTGAAATTGACGTAATGCGTGATGCATTGCAAAAAGCCGGTTTTGAAGAGCCGATGCTGCAAAACTTTGGTAGCAGCCACGACATCATGGTCCGTATGCCGCCTGCTGAAGGCGAAACCGGCGGTCAGGTGCTGGGCAGCAAGGTTCTGAAGGTGATTAACGAATCCACCAATCAGAATGCGGCAGTGAAGCGTATTGAGTTCGTCGGTCCGAGCGTGGGGGCAGACCTTGCGCAAACCGGTGCGATGGCGTTGATGGCGGCGCTGCTGTCTATCCTCGTGTACGTAGGTTTCCGCTTTGAGTGGCGACTGGCGGCAGGGGTTGTTATTGCGCTGGCGCACGACGTTATCATTACGCTGGGTATTTTGTCGTTATTCCATATCGAGATTGACCTGACCATTGTGGCATCGTTGATGTCGGTTATCGGTTACTCGCTTAACGACAGTATCGTGGTATCGGACCGTATTCGTGAAAACTTCCGCAAGATCCGTCGCGGTACGCCTTACGAAATCTTTAACGTGTCCTTGACCCAGACGCTGCACCGTACCTTGATCACATCCGGTACTACCTTGATGGTTATCCTGATGCTGTACCTCTTCGGTGGTCCGGTACTGGAAGGCTTCTCGCTGACCATGCTTATCGGTGTTTCCATCGGTACTGCATCTTCCATCTATGTGGCATCTGCGCTGGCTCTGAAACTGGGTATGAAGCGCGAACACATGTTGCAGCAGAAAGTGGAAAAAGAAGGGGCGGATCAGCCGTCAATTCTGCCTTAATCAAGTTTCAGCTGATGTTGAAAATCCCGGTCAGAAGATCGGGATTTTTTTTGATGTAAGGTGATTGCGAAAATCCCCGCATCTTGGGAAACTGCGCGTAACCCTACATTTCATCCAGGTAACTTTTTCATGGCTATCATCCCAAAAAACTATGCGCGGTTAGAAAGCGGCTATCGCGAAAAAGCATTAAAAATCTATCCGTGGGTCTGCGGTCGCTGTTCCCGCGAGTTTGTTTATTCCAACCTGCGTGAACTTACCGTTCACCACATTGATCACGACCATACTAATAACCCGGAAGATGGCAGTAACTGGGAATTACTTTGTCTCTATTGCCACGATCATGAGCATTCGAAATACACCGAAGCGGATCAGTATGGTACGACCGTTATCGCAGGGGAAGATGCGCAGAAAGATGTCGGTGAAGCGAAGTACAACCCATTCGCTGATTTGAAAGCGATGATGAACAAGAAGAAGTGATAAAAAATGCCGGATATGAAATCCGGCATT
>OATI01001534.1_pt1 | contig 9222 bp, 12 predicted proteins | sample 1494981 | NCBI WGS metagenome assembly OATI01 (sample SAMEA2579952, study PRJEB22360) | human gut metagenome
GACCTTAAAAGATTTGTTCATTTACAAAACTCCGAAAATTTTCGTTTTTCTGCACACATCTTTCGGACGTATGCACCCCCGCCTATCGAGGCGGTACATTCGCAGAATAAGAATTTCTGCATTTGTCTACAGGGGGGGGGGGTATTCCCTTATACTTTTCGGCGTTTTTTGCTAAAGAAATTTATTTTTTGTTGTTCTTTTACAACGTTTTGAGTTTTTCGGCCGGATTTTCACCCGGAAATGTGACCGGTTTTTCGTCAAAAATGAAATAAAGTTTTCTAAGAACGGAAACGGCGCGGTTTTACCTGCCCCGTCTTCGATAAACAGATGTCAGAGTGACGTGCTTTACGCCCACTGCTACGTGTTACATCACCGATATTTAAAAACACTCGGCCTCAGTGCCCGTCAAGCTTTTCCGCACCCTCTCCGGCCATGCGACCGAAAGCCAGGCACTGCGACAAAATGCCGCCGCCGTGATAGTCCATATAGTAGAGGTTCACGGTTTCGCCCGCCGCATACAGTCCGCGCATCACATCACCGTCCTGCGCGGTGACGCGGGCCTTGGTGCCGATGGTAAGCCCCCCGTAAACCATGGTGATGGAAGGAGTCAGCGGATAAAAAGCGTAGAGCCTGCCCTTCATGTCGAGCTTGGCCGCCAGATGGGCTTTCGGAGGCACGGCTTCAGGCGCCGTACCGTCTGCCCTCCCCTTGGCGGTAAAGGATTGCACCGTCTCCTTTAAAACCCCCGCAGGGACTCCGAGCTTATCGGCCAGATCGTCAATTCCGTCTGCGGTAACAAGACCGCCGCCCGTCTTTTCAAAGAGCGTCATCGACATACCGATACGCTTTTCCTCCTGCCGCGTCTTTTCATCAAATATGAGCGCCACCTGCTGCTGAGAGTCGTCGATCTTGACCCGGTAAGGCTTTTTACGCCAGTACAAAGCCGATTCTTCGGGCTTCCAGATGAGTTCCCGATTATCTGTTCCGGAAATACTGTTGAGCCCATGCTTCCAGGCCTTGAACCGCGGCTTTCCGCCTTTGCGGAAAATGCAGCCCTCCAGAGCCTGCCAGACCGTTTTCCCGATTTCCTGGGCTTCATGCGCTCCGATCAGGGGCGTCTTGGAGCCGATGCGGTGATTGTTGGCAATGGTTCTCAGACCGTTAAGAGTCAGACCGAACTACTTGTGCAACCGGGAAAATTCACGCCTTCTTTTATCAGTTAACGACCACGGCGGCTGCCATCCGCGCCAATTCCAATCAGATGTTGACCGACGACGAGTGTCAGCTCTTTGCGGGGTTTTCTGACCGTGCCGAGCGCGTACACCGTCATGTTGAAGCCCTGAGGGAATACGCCATGCGGATCCTTGCGGTCGTCTCCGTCATCTTTCTGCCCCTGACGCTGCTTGTCGGATGGTACGGCATGAACTTTGAATTTATGCCGGAACTGCACTGGCCCTGGGCTTATCCGGCGATTTGCCTTACTGCCGCCGCCATCATCATCGGAGAGCTCCTTTATTTCCGTAAAAAGGACCTTTTGTAAGGCTTTTTGACCGCATCCGGCTTTTGGGCACCAAGGCTTAACGCGGTATACTTTTCAATTCGTTTATTCCCGCGGAAATTCCGCACATTTTCACGAAAAGGCAAGGCGCCCATGCGCGACACCTATTCTCCTCAGGAAATTGAAGCCGAAGTCCAGGCACGCTGGGTCAAGGACGACGTCTACCGTGCAAAAGAGCACGCCAAAGACAAAAACGGCAAGGAAAAACCCAAGTACTACGTCTGCTCCATGCTACCCTATCCTTCAGGGAAGCTGCACATGGGCCACGTGCGCAACTACACCTTAAACGACGTCCTCTACCGTTACCGCCGCATGAAGGGCTTTAACGTGATGACCCCCATGGGCTGGGACTCGTTCGGGCTGCCGGCAGAAAACGCCGCTTTGAGCAAAAAGGTCGCGCCCGCGGAGTGGACCTACCGCAACATCGCCGACATGAAGGAACAGATGCGGCCCCTGGGGCTTGCGTTTGACTGGTCGCGCGAAGTGACGACCTGCCGTCCTGAGTACTACCGCTGGAACCAGTGGATGTTTCTCAAGATGCTCGAAAAGGGCATTGCCTACCGCAAGACCCAGATTGTGAACTGGGATCCGGTGGATAAGACGGTTCTCGCCAACGAACAGGTAATCGACGGCTGCGGCTGGCGCTCGGGCGCAAAGGTTGAAAAGCGTGAAATCCCGGGTTACTACTTGGGCATCACCCAATACGCCCAGGAACTTCTCGATGATCTCAAGCAGCTTGACGGCTGGCCCGAACAGGTGCGCCGCATGCAGGAGCACTGGATCGGCAAGAGTATCGGCGTGAACTTTGCCTTCCCCTACGAAATCGACGGGGAAAAGAAGGAACTTCGAGTGTACACGACCCGTGCCGACACGGTGATGGGTGTGACCTTTGTGGCGATCGCCGCTGAGCATCCCCTCGCGAAGCGCCTTGCGCAGGGTAAGCCTGAGCTTGAGGCCTTCATCGCTGAATGCGCCAAGGGCTCGGTCTCTGAAGCCGACATGGCCACTATGGAAAAGAAGGGTGTCCCCACGGGCTTTTACGTCACGCACCCCTTAAACGGCCGCAAGGTTGAAGTCTGGATCGGCAACTACGTTCTCATGAGCTACGGCGAGGGCGCCGTCATGGGCGTGCCCGCACACGACGAACGCGACTTTGCGTTCGCAAAGAAGTTCGGCATTCCGATCATTCAGGTCTGCGCCGTTGAAGGTAAGGAATTCTCGACGGATGCCTGGCAGGACTGGTACGGCGACAAGACGCTTAACCCTTACTGCATCAACTCCGGCAAGTACGACGGGCTTCACATTCATGAAGCGATCGACGCGATTGCCGCGGATTTGAAAGCGATGGGGCTCGGCGACAAGCAGACACAGTTCCGTCTGCGCGACTGGGGTATTTCCCGTCAGCGCTACTGGGGTACGCCCATTCCCATCATCAACTGCCCGCACTGCGGCCCGGTTCCGGTGCCTGAAAAGGATTTGCCGGTGATTCTGCCGGAAAACCTGATTCCGGACGGCTCGGGCAATCCTTTGAATAAGTGCGAAGCGTTTCTCAACGTCAAGTGCCCGAAGTGCGGCGCGGATGCCAAGCGTGAAACCGACACGATGGATACGTTCGTCGACAGCTCCTGGTACTACATGCGCTACTGCTCTCCGGACGCCGACAAGGCCATGGTCGATGAACGCAACGACTACTGGTCTCCGATGGATCAGTACATCGGCGGCATTGAGCACGCGGTGCTGCACCTGTTGTACGCGCGCTTCTGGACCAAGGTGATGCGCGATCTGGGGCTCGTTAAGTATGACGAACCCTTTAAGCGCCTCTTTACCCAGGGCATGCTTACCGCCGAATGCTTCTACCGTGAGCTTCCCGACGGTCACAAGCGCTGGTACTACCCCTATGAAATCAACGTCGAATACGACGAAAAGGGGCGTCCGAGCAAGGTGACGGCCAAAGACGACGGCCTGCCCGTTGTCTCCGGCGGCATCGAGAAGATGAGTAAGAGTAAGAACAACGTCGTGGAACCGCGCGACATCATCAAGCAGTTCGGCGCCGATACGGCCCGCACCTTCGTGATGTTTGCCGGTCCCCCCGATCAGTCCGCCGCGTGGTCCAATTCCGGCGCCGAAGGCACGTACCGCTTCCTGCGGCGTCTCTGGAACTGGGGTTATGCGCACCGCGCCGACCTGATCGGCAGGAAGGCTGCTCCCGACTACTCGGCTGCCGCCAAGTCCGTCAAAGACTTCCGCCGTGATGTCTACACGACGCTCAAGCAGGCTGAGAGCGACTTTGACCGCATGCAGTACAACACCGTTGTTTCTGCCGCGATGAAGATGCTCAACAGCATTGACGCCTTTAAGCACGAGGACGAGCTCGGCAAGGCCGCGCTTGAGGAATGCGCGTCGCTTCTGCTGCGTGTTCTTTATCCGCTTGCGCCCCACATCACCACCGCGATGTGGACGGAACTCGGATTTGACAAGGCCTTTGAGTGCGAACTGATCGACGCTCCGTGGCCCGTCATCGACGAAAAGGCGCTTGTGGCTGATGAGTTAAAACTCGTGGTGCAGGTGAACGGGAAACTGCGCGGCCAGATTCTGGTTCCGGCTGACGCCGACCGCGCCGCGATTGAAGCCGCGGCACTTGCCAACCCCGACGTCAAACGCTTCGTGGGTGAAGCCACGGTACGCAAGGTGATTGTGGTGCCCGGTAAGCTCGTCAACGTCGTCGCGAAATAACCCGGACTTTTGCCGGTGAGCAAAACGGCCTTCGGGCCGTTTTGCTTTTTCAGGCCCGCTACCGGCACAGTTGCCGTATTAACGCAACCGTCACACAACGCGTAGCCGTGCGTTTCAGCGGTGTTTATAGTTCGAAAAATTTCTCCGCCAACCGGAATTGTCAGCCATGCTCGAGTTCGGAATCGTTAACTTTTGGGTTTATGTGCTGGGCGCATTTGCCGTCATCATCGCGCCCGGCCCCAATTCGCTCTTTGTCCTTAAAACTGCCGTCACCGAAGGACGCCGCCCGGCGCTTGCCGGCGCGCTCGCAGTTCTCGTGGGAGATTCCGTCCTCATCACCTGTTCCTTTGTGGGTGTGGCGGCCATGCTTGCGGCGCACCCTGACCTCTTTATGTGGGTGAGAACGGCGGGCGGACTCTACCTTGCCTGGCTCGGCTTCAAGATTCTCTACAGTGTCTACGGAAAAAAGAAGACGGCAGCCGGAGAAGACCGGGAAACTGTCAGAAACAGTGCGGAAAAACGCAGTGCCGGCGCCTTCAAGGCCTTCCGCACGGCGCTCATCCTGAGTCCCAAGGCCATTCTCTTTTTTGTCGCGTTTTTCGTGCAGTTCATTGATCCGGCGTTTGAGGCCAAGTGGATCCCCTACCTGATTCTTGCGGCCGTGCTGCAGTTTTTCAGCATCTCGTGGCTTCTTTTTCTCACGACGCTCGGCGCGGATGCCTTAAGAGCGGTTGCCCGGTTTCCGGCCATGGCCAAGCTCGGCAACACCGCCATCGGAGGCCTCTTTCTTCTGTTTGCCGGGAAACTCGTTCTGGACTAAAGAAAAACCCGGCCATGGCTGTACCAAAACCGGGATCAGAGTATTCATCTTTCCAAAAAAGAATTACTGATTCTGAAGATACTCCGCCTGCAGCCTGCCCATCCGCAGGCGCATGAGATTGATGCGGCAGGCGGTTTCAGCGTGTCCGGCACCGGCCCCCGACCCGTAAGAAGCGGACGTCCAATCGCATTCAGCCTTTAAGTAGGCGTTAAACGCTTTGTTGGCGACGTCAAAGGCTTTGGCTGCCGCCTTTTTCTTTTCGGCGCGGTCAACGCTGCGGGCAACGCCCATCACCTTGTCGACAACCGCCGTGTACTGCTTCGTAACAGACGCGAGTTCTTCTCTGAGGCACTCGCCGTAAGCAACCTGGGTGCCCGCCTTACTGTAGCAGGCCGCCACCGGATCATCGGGATCCGCGGCAAAAGCGCCTGCAGCGAGCGCGATGAGCATCACACCTGTTAAAAGGCTGCGCATTGGGTCAAACCTCCGCAAAAAATGTCTTGTACACAAAAAAGCCGGCTCCGGTCATGAGAAGAGACCCGAAAAGGTGGGTTCCGGCGTGAAGAAATGCCCGCATCCAGTCACCCGCCATCAGCATCGAAACGTTTTCCATCGAAAACGTGGAAAACGTGGTGAGTCCGCCCAAAAGTCCCGTCACGACAAAAAGCCGCACGGCCGGATGCACCCCCGGGTGCTGCACAAAAAAGGCCGTGAGAAGCCCGATCACAAAGGCTCCGACGAGGTTACAGATGAGTGTCCCCGCGGGCATCACGTCCCAGACCTTGTTAAACCCATAGGAAAATGCCCATCTGAGGCTTGCGCCCACAGCAGCGCCCGAAGCCACCGCCGCGAGTACCAAAAACAGATTACCGTCACGGGTTTCAAACATTTTTTATTTTTTCCAGCGGTCGCGGGCCGCATCGTCGCTTTCACGCGCATCCACCCAACGGGCCGTTCCGTCGGTGAGTGTTTCTTTCTTCCAGAAAGGTGCCTCGGTCTTGAGCCAGTCCATGATGAATTCCGCCGCCTCAAAAGCTTCACGGCGGTGAGCCGCACTCACGATCACAAGGACAATGTTGTCGCCGGGCAAAAGTTTTCCCACGCGGTGAATCACGGTGACCGCCTCAATCGCCGGCCACCGGCTTCGGGCATCATGAACAATGCCTCTGACGGCATTTTCGGTCATCGCCGGGTAATGCTCGAGCTCCATGGAGCGGATCCCCGCTCCGCGCACAATGCCGATGAAACTCACGAGCGCCCCGGCCCCGGGCGAGGCGGCCTTCACGGCCTCACTTTCTTTTTCCGCCGAAAAGTCTTCCGTGCGGACTTCGACTTTGACTGTCAACCTAACCTCCGGTCACAGGCGGGAAAAACGCAACTTCATCGCCCTCGGCCACCGCAGCATCGTCTCCGGCCATGGTGCCGTTTACGGCCGCGCGGATGCGCTTAACCGTGGCAAAAGCCTCGTTGTGTTCAGAATCTTTGGCAGCAAGCCAGGCACGCAGCTCCCCTGCCGTTTTCACGTCTGCAGGAACTTCAACGGTTTCTTCGTCACGGTTTAATGCTTCGCGCAAAAGCGCGAAATACTTCACTTTAATCTGCACGGTTTTCTCTCTTAAATAAACAGATCGCGGAACGGATAGTAGGACACAAAGTCCCCTTCGGCGACGCTCGTGCCAGCCGGAATATCGGCCAGTCCGTCAGCCCAGGCGCAGCTCGTGAGAATCTGCGAATTCTGCGTGGGGTAAAGGTCAAGCCCCCCCTTGGCGTTACGGCGCACGCGCACAAATTCCTGCCGCTCGCCTTTCTTTGTCCAGGCAAAGTCAGCCCGCACCGAAAGGGGCTGCGCCTCGACGTGCTTCATACCCTGACAGCGCAGGATAAAGGGACGCGCAAGCATCAGAAACGTCACGAAGACCGAAACGGGGTTGCCCGGCAAACCGATAAAAGGCACGCCCTTTACTTCACCGAGCGCCACGGGCTTACCCGGCTTTAAGGACACCCGCCACATGTCAATGCGTCCGAGCGCCTTCACGGCCGGTTTGATGTGGTCTTCTTCGCCGACGCTCATCCCGCCCGAGGTGATGATGATATCGGCGGTTTCAGCGGCCTTACTTAAGGCTTCCTTGGTTTTTTCAAAGGAATCAGTGACGCCCGCAAGGTCGTAAACCTCGCAGTTAAGGCCCTTTAAGAGCGCCCTTAACGTGTAGCGGTTGGAGTTATAAATGCCGCCGGGAGGAAGCGCTTCACCGGGCATCGTAAGTTCGCTGCCGGAGAAAAAGACCGCGACTTTAAGGGGTTTATACACGGTCACGAAGGCCGCGCCCACGCTGGCAATCAACCCCAGAATGCCGGGTGTTAATTTCTCGCCCGCGTGAGCCACTGTCTGCCCCTGATCCACGTCACCGGCTTTTTTGCGGACCCACGCGCCTGCCGGCGCGGGGCGCGTAAAGACGACGTCTCCGGACTCAGCCGTGACGTCTTCCTGCGGCACCACGCAGTCTGCGCCCGCGGGCATCGGAGCCCCGGTGAAAATCCGTGCGCAGGTTCCGGGCGCGAGTTCCGTGCCGGTCGTGCCCGCGGCGATGCGCTGGGAGACGGAAAGACGCACGGGAGCACCTTCTGACGCAGCTGCAATGTCGGCGGCACGCAGCGCATAACCGTCCATCTGGGAGTTATCCCAGGGCGGCACGCAGATGGTGCTCACAACGTCCTCTGCGAGAATCCTGCCTTCACCGTAGAGCGTCGGAATGGTCTCAGTCTCTTTTTTGGGTTTTGCAGCCGCAATAAATTCCTGCAGCGCTTCCTTATACGTGATCACTGTCGGCCTTTAAGGTAATGATGAAGTTGGCAACAGCGCCGGGGCTGTTGATGTCAAGCCGCGTGATGCCTTCGGGGAGCACCAGCGTTTCGTCGTCGGTTGCGACCGCGACCACCCCTTCTTCGAGCGCAAAAGGCTCAGCCTCCGGGCGGTTGCGCCAGACAAGAATCCGCGGGATCGAAGCGTCCGCCTTAAACCCCTCCACCATCACGATGTCGGCGGGCTCAAGGCGCTTTAACAGTTCTGAAAGCGGCACCTCAGCCTCGGGGGTCTCCTTCATCAGAGCCCAGCGGTCTTTGCCTGCGAGAATTACTTCGTTCGCACCGGCCTTGCGAAAGCGCCAGCTGTCTTTGCCCGGCTGGTCAATGTCGGTGTCGTGATGCGTGCTTTTAACGGCGGAGACGCGGCGGATTCTTGCGCGGGGCCCCCGGGGCTTTGGGAGCCGCGCCACCACTTTTTCCATCAGTGTGGTCTTGCCGGTTCCTGACTGTCCGATAAATCCTACGGCAAACATAGTGTGGTTCCTCATGGAGGTTGGAGTGTGCTGCGGCGGTCCTCTTTTCATGCCGTCCGAAAGCACCCGATAGCCGCAACAGTTTACCGCAGAGGCGCGGTGCCTCCCCCTATAATAAAGGATTCGGATACCACTTCACCGGGCCCGTCCGTTGATGGGCCCTGACTCGCGTTATGACCGTTTCCCGCCGTACTCTTTTAGCAACCTTGATTGCCCTTCCTGCCGCGGGCTGCGGATTCCGGATGAAGGGGCGCTTTGATGTGCCCTTTGACACGCTTTACATTGCGCTTGAACGCAACACGCCGCTTTACGCGGAACTCGCCCGACAGCTTAAGGCGGGGAGCTGCGTAACCCTGACGGACTCAACCCAAGGAGCCGATGCCGTCTTTACGCTTGTCAATAAAACACAGTCCCGCGACATTCTCTCGCTTAACTTTCGGGGTGACGTTGCCGAAAATGAGCTCACGCTCACGATGACCTTTAGGATCACCACGCCCGACGGACGCGACTTTGTGCCGGAAACTACGCTGACGACCTCCCGGACCGTCACCTACAGTGAGCGCGAATACTTAAGCCGCCAGAACGAAGAAGCGCTCTTATTTGCCGAGATGCAGTCCGATCTCGTAAGCCTCATTCTGCGGCGCATTGAAGCCGCCAAACCTGCGGCCGCTCCCGAGGCCTCATAAACACCATGCGCTTTAAGGAACTGGCCGGAAAACTCACGGGTGAGCCCGCAAAACTGTGGCTTGTCACCGGAGAAGAGCCGCTTTTGATGA